>Ga0126335_1002364_pt1 | contig 11255 bp, 9 predicted proteins | sample OlaspJWI45metaG_FD_108409 | JGI IMG/M metagenome (GOLD analysis project Ga0126335, IMG submission 108409) | Marine gutless worms symbiont microbial communities from Oahu, Hawaii - Olavius sp. 1 OAHU.JWI-45 metaG | ecosystem: Host-associated > Annelida > Digestive system > Unclassified | place... | reverse complement strand
CTCCTAACTGTGGATGAGATATGCATGGCAAATGAAAAAAAACACACAAAAACAGCTGTCAAGGTCAAATGTCACCAACGTCCAATCACTTCTAGCGTTCACCGTGGTTCATATTCCTATCACGTTACATCAATTTCAGACCAGTAGTTTTCGAGATTTTATGAGGACAGACGCACAGACAGACGCCGCCAAAAACAATACCTGCTCACAGCATGCGTGCAGGTATATATCATACAGAATGGCTAGTTGGCTACTACTGTAGTTTGCCTCTTGACTCATAAAAAGGCTTCACAGAAATGTTTCCAAATTCAAAAAGCAAATCTTAGTTCAGTCTGCAATGTTCACTGTTGCCATAACTTTTCAAACGTTGTTCTCGAATTTTAAATTCATGGACGGAATTAAAAGCTCAAAAAGTAACAGTATAGCATAAACAAAAAAATAATCTATAAAAATTGCACTATGACTTCTGGCCAAAAACGCCACATATCTGCTATGTCGGTAGAAAAATGAAAACAAAAAATACAATTAAGTCGATGCCTAATGTCAGCTGGCATCAGTCAGATGACAAAATCTTTAACGCAAACAATAATCCACAGGCAGCAAAAAACACAGATGAACAGATGAAGGCAATAACATGATAAAAAATAGCCTCAGAACATTATTTAAGAACCTGCCATGGGACAAGCACACTTATTACACATTTAGAATAAACTATAAGACAGACAGGTACAATTTATAATATCCTCAATGCATGAACATATAACATGAAAAGATGTCAGAAATGATAAACCATCACGAGTTTACCATTACTACATGGCTGTCATTTTTAAACAAATTAACTGATTATCATTAAAATCATCAGAAACTCAAAACTGATTTAAAACTATTGCACAACAAACCTTTTGGATTAAATTTTACTATCCAATGCTGGGCAGCAAGTGTGAAGTCTTGTGGAAGTTAACAACAACTAACTACACTGTGTCTCAAAAAACGTCTGTATGTTGTTGGCTGTAACTCTGTTAAATCTGAACATATTTTCAAAATTCTTTCACCAGACAGCGTACAAAATTTGCCACAAGAAACCAAAGGTGTGGTGGAAGGTACTAAACATTATTGTAGAAAATTTCATATGCCTTCTAGCAGGGAAAGAATTTTGAAAATAGACTGAGACTTGACAAAGTTATAGACAACAACATGCGAGATGTTTTTTGGAGACACACTGTATACGACATAATTCTATAGACACAAATGCATGTGACTGACAATGATAACGGTACTTAAAACAGCTAACTGCGCTGCAGTTTCACAATTTCTAACTTTGTTTAAACAATGTTTTAAGAACTAATAAAAACATAAAATGCTATGATGCAATGAACTATAATTGCAACTATCAACTAGTTTCACTAATACATAACTGTTGAAAATAATTAGCAAATGAACGATTAGAAGCATTTCAATTTCAATCGGTCGTTAAAATTAACACTAGCAGTTGTGTATATTACTTTATGCAGAGAATACAAAAGGCACCATTTAACAACAGCAAAAGACTGCCATCCTTTGATGGCAGTTAAAGCACGACTTAAGAAAACGTCATGTTACGGTTAAGATTCATCAGATACAACTACCAACAGTTTTCCAAGTTGGAACGATAGCATCACGAAATGGACACACATTATAAGTTGCAAGACAATACCGGTACCATTTGCTGCTGGAAGTACAACAATGCCATCTACTAACTGCAACTGACTAGTTATCGACACACTATACAGATCATTTCATATACTGCCAAACTCTACACTGCTAGAAAGCTGGTACATAATACATACTGTATGTAGCTGTACACTGTAAAAGCATGCTGAAGCTAGATCCCTCAAATTTGGAGCAAACAGTTTCTGTAAATTTAACCATGATTTCACTTTTACAACAAAATACAGCTAAGCTGAACAATACTCAAATTTACGAATTAAACTGATGACCAAAAAATTGGTAAGGAGTCCTTCTGCAGCTAGGACGGTTCATTGCAGTCAGACAATATGTGACGTGCCAACTTTCAAGTGGTTGTCGCCGTGGCGTCGCTGACTTCTCCGCACACCATCTGCCCGACGATAAGGTTCATTCTTCAAGTCTGCAATATAACAAATATGTAACATAAGTTTATGCTTTGAGATCTGATATACTCACCTGTCAAGCTGAGAAGCAGCAGCAGCAGTAGGGTTTGAGAATGCACTCAACACACAAACTACAGGTCCCCTCAGAGATGTTCTCCCCAGTCAGTCACTTTACAAGTGCAAAATCCGATAAAATGAAATCTATATGCAACGAAATTAGAACTAACTTATACAAAAATAAATACAATGAAACAAAAGCCATTTACACCATACACCAGAAAATGAAGCAGAACTATTCCAAAGCTCCTCAGACCTACAGAGGGTGTCTGTCCACTGTCTCACAACCAACACTGTCACTGATGGAGCACACTGACATTAGAAGCAGCAGCAGAAGTTATACAGACCCATAAGAATATCTTCCAGGGCACCGTGATACACTTCATCACGATTCAAAACTTTCTTCTCCTTAATCTGGCGATGCTTCTGTTTCAGCTCACCGACAACAGCTTCCTACATAGCCACAACGGGCCTCCAAATCAGAAATTTCATCATCACTCTATTACATAACATTACACAATCATATGACAATTCACAGAAATGTGTGTGTGTGTGTGTGTATGTCATAATATTTCTGACATCAGAAGTAAACTGTAATAAACTATTTCCTTATTAAACTTACAATTACAATAACATGCTAACTATGCAACAACAACAACAACAACCACTAGATAACTATTGATCAGACAAAAATACCAAACAACTTTTAGTTATCGTCTAACTTTCAACCTAGGCTGACTCAGGTCTCAAATGTCTCCAAAAGAACCTTTCAGAATTACTGTAATGGTACTTTTTACCGTTCCTGTGGTAAACCAATTCAGTTGGTATTTGCACATTTGCAGATCTACACAAGGATAGATACTACTATTACAACAGAATTAAGCAGAACAAAATACCTGGCATACACCACACACTGCCTCAGTCACTGATGACAACTACAACTGTATATTCCAATACTAATACTGATCAGTACATTAGTCAAAATGTTTCATCACAAAAATGAGGAAGCTTCTACAATTACCTCAACTTTATTAGACTATACAGTATAGATACTATGATAACCAAAACAGATGACGTACATCAGCACTCAACAATACAAGCATGCACAAACACAAAGTCAAACCTGCGTCTGTTTTGGATTCTTCTTTGCTTCTTTTAGTGACATGCGAACTGTCATCTGAGCCTCCTCCAACTTTCGCCAGTTTTCAAAATCAATTTCTGCTTGCTGTATGACACATCACAGTTCAAAGAAGTATGCAGAACAAAATGATGAAACTTTACAAACTATCCTTTTTATCTCTTCATTCTTTCTAAACCAATCATCAGAGGAAGAAGATGTGACGTGAAGCAAAGCTGAAGCAAATTTTCAAATTTTGTATTAAATATCAACCTCACAACATTAAGAGCATCAAATAAAATACAGCACTAGCAGAATTGATGACTTTCTATCAGTAGTATTCAAACCCATCACTCAGTCACATTCAGTCATCATACAAATTACTAACTTATAGCTCACATGCAGAGTAAGTACTTTGCAGATAAGATATTGCATGATGTACTATACACTGGAAAAGAGGTAATCGTACCATACCAGAAAAATGGGTAGTGTTACCCACAGACTTTCAGAAAAATGGCTAGAGCTCCAGGACAACGCGTAGGCCTAACTCATAATCATGCATTTTAGGTTACATTTGCTCAGGCTTACTCAAGGGTTGTAATGTGTTCTTGTAGCCAATTTATAAACAGCTGCTGTTAAAATGCACAATTATCACTTCCAAATCCCAGACCATGAGTTTACAATATCACACAATGATATTCAAATTTCCAACATTTCTTTTTCAACTAGATTTCTTTGCTGGACTTTCATCAGTCACATTTGACACCAATTTTTGTGCGCTCTTCCCACTGTCATGTGAAATATTAAGCTTATTACAACATTTGCCCATTCAGCTTTCCAGGAAACTATATAGGCTTGGACCTAGTTTACTACTTATGAGGATTAAACACAGAACGAAGGCTGGGCGGCTGGAGTTACCACTGCACTGGTCACTGGGGTGAGTTGTGTCACACCTCTGTAATACGGGGCCAGTGGATGCTTGTCTCAGCAGCAGGCAAAGATAGACAAAGAGCAGGCTGGCTTCATAGGGCTGTGGCAGTGAGCCGTATTTGATGTTATTTGGTCTAACATCCCTACAGGCTGCATCACTCCAGTCTCTATCACACCGTGTATGCATGGTCCTTGTTGCACGTCACCCAGCATAAAACGTTAGGCTCCTTTTAAAAGGTGTAGAATTACGCCTGAGGGTTTAAAAAAATGCATAATGGAAGTGACAAAATTGTATTTTACGAATAATACGTGTCCTAAAAAAACCCGGGTGAAAGTATCAAAAACAAGGAAACCCATAACTTTTACCTAACCCTATACTCCAAGACTTTGCAACTTTTGCAAACAAAATTACATAAAAAATAAATATCCTACACACCTTATATGCTCTGACAAACCGAACAAACAGTGGAAAGAATGACGTTGGTACAAATGTCTTAGGGTTTTCACCAAAGAACTCAACGACAGTGGAATATGCCTCCTGCAAACATGATGGCACACAAATCCAAATTATACACAGATTTTCTCCAATAAAGTAACATAAGCCTGTAACCAACATAATTAAGGTTTACTTTAAATAAAAAAGCTACCTGCAGACAAAGTTACTATTACTGGCATCAATTGATGGGCACTCTGCCTATATTCTAGGAGCCCTACACTGCACTGTTTATAACTGTATGTTAACGTACAAAAACCGTGTAATGGCCACCGTTAAATGACACATGTAAAACAGCATAAAATTAATTTCATCACCTCACTAGCCATGGACATAATTACACAGTTCTTATTATGTCAATGGCCCCTGAACTAATTTTTGCTGTTTTAGATGTTACGATATGACTATTGATTTCACTTAATTCAGTATTGTGTGTCATTTCCTTAAATCTTTTCGTGTGATAACGCCTTAGTTTGTGTCGACTGTGAATCCAGCGCGATCAACTCTCGTTGTTGAATGCCTCACAACACCTGTACCATTGTCTGAGAAAGACCGTCTGAGAGTAGTGCAGAGGTCAGTCAACCAAGACACGTGCTTCGTGCTGTCGAGTCATTATGAGTTATGGTGTGAAAGAGGACGTACGATGTGCTTTGATAGTGAAGAAAAGTTACATGGAGTGTGTTCTTGCAAGTTCTGATGTGAAGGCAAGATATGCGATGAGGTGGCTATGATATACTGAGAAGTAACACTGGCAGAACATTCTACCAACGTTTGGACGTTCGTGCCTTAGTCGTGCACATTTGGTAGTCACTGGTGCAATTCTTTGCTTCATTGGCAGTTGTTCCACAGCTCCGGGCTGGTGGGGCATCAACCACCAGTCGCTAGACCTCCTGACAATGACCTGTGTAGTCTACTCAAGCCGCCATATCGAGACCCGTACTCCGTCATTGCGGAGTCATCTGTCACCAGCCGTTGACCTCTGTTTGTGATTCACTATGCTTGCTCACGCGATGCCAAAAGCGCTGGATGCTGAAGACGTTCGGAACGATCAGTTGAGTCGCTACTGACGCTGGGTTTCTGTGCTTAGTTCTATCATTATATTGTATATTGCCTGGTATCCATGTTTTGTGAATTATATCGTCTTACAGTTCTTTTAGACTTAATAATTCTCTAAGCAGAACAAGTTTTTTCATTCAGTTGCTACAGCACACTGACCTCATCATACCCTAGACACAACATGTCATTTAACAGTGGCCATTACACAGTTATTATCAAACAACAGTTTTTGTACATTAATATCTGCAGTTTTTCTACCATATTTATCTACAGCTTGCATTAGCACATGATTTTGTTAGAACTAAATGTTAATGTCACTCAAAAAGGAAGGGCAAGATTTAACATCAGAAGAAAAAGGCTTTTAGTTTGATGACATAACTCGTTAATCTATGCGTTTGTCAAATATTGAAGTTATCGGTCAATCTATGGCTGAGATACAACTACTTCCGGTTTCTGAAAGGGGGTCCCAAAATTCAAAAGTAGGTCACGTGACCCTGACCCCATCCCATGATCCCATTTAGCCTAATTTGTGTATTTTCCGTTAGGGCCCTTAGCCCTCAATATGTCCACAAAATGGAATCATGATTGGCTTTAATGTGACGGATATATTGCCATTTTATGATGTCGCCATTTTGGCTTGAAATTGCCTATTCACACCCATTTTGGGTTTTTGGGGGCATATTCCCCTGAATGGTGTCACCCTCATTCTAACCCCCAAAAGGCACCTACTTGCACGGAAACACGTCGTCTGAGCCATCAAGCGTGTGTGCCAGAGCCATGGTTGACCTGTGGAGAGGATTGAGATAAAAAGTAAGGACAGTCAAAAAAGTGTTATATTTCGCGTATTTGGTGAGAACTCCCTCCAAGCTGATCTGCCTCAAAATTTGCATGTCGGGTGACATCCCGGATGTAATCACATGTGCCAAATTTCAGAATAAAATTCTGATGGTTTGCGATTCTATAGAGGGTCGAAATTCCAATTTTCCTATTGATGTTTCAATGGTCAATACAATGTGCAGCGCTACTGTGCTGCCTGTGATATTTGGTGGTAAAGAAATTCTCTCTTTCTCACCTGGGCAGACTTTGCATCAGTTCTGAGTTTCTTAATTTTATCCTCCGAGTTGGCAAGGAAATCTTTCAATATAACTGGTGGATCCCGGTCTTTCCGAGCCTCGTATTCTCTCTTTGTCATCTCCATTCCCTTTTCCATCTCAGCAATGTCCGTAATGACGTTCTCTAGTGACACTGCAACACATAACATAAGAAACTTTATGGCTCAAACTTTGAAATACAATAACGATCAGTTCTTTTAGAGAAGAACAAGGCTCCCTGATGAAAACTGACCTATCATGTTACGACTTATTGACTATGAAAGGAATTTCAAAAATTTTTACCAATGAGATTAATGATTAATACAAGACTGATAGTGATAATGAAAAAATGCACCATTTCAGCAATGAAACAAAAATTAGGTGTAATAATAATGTGGATAACTGACAAAATAAGCATGTTCAAAAACTATAAGACATAAATCATGAATCATACGAACTACACATTCCATGACTTTCAGAAACAGATGCAAGTACTATCAGTTACTGTGCTTCTTTTAAAATAATTTTCCAACTTCTCGTAAAAAATTCAAAAAATAAATTCCAGACTGAGAACACTGATAAACTTTTCAACAATGCTAATAAAACCTAAAGCTGAAATTTTAGAAATTAAAACCTCAACTACCTGTAGCAGCTTTCTCCACGTATTTCAGTTCCGTGTCAAAACTTGCAACATCGGGAAACTTCTCTCGGACTGTTCTGACAATAAAATGTAGCAGCGTCATCTTCTTGTCACTTGCCTTTGTATCTGACAACTGAGACAGTAACACAACCACTATAGAGTTACGTTCAGGTAAGCAATGAAATCATCATTATTGCCAGATTTTTTTACATGCATATGAAACACCAAAATGAAAAAAACATAAACCAGCGACTGCAAAACATTAAGATACAACAGATGTCAAAGTGATGGCCTCTGGCTCTCAGCCTAGCACGCCACTCATCAATCGCATCGTCAATGATCATCTGTCCAGCAGTCAATGAGGCATCGCCTCAGCTCGTTGATGTCTTGAATGCACTGCTGTTACACCCGCTCCTGCAGCACTCCCCAGATTCGGTGATCTACGGGGTTGAGGTCCGGACTGTTGGGAGGCCACAAGTCAGGTGCTATGAAGTCCGGCATCTCATGACGAACTAGCTCCACTGTATCGCGTGCACGGTACACTGGTGTACTGTCCTGTTGAAACGTGTAGCCAGCATCAGCAAAGTGACGGATGGCAGGTAGCAGGTTTTTACAGAAAACATCACGGTAATACGCCCCGCCGCTTTTGTCCCTGGTTCAACGAAGACCAGCCCAGTGCAACCCAGTTTAGAAATGCCGACCGACATCAGATCATCCACTGCAGCAATGTTCTCAGGCATGCAAGAAGTGCATGGCTTGCCACTCCCAGGTTTCTGATCGGTGCTGCCAAATTCATGCAGCTTCTTCAGGAAATAATTTAAAGTTCTCAGTTTCCAACCCTTTCAGGAAATTCTTTAATTAACTTTCTGGCACTATAGTTCTTAAACAGGTACAAGTTTTTGATAAAAATTTTATCTTCACTATTTAATACAGTACCTGTTCATCTGCTAACAAGTAAACAAAAACAAATCTTAAGCTGGTACTTGGTTTTCTGATTTACAAAGAACATGAAATACGCATGTGATAGAAAATTTATTCAGGTATATGTGTGCCAAAAATTATGGAAAAAGAATTTGGTTTAACAAAGTTACTGCAAAAACAAAATGGTGCAATTTTTTGGGGACAGTGTAGTATCTGCAATAAAAAAATTAAAATGTACCTACCATATCAAGACTTTGAAGCTTAAAGCCATACACAGCACCTCGCTTGGAGCTGTTCATATAGTTTCCAAATGCCAAGATGATCTGCATCAAAAAAGTCAACATATTTCTTAACAATCTCTGAAAATATACACCAAGACCACACAAAAAAGACAAAAATGACTTGGTGAAGAGACGTAACAAATACAAAGAAATACAACACCATATCAAAACAAAATAATTTTTAAAAAGTTAGCAAATCTGTGAAGTCTTGACAGGAGGACAGCAAATGACTGCCACTGGTAACAGTCAGCCACCCACAATTCCTTCAGCAGAACCATCCACATGGCTAATACTGAAATAAAGGCTGCACAATGAGTTAGCTGATACCACTTACAGTAGTATAAAATGTGAGAATGGTCAGCTGCTAAAATCCAAACAGCAAGTATATTATTGCGCTACAACCTGCATTGAAAGAGCATGGTTAACGGTCATCAGTTATACTAATAAACATTATATCTACTACAAAAGCACATACCTCAATCAGTTTCCGTATTTTTGATGAGTTCTTGATGGAAACTGATGCAGCAATGATTGCATGTAGTTGCTGCAACAGTAAATGCAAAATACAGATCACGTACTGGAACAATATATGCAAACAAATATCCAAGATGACAACACAAACTATCAGGTTTTGCTCTCTCATGCCAAACGAGTGAGTGTATGAGTAGGCCCAGTTTATTTATCAGGCACTAAGCAACTGTTACATGATGACTAAATACATGCTTACAGATGAATGTAGAATCTAGGCTTTTATGCCACAGTAAAAAGATAATAACAAATACTGTAGCTGATAGTAAAGGATGTTCTGACACACTGTAAAAACAATGCCAACTCTTTAACACACCGGCTGAAGGTGCATGTATGTGTCGAAGAAGTTGCCAATAAAACTCATAATGTGCAACTTCTGACTGATTCTCTCCACCTTCGTCAACTGCAGCACAACAGCGGTATCAGTAAACATAGCAAAATAACCATAAAAAACACACTGTTATAAACAGATATCACGTTGCAAAGAAATCAAGAATAAAACAAGTACGGTGACTACTGTGACTACCACTCAATGCTCCGCAGTTTAGCTCTGAGACGTTCCAGTAGTTACATTTCACCGATGCACCATAGCAGTATTTTGTTATACTACAGCTACTAATAAACTGACATCGTATACTGCATACAGTGCCAGTGCCTCTCTGGCCCAGGCCAGCAGTGCTCTAGCTGCAGTAACAGGCCTGCAAATTGGAACCATCTCAGCTAAGCGCCTGGCCAGTGGCTCCACAGTTTGTGATCCAAGGGGCATCTCAACAAAACCTGTTGGTTTGATGTCGTTATCACATAATCACAGTAGTCTTGAGATGGCCCTTATATGCACAAATGAATAGCACAAAAGCAGTGTGTTTCTTCCTTAATTCAACACCAATTATTTCCATTAAGACATAATTTATCAGAAAGAGAACAGTTCGGGCATCATCCTCACACCGTGGGCTACGTTCGTGTCAATTTCTACGGTTCTACTATGTTTCATTTCTGAGCTATCGCATGGAGAAGTTGCTCATTTTGTGCATTTTCAGCGTATTTTTGCTCATTGCTTGGAGAAAAAACAGTCACTCACCAGACACCCAGTTTATTTCAGCATCTGTGAACCTCAGTGCTCTGCTCTGAGAAATAAATATACTTCACAATAAAATGCCACCAGGAACAGCATTCAGAAATGGGATGATGCTTACACAGATCATGAAGCGGTCTTCTTCAGACAGAAGTGATGTTGGCTTGCGATCACGCTCATACTCTCGGTACGCCTTCAGCTCCTGGTCATTGGGCATGATACGAAGCAGTATTTCTACTCTTTCCAAATATAGTGTCTTCAAATCCAAGCTGATACAAAATAATACATACACACACTTATCTGAACCATGCCATAAAACAGAACAAACAGGAAGCAAAAATAACATATTATAATCACAAAATAGGCACAGAGCACAACAAAACAAGTGTTACATATGCACAGTTACTGTTTTGACACTAAAAAAGTACAAAACTAACATTCTAAACTCTCTATTTGGATATTTGCATTGCCCATGCCCAACATCATAAGCTAGGTTTAAAACAACACTTAACACATCTTCTGAATTCTGCATCTGATAACAAACACTATGTTATACCATCTTCATGACCAAGAATCACAATACTCATTTTTGGACAGTTGTGCATTTCTACAATTCTGACACCATCTACAAGTATCACGACTAACACAATAACCCATTAGGAAACCTAAACTCTGGGCGCAAGCCCGCGAGCAAAACTCATTAGAAGCGCCTCACTGCAGCTCGTATTCGATGCGGCTATGTCTAAATTACTTTGGCGTCTTGTTTCTCGTTGCTTCTATATGTCGATTTGTGTTTTTTTCTACGATAAGGTTGAAGTGACTCGTACAATTCGAATGCGTTGTAATGTGACAAATCGTTTACCGACAGTCGCCAGATGGCGACAGAGAAATGTTTTTAAATATTATGTCGGCTGTTTGTAGAATATTAGATAAGTTACACATCTTTAGTAATATATTATGT
>Ga0126335_1002363_pt1 | contig 11258 bp, 8 predicted proteins | sample OlaspJWI45metaG_FD_108409 | JGI IMG/M metagenome (GOLD analysis project Ga0126335, IMG submission 108409) | Marine gutless worms symbiont microbial communities from Oahu, Hawaii - Olavius sp. 1 OAHU.JWI-45 metaG | ecosystem: Host-associated > Annelida > Digestive system > Unclassified | place... | reverse complement strand
TGTTTGTGTTGTATCTGGCATAGGCATAAGAAAAGAAAATTCCTTGGGAGGGGTAACCTTTGGGTTACCCCTCCCAAGGAATTTTCTTTTCTTATGCCTATGCCAGATACAACACAAACATCCCCTCTATCCGAACAGACCCCCCCCCCGGATAGCCTCTTCTCCCTGAGTAACATGAAACAATGGACTGTGGGCACAGTCGGGCGCATACCATTCGACCGCTTTTTGTCGACTTTCATCGAGTTTATGTTGTGTCTGCTACAGGCTGGTTTTGATCGGTCGTTCCTGATGCCCAAGTCAGAGGAGGGTGAAATGTTGACAAAGCAACGCGAAGACACGCTGTTGGAAAAGATGAAGATGTTTGTGCATCTCCGCCAAGATCTCGAGAGGGTCTGTGTCCCTTGTTCTTTGTTGATGTTAACCCTCTCAAGCCCAACTTGGCCCATGTTGGCTCGGTTGTTATAAGCATAAACCCATTGTAACTAAACAGTGGTTTCCTGGCATGTTATTTTTAGTTGGCCTGCCACAGTGTGGGGGCCAGCTATAGTAATAATCCACGTTGTCCGTGTGTCCGACTGTCTGTCACATGCGAATATCTGAAACTAAGTGAGATAGACGTATGGTTTCTAGGAAACTCGAATAGGAAACTCGGTTTCTTGATTCAGAATCTGCCATTAGATTCGCAATTTTGAAGTACAGTTTTGCCATTTTGGGTGTTTCCGGGTTGGCACTTCGCCCATTCAGACAGAAGGGGGCCGGTTGGCCTAGTGAATGTAGTGAATGGATCAGTGGGAACAGTCACCAGTCGGCACCACACTGGGCACCGTGACGCGCCAGCTATCGTCACGTCCCATAACGGATGATACGTTTTTGCTTTGTGTGCTCATCTGGGGAAGATATCTGTGTTACGTATGAGTTTTTATTTATTATAAAATCATAGACGTAGTATATATAACTGAAAAAGAACACATGTAGATAAAAAGAAAATTAAAAGAAAAATAGTCTAACACCAGTCATTGCACAAACTCCTGAATTACTACATCAATGTCTCTGGCAGAAAAATTGCCACCAGGAGCGTTCAAAATATCTCTTGGTGCATGTTTTGTGTTAGCATTAGTTGTTGGTACCAGTACAGTTAGCTGCATGCATAAATCACCTTTGAGATGACCTACTTACTCATGTCATTGTAATAGTTTCATGTTAGCCTGAGCATTTGCACTGAACAAGTGTCACTTTTGATTGCATCAGTGTGAAGATTTTGGTTTTTGTTGAATTTTTATTAGGCTGCATCGAATGCATGAGATGCAGTCTATTCTTGCCGATGTCTGTCAATCTGTCTGTCATGTGGCAACTTGGCGAGGGTCATTGCGTGCAACTTTTGCCTCGTTGGTGACTGTTGCAGGTCCGCAATCTTGTCTACATGGTAAACAAGCGTGAGAAGACACGAAGTCTTGTCTACCAGCTGAAGGAGGAAATTTTCCACCGGGAAGCCAGCCTCGCTGAACTGGAAATTGAGGAATCAACTATCGAGAATTTTCCCGAGGATATGACTGTGCCTCTTCCGAAGTTCTGTCACCATTCTACCGGAACTGTGTACGACCATCCAGAAGATATCCTGAGAATGGCACATTTGTTCGAAGAACGCGGTCAGAGGCTCGACCGCAAGTCTATGTCACCACAGAAGAATGTAACTCCTCGGCATCCCAAGACATGTGTTGGTTCGGATGTTTCTCCGACGATATCGCGACATAATAGACAGAATACACGACCTTGTCAAGCTGATGTCGGTGGCTTTGGGTCTTCACCAGTGACGAGCCGATCACCTATTCAGCAACTGTTCCGTGATAAAATGGAAGGACTGGAATCTGTTGGCTGGGCTGCAAGTAGTTTGGAAGTGAAAACAGACTCGGCTAGTGATGAGCCAGTTGAAATGAACAACAAACACTCAGTAATTCTGCCCGTCGATGTGGATAATTTAGATGAACCAACTATCTCCAGTGCAGCTTCATTAATGTCTGTAACTAACTGCAACACATTAGATGCTGCTAACAACCAAAAATACACAAGTCCTCGTCCAAATGACAGCAATAGGGTGGAAAATATTTCTGTTGGCATTGATGAAATGCCACTGACTGAATCTGCCGAAGCCTTTTTACCTGCAGTCACAGCACCTGCTGATTTACATAACGTAACCACAGTTGACATCCCCAAGACTGACCAGGCTCCTGATGTCTTGGTAGCAGTAAATAGGCATTCTGATAAAAGGCTGACATCCAGAGAGAATGAAAATGTAAAGACAGAAAAAGCACATTCAGAAAACCGTAAAACTTCCAAAGTTAAAGCGGCATTATTAGAAAGCCGCTCGGCAGGCAGGAAGAGTCGAGACTCGGCAAAGAAAGTCGTGTCTGAAGTTGTGAATAATGACGACACTACAACGTCACCGGTACATACAAGGCGCCTAGTGAGCACAGAGCAGTTGAATCATGTGATTGACGAGTTAGCTTCAAGCTTGTCACCAAAGTCTGGTGCGCCGAGATGTGCCAGAAAAACAAGAAGCAATGAACATTTGCGTAACGTTGATGGCAGTCCATCAAAACAGCCAACAGCAGTGAAGTCTGAGGTGAATTTGAGAAGACGCAGTCATCCTAGTAAGGGGAAGTCGAGAGAAAATGAAAAGGTTTTGATGCAGGATGCTTTGAAGTCTCAATCTGATGCCTGCTTGCGACCAGAATCATCCAAAGATGAAAAACACATGGAAGCCATGGAGAGAGAACAAAAAGTTCCGTTGCATGATTCTTCCACGTTTAACCAAACCAGTCTGACAGAGTCAACTCAGCAGGTAGAAAGTAAGAATTTAGAGGCCACAAACAGCACCAGTGCAATTAGCCGCGTTTCTACTGATTTTGAAACAACAAGTGCACCATATTTCCATGCTGATAACTTTAGTTTGATAGAGTCAGACTCGTCTAAAAGCAGCAATATTATAAACAGATCAGCTGCCGATTTGTCATCAGTGAAGTTGGAAGTGAATTCGAGGAGACGTGGCTCATTGCTGACGAAACGCCCAAACAACGAAAAGACTAGAGAAAGCAAAAGGATTTCTGCGCACGGTGCTTTGGGATCTAAATCTGACACTGGCTTACAGCTAGAATCAGCAGTAAAATGTGAAACCATTCACTCGCCGGGCTTGGTCACTCCAAAGCAGCCAGCTACAGATGCTGGCTCTTTGCTTACTGATATTTTGGCAATAAATTCAGTTAGTTCTGGGGAACTCAAAGCAATAAATTCATCCAAAAGCAAAGGAAGTGGCCTTTCATTAGAGAATGAGCATGGTAGTTTATTGATGCCTGAAATTCTGGTGTCAAGACCAGAAATTGTCGAGAAACGTACTTCATCTGCCAGTAGGTCGAGACCAAAAAGCCATCCCATCATCCATGGAACAGATGTTGTACAGAAGCTTGATAATGACAGTCAGAAAAATATGGCGAAAGAAGATGGTGAAAAGAAAAAGTATGCGGGTCTATCTAGAAAGAAAACAAATATGATCAGTACAGAATTAGTGTCAGCACGAGAAAAGTGTGAAGCGTATGCTGTTTATCAGACTGATGATGGTGCATCTCTGGATAGAAAATCTTCATTAGCATTTGACGATCAGGAAGTTGCAGCTTTTGACATTTCCAGAAACAAGTCAGAAACAACAGAACTGCCGTTTTCAGTCAGTTCTGAAACTTCAGTAGCTTCAGCAGCAGCTAATAAGCATACAGAGTTAACCGGCTGTGATGTGTTTTCCATGAATGATTCTGTTTTCTCCAATACAAATGACGGAATGTTAGATATGGCCAATGTCGATAATCCAAAGAATAGCTTAGCATCAACGATGCCGGACAGTCTCAAATCTGCTGGAAATTTGGGGCTCTATTCTGACCATTTAAATTTCGGTAGGGAAGGCTTCAGCTTCACAAAAGCTGGCTTCTTTAATAACAGTAGTACCAGTAGTTCGTCAGTAAAGGATGTTTGGAAGTCAGGGCCAAATGATGTCGAGTTGAAAAAGCCGCCAATGGCGAGCAGTCGCAAGCGAGCTGCCCATCTCATGGCTGGCTGCTGCCATCGAACAGTTGGTGTAAAGACACCACGAACGACTGTCGAAGAAGAACTGTTGGATCATGAGTTGGAAGACAATGTTAATGATACGTACGATCAACCGTCCACATCACAAAATCCCAGTTTTTTCAAAACCAACTCCGACTTTGATAGATCTGCCGTTGAAAGGTGGACTAATCCACATCATGCACCCAAACATATGCCATTTGTACCAACAGGCAGCACCATTACCCAATCCACTGAGACGTTTTTGGAGTCACCTGACCGATTTTTTCCACCTCTTCATGCTGCTGACAATAGTTTCAAGTATGTGTCACAAGTGAACTCTTTCAATGCTGGCAATTCCAGTGAAGTGGTGGGAACTAGAGTTTTGCCTCAAAATCTACTGGTAAAGGATAGTTTATTGCACAGTGACAGGAGGCTTTTATGTGAACGACCTAAGTTAATGAGACATGACTATTTGGGCAGTGGATTTTCTGGTACCCTTCTCGGCAGTTTGGAGACAAAGGCATTAGCTTCACCAACTTTTGTTACAGACAGCAAGGACAGTCGGCGCCAGTCTGTGCGTGCCGAGTTGTTGCGTAAATTCTTGCCAAGCCAGTTGATTGTGTCCGACTCCGTAAAACGGCGTGTGCAGGAGGGCCTCCAGCTACTGGCATCAATGCGCTCGGCCCCAGCAATTTGCAGCCACACGCGGCAGAAGTTAGCCGACTACCTTAATCAGTCGCGGAAAGAAGTGCCATGCGAAAGACTGCCTCTGAGGTCGATTGAAGACATGCAAGACCAGTCAGATGCTGCCTTACGTCGACGGCTGCCGGTGCGAGCTCATCGGCAGATCTATTCAGAATCAGAGTACGTGAGTGGGGAGGAGTTCACGTCAGCCATTACTGATGCTGACTCAAATTCAGACAATGAATACTCAGGCAGTGACTTCTCAGATTTAGCAGAGTCCAAGGCCAGTGTGAAATCTTCGCAGGTTGTAGTCTGAGCCAGCAAGCATCTGGTCTGGATATTGCAGCATACAACATTAAAGAAACGGGGTTGTTTTTAAGTATTTTTTACTTATTTCATTTTTACGTAGTCACAGTTTGGCATCTTTGCACGGTCTGTGTAAGTCGTAAATGATAGCTGTTATTGTCATTACATTCACACCAGCTATGCTGGAAACGGGTATTGTTTTTGGCGATGTCTGTCTGTGTGTGTGTCCGCACAAAATCTCAAAAACTACTAATAACTTGGTAGGAATATGTCCCATGGTGAACACTAGAAGTGATTGGAAGTTGGTGGCATTTGACCTTGACCTTGACTTTTTACCGTGAGTGCTATTTTTGTATTTTTTACTTCAAGCTATAAACTTTGAATGGCTTGACATAGCTACCTTGTTTTTAGGCTGCAGCAAAGAAAATTCTGACCGCTGTTCGCAGTGACTGTCTGTCGCGTGGCTTAAATCGGTGGCAGCGCGTGCGGTGTACGCCGCGTGCCGCGTGCGCGAGGTCATTCAGTGCAGCCTTTGTCAAATTACTTTGACCACTTGTTGGTGTGGAGATACATCCTCAGAATATCTAGGTTAATTTCGAGTTGCAAGGTCATGGGATTAATGTGAAGGTTATGACCGCAAAAAAGTGGCAGTGCACAGGTTTGTGGCCCTCAATCACAGTTTAATTATTATGTGTTTTTTTGTGTTGTTTCTGTGCATACTGTTGGTTTATTTGTACTTATTTTTTTGAGTGTCAGAATTATTTTAACTATCATGAGCATCGTTTGCCATCTGTAGCTTTTGTGTATTAAAAATGCTCTGAAGTTTAAAGTCACATGTTCATGGTATTATGGTAGTATTATGTTGGTGAATTTAGCAACTGTAGTTGAATTCGAGTGATTTGAAATTAGGAGTTTTAATACCTATTGTTACATCGTATAAGTTGTTAGCTTTTGATTCTAATTTTGTCTGTTGAATTTCTGATTGTTAATAAGTTAATGTGTGTTGCTTGCCAGCATTTTTATGGATTCGCCTGTGTAGGCATATGTACGGATGTGGCATTAGTATATTTTGTATCTAAGTGTATTTGAAAATGGAAATTATATTACAGTAAAAATTTGCTGTCACTTGGATTTTCTTGGTGCTGGTAACAGTAATTTTATACACTGCTGAATCATTCATCAGGATTCAAGAATCAGAATCGTTGAAAGTGATCTGAACTCGCTGTAATTTCTCTGCCATTTTAGATACTGTCTCGTAAAGTTACGTTGATGGGTGGCGAAATCAGCTGGGTGGGTAATTGGGTATGTGGGTGACTGTTTTTTCTCCAGACGATATCTCAGGACTGAGAAGGCCTAAGAACGTCGAATTTGGCACAGAGGTGGCGTCTAGTACGAGGATGATGCATCATGCATACACTTACAGTTCTTGAAGAAGGTTTTCATTGTAGCCAAAAAACCGTCAAAATAAACCGAAAACGCTGAACTTATTACCCTAGAACTGGACAACGTATGTCATGCATGCACTTACAAGAGATTGAAGAGAACCTGTCCTGACTGATTGTAATCACGTCCTGTCACAGCACTGGGGACCCTCTGACTGGTCATCATCATCATCATAGTCGCCTTACTTGTTATGTTTGCTTGAACTCCACTGAGCTGACTCACAACTGCGTCGGGTGGCAGTCAACTCGTTCCAAGTCAACTCATTAGGGGTTATATTAAGGCAAGAGATAGACTGTCGGAGTAAGAATTAGGTTTAGAATTTGGGTCAGTGTGGGTACGAGTTGACTGTAAGCCACTGTGTCTACCATGTTTTATTTATGCTCTGGAGTGTTGACCTTATTGAAACTGTGAGCATTACTGTGAAAAAGAGACAGTACTGTTCTCAGTATTGTCGCTGATTGTGATAGCGAAAAACAATGACACTGATCTGAAAACTCAAAGCTTTGAAGTTAAATTTCGCGTTGCGTTTTTAGAATGTTAATTAACGACTAGCACAGAGCACTACAATATTGTAAAACAGTTTATTAATGTCATTATTGTTATCGTTGGCTTAAAACCTTCTTCGATATCTGCTTCGGTTGTTTGTTGTATTATTATTGTTTATACCTCGTGCTCTTTTTAGATATCCACACTGCACAGGTACCGGAAATGAATTGACTATTGTAGTTTTTTGTATGACGGAGATATATTTAACACAGTCTGCACTATAAACTTTCTTTTGGTGAGTTTTGTATTTTCAGTTCAGGCCACGAAACACCAAAGCTATTTAATAGCTTTGGAAACACTACACTGTATCAACTAGCTTTGGTGTACAATGTTAGGCTGTGTCTAGAGCACGGGAATGCGTACTGCAATTTTAGACCTTCCGGTACGGGAATCTCCGCTAATTGTTTGCGATAGGGGTAAAGGTGTCCAATACGTTCGGTGCTGAAAATGGCCATTTTTGCGACTTACAAACGACAGCAAACGATATGAGAAAGGTAAAGACTTAGAGGACCTATCGCAAACAATTACTGTTCTGCTATTGCAGTATGGCAGCCCTACAGGTACTCGTAATCTTAAGTCTAACCTAACTTAGTTGTAGGCTGTGGTAATTGAGATTCTACTATCACTGCTCAGTACACAGTGTATCTGAAGTATGAGGATACTCGACAATGTTATGGCTAACTGTACCCCAACTGTAAATTGACCCTGATGCTTATTCTGACAAATTCAAACACTTTGCATTCATCATTGCAATTTTTTGACTGGCTGCTATTTACGAATGTTATTTGACTGTACTGAGTTAAAATAATGTAAGTTGTGTATAGAAGTTAGTAGTAATTCAGGGTCCTACTAAAAGCCGTTCGGAACCGTCAGGCACCATCCACTGCCATCTGGAGGCTGTCCGGAAGATGTCCGACACTGCCCACATTGTCCAGAGCCATCTGGCATGGTAGCACCTCCCGGACCTGTCTGACACCGTCCAGCAGTCTGGCAATGCATCTTCGTCTTCTGCAGTTCTGCCTGTCAGTCAGAGTATCATTTCTGTTTCACACCTATGTTAATGTAAATCCTTTGCACCATAGACAGCTGCTGCATAGCATGTGAGCGGATGAACACGAGTGGCAGAATTATATCTTCCTGTTCAAACCTATTTCTGTGACTTGTAGTCTCTCTCCTCTATGATGCTACAGCGAATTCTGTCACACTCCACTCACCACTCCACTCCCATTCACCGAATTTTCAGCCTGCTCCCCTCCACTCACACTCTCTATTTTTCAGTTTTATTTGTGCATCAGCTGTGCTGGCAGAGCATATATTGTTTTGGGTGGCATCCACATGTCTCTCTATCCACTCAAGAACTTCAAAGAAATCTCTATTTTAATGTGGAGACATGCTTTTGCAACATTAAACACTCCACTTTTGAGTGCCAGGTGGCTTTTAATAGGACCAGAAATTTGTGAATTTATGTCTGCAAAAATGTCTACCATGATCACTAGCATTCAAGCACATGCACGTTCTGTTATGGGTCACCCTCTCCTTTATGGCCTACTTAGCAGTTAACTTATAGGACTGGTAATATGTTACTGTGGAGATCCAGAAACTTACCAAGAAACAGCTTTGAAACAAGAATAACACTTTAATAACAGGTACACACTATGCAATAATGACGGTAAAACAGGTGCAAAATGGCAATGATCAATTACAATGGTCAAACAGCAGAATACGGTATTTATGGTTCAGTACAGTGTCTAGGGGGAAATATTAACGGGTAAACAGGGAAGAGGCATCTATAACATAGTATACAATTGAGAATGTCATGCAAAAGACGGAGCTAGTGGCAAGCAGCAGTCGCAGAGCAGCAGACGCGTTGTGGTAAGTAGACGACCGTGATGAAACAGACTGCTGACGTCGTAGGACGGGCGGTGAACAGTCGGTGATGCTTGGCGTCAGTCAAACAGTGGTCAGCGTATCGTTTGTCACACAGCTCACGGCAGTGTCGCGATGTGGCATAAAACACAGTAGAACTACTCAGCGGACTAGCTCTAGGTCTTTGCAAGTCGTATCACTCACAGCACACACTGCATGAACTCCGAGCTTAGCATCTCTCCAAGACTCACAGCACTGTCGATCTTCACTCAACAAAGTCTGACGTGAATGTGTCACAAAACCGTGCCTGAGTTTGAAACACAGTGGCAGTCGCGTGACTTCTAGTCACCGGCCAGTAAACAGAACAGGTGAGTGGATTCGACGTGGTAAGTGGCACGGAACCAGCAGGCCTGCGTGATCACAGTTGTGGCGTGCAGCCTATGTGTACACAGGTACAATCAGTGGCTAGTACAAAAAAGCACGCATACATATGCAAATCAATGACAGCACTGGAGATTATGCTAAAAATAGCACAGTAAGTAAGGGGAGGCGAGAAGCCTATCACCACAGTTCCCACAGGGAAGGTCCAGAATTGAAGTACAGGTTCCTGTGCTCTATACACTTTCATAAAGTTAGTGTATTACCTTCATTAGTAGCAGATGTTTTGTTGTGCAGGATTGATATGTGTGTCAGAATGTCTGACACCGAGGTGCCATTTCAGATGGTGAAACACAAAAAGTTTAGGAGGAAATATAACAGTCAAAAACAGCAGTACAAGCTTCATCAATTACCATACTGTGTTGACGATGATATAGTTAACTCTTCTTCTGTGTTGGCAAGATTGCGTCAGTGTCGGTAAACAATTAATCACAATTGTGACTTTGGAATTAACTCACCAACTGATGTAGTATCAGACGTGATGTCAGCTGCGTTTATGCTGTTGTGTTTCATGAAATTTTTGTCATTTTAGGTGCTTACAGTCTTTTAGAAACTTTGGAACTATAAACGCCTTTTCATGTATCCTAATATATCGTGATTTTTGGCATTTGTTGTTTCTTGATAGTAGTACTGTATAATTGTAGATATCTTTTTTCAGTCTTGTTTATAGTGTCATTTTGTTATTAAAACATAATTTTTAGACGTTGAATTTGTCGCTTTATATTACTGTTTGCTTTGCGATATTTGTGGTTAGTGTGTTAAATTGTAACAAGAAGCCAAAGTAATTTGGCAAAGGCTGCAGTGAATGCACCGCACACACTGCATGCACCGCTGAGTTGAGCCGTATGACAGACAGACTGAGGGACCAACAGACTGACGGACAGACACTGCAATCATTCGGTGCAGCCTAAAAAGTATTAAGTACATTACTGAGATGAATGTTTTAATAGGTTGAAATTGCAGCAATCTGGTTTCTTACAGAATCTTATTGGTAAGAAATTTACTTTTTTAATCTTATTTCTTTGTTATTCTCCTCTGTTTTGTGTACTGTGCTTGAATGTACATTGTTTAATTTCATTATTTTTCATTCAGAACAAATTTATTTCAGTATTTTATTTTTATGGAGTATATTTTTGTCTCTTTCTTTAAACTACACTTTTTGTTGTCAGAACGTTTATGTCAATTTCTGTTCATGATTAATTCAAATTTTTATCATGTTTTACTTATTATTTTCTGTATACATTTTCTTAATGAAAGAAAAACGAGTTTTAGTATATTAATTACTTTAGTCTGTAGCATCATGCTAGCGTAATATATCTGCATTTGATGTTTTTTGCTGCTTTCTTTTTATTTTTTGCTATAATGTTTGATTCTTTATTCTAAGGTGAGTTAATGTGTTTTTTGTTGGTAGATTGTTTTGCCCACTGTCGATTGACATCCAAGCAAACAGTTTTAAGTGGGTTGGATGATTCCATGCTGGCGGAAGATCAGACGTTGAACTGTGATCCTGCACAGTCAGAAGATGAATCTGAGCTTAGGCCATTACACTGTATTGTGGCATATGGACTTGGACATTTTTCAACTTGCCCAATTGCTTGTTATCAGTTTGCACTACTACTGCTGCTTGTAGATATCTTGAAGGTTAGAGATGTCTCGTTAGCAGCATTTTACGTGATATTAACTTTTGTTTGTTTTTTAATGTAACTTTAAGCCGTAAATGCAATTTTCACCTGATCTTTGTTTCCATAGCCATCAGCCAGACACTAGCTTACACTTGTCAGATCACAGATACAGGGCTAGTTCAGGGCATGGTGTGCCACAGCCAGATGCTAGCTTACACTTGTCAGATCACAGATACAGGGCTAGTTCAGGGCATGGTGTGCCAC
>Ga0126335_1002362_pt1 | contig 11259 bp, 10 predicted proteins | sample OlaspJWI45metaG_FD_108409 | JGI IMG/M metagenome (GOLD analysis project Ga0126335, IMG submission 108409) | Marine gutless worms symbiont microbial communities from Oahu, Hawaii - Olavius sp. 1 OAHU.JWI-45 metaG | ecosystem: Host-associated > Annelida > Digestive system > Unclassified | place... | reverse complement strand
TTTAACGTCCCACTCGACACTTTATACATGCTGCCTTTCGCGAAGCGAAAGTCTGGCTGTCACGAAGTGATGAGTAGAGGTTTAACGTCCCACTCGACACGTTATATGTCACGAATACTATGTAATTGTTTTGTTGATCGCCAAAAATTGTGAAAAATAGTCCAGATTTGTTATGTATAATATACTAAAATTGTTTTTTTGGACACAGTGCATGCAGAAAATTTGGTAAATAAGTCGTTTAGAATTTTCTAAAATGTCTCAACAAAATAATGTAAGGGCTATATATGGACAACAAATGCGCTTAACTTTTATTCTGCCATAACAGTGTTCATTGTACACTGGCTAACAGGTACGTTGTTGTGACTGTAGGTCCTGGTGTGGGAGCGTTCAAGAAAATCAAAGCGGAGTTGTCGGGTAGTCTGCAGCACGGAGGTCATCAGTTGCACACGGGAACGAGTCCAGGTAGTTTACCTGTAGTACTATCAGCTGCAGCAGCAGGTCAGCATCATCACTCATCAGCTGGCTGTCCCACTCCAGCACGACGTCGTCATCGCACCACTTTCACACAGGAACAGCTACAGGAACTCGAGTCCGCATTCTCCAAGAGTCACTATCCTGATATCTATGTGCGCGACGAGCTCGCCAGGATCACGAAACTCAACGAAGCACGGATACAGGTAGATAACCAGCATTCTTATCACATATCACGGTTTTTGGCCGCGCAATGTATAGTGACGGGGGCCTTTGAAATGCGAAAGACTGTCCGTCTGTCACACTCGTGAGTCACCGTCGCCTATAAACGGCTCATTGTATAAAAGTATGCTTTACACCACACACAGTAGGGTTTTTTAAAGCGCAATTCTACACAAAATGTGCAGTTCTAAACGGCAGTTTGTGCAGTGAGAAAAATAAGCGAAATAATAATCACCTTTTCAATTACAGAAAAACACACAATTAAATAAAAGTCACCTTAAGCCAGTCACGGGAACGAGTCCAGGTAATTTACCTTTAGTACTATCAGCTATATACATGTGCATATGGCAAACCAGGAAGAGAAAAATAATCTCTGTCTGTCTCCAGTTGGTCCCAAACTAAAATAATGTCCATATACAATCTGCATTATGGAGATGTTTTGTTCATGAAGTGGAAAATTGGAAAACTGGAAAACCGCCAATTTGTCGTCAAAATGCACCAGATTGCGCCAAATTGCGTCTCAAATTTCAAAATGTTCCCGAGGACAATACCCCTTACCCCTTATCCTGGAAAGGGAGACACTCTTCCCGGGCCCCTTCCCCGGCTCGACGCTTCGCGCCTCGCAAAATTGGTGTTGTTCTAAATAATCCTTAAACAATACCCTGGCACATGGGCCGCGGAGGGGGTCAGTTGAAACCCCCACTTTTTAACGTGCGGGTCCACATATGGCATTGTTTTTTTGGGTCTTTTTGTGGGTTTACTTTATTAGCCAGAGCCGGAACAAACCTCATGAGGCCATGTCGTAGTGTAAAACGGAGCCAAAAAAATTTTCTGCTCACTCCGCTCGCAGGCAAAAAAACAGTACTCGCACTCAAACGCCTTAATGGATTATATCCGAATTTTGAAAGTGTGACAGTTGTTGTGGGTTGGAATTCCAGGGAGACATACCCCGCTCGGGTGCATCGTAACTTTCTCTCTGAATCTTTTCCTCGGCGCCTTCAGTGCTTTAAAACTTGTGCAGACGGCGCTCGACCTGCCCAGCTCTGAACTCCACTTCTGTATTGTATAGTATATTGTCCGCAGCACCGTGACCGGATTCAGTTTGCAAATTCAGTTTGCCGGTTTTCGGTGGCTGCAATTTACGATTATAGATATAGAGAAAACAAGGCACATTTACCGAATTCAGAGGCTGTCCAACAGCTAAAAAGTTTTTAGCTTCAGGGGAACCCCCTGACCAAAGGCTCTGCCCCTGGACGGTGGACCCCGCAGGGGCTCTGCCCCAGACTCCCATTATAGGCCCGCGCTGCGCGCTCGCTATGGGTCTTTTCGTTACTCTCCGCGGCCCCTGGCACAGTATATACGATACCCGATAACTTTGTCTCATTCACGCCAAATTTCGCAGCCTTGAGTTTATGTGGTTACCCCAAACAAATGCGTTAAACAGGGGTAACCCTTATCAACAGCGAAAATTTGACCAAAGATCCGCAATATTTTTAAACGGTGACTCATTGAACCGCCATGCACTCGAAGTATTTCTTCGATGTTTCATGATTTTAATGAAATTCCGTTAACCTGTTGAGAAAATGTTCAATACTGAAAAGTGCGCAACGATGCGTCCGGCTACAAAAAAGTGTTTACATGAAAGCTGCAATTTTTCGTAAATAACTAAAAACTGAACAAATTTTTCAGCAGTTGTGTATACTATATCGGCGTCGACCGTAGTGATGATTAATGCACAACACCTCGGAGCGAACTTCGTTCGTTATCACACTATCGTCACAACGAGATCAGTAATTTATTACGTGCACGTTTACGACTAGTATGAGTGATGATGACGTCACTGATGACGTCATGCGGCCGCGTGTCACACAGAGACAGAGAGACAGGCACACACAGAGAGACGTAGACACACACTGTGTGAGAGACTGAGAGGCGCCGGTCAGTTAATGGAAGTGGCAGCTGTCAGTCAAATGACGTAGCAGCACTCAGCCGCTGAAGCAGGCCACGCCCACTTCTCACTCGCTAGCCGTCTCTTGCACTCATCGATGAACTGACTTTGCAGTCACAGCATTCCACGACCAACAGACATACTGCAATGTCTGTAATCGTTGTATTTCACTATTTCATACAAAGACAAAAAATAATTAAACTGTGTCCGAGGCGAGCACAAACCGCTGTTTTGCGACTGTGACCTTGAGATTAACCCCATAAAAGATTGTGAGAAATTGTGCTCTTATCTGCCTGACATCGTTGAAGATGACGTTAACGGTAATTGTATAAATTAACTAGAAATAAAATGCATCGTCGATTGAAAGTGCGTTTGGTTGGCGTGCATTTGTTCTACAACAAGCTGTACACCATATCCACAACATCTCTACATGTAAACATTTGTTGTAGAACTTTTATGACCTTTTACGCGGCGTACACTGCACTCGCCGCCGCCGATTTAAGCCTAGTGACAGACAGACTGACAGATAGATACCGCGAACATCGGTAACAATAGTCAGCATCTCATGCATTCGATGCAGCTTAAAAAGTTTACAGCTCCATTTAATTCAGCCTATAAACCTGTGTACCAAAAATTGGGAGTACACCGAATTTGTGCGAGCGAAGCGAGCAGAAAATTTTGGCCACTATGGCTTCAACTAGCCCACCTTGACCTTGGGGGAAACTGCTTGCCCTAACATATCGTCCATTTTGGGGGGGGGGCAGATGCCCACTGCCCCTGCCCACCCTCAAATGACGCCCCTGCCTTTCCTTTCTTTCTTCTCGATGTTCTCAGCTCTCCACGCTTCGCTTGTCTGCTGTGAACAGTTGCAGCATTTGTCCCCCTCCCTTTCCGCCACATTTTCACCCCAAGGATTTTGGTGACGAAATTTTGTCACCGGGTATGCCTGTAGACGCCCCTGTTGTGCATCAAATTTTAGTTATTTTTTGATAATGGTCAGCAACTCAGCTAATGACGTCTAAGAATTTGGTTATTTTACATACTTCAGCAACTGTGTGCAAGATGCAAGCACGTATTGTGCTTGCATCTTGCACACAGTTGCTGAAGTAACTAAAATTTTTGTAAGTATAACATAGCTACAGATGCTACAACAAGAGGCTAAAAGTCAAAACTGTCATCATGCGTAGCCAAAATTGTTAAAATATTTGCCAGTAGACCTGTCAAAAAGACGAACTGCACAACAAATCCACAGCAAATCCACAACACATCGTAGGCCTACAAGTGGAGTTTGGGCTTTATTGTTTTCTATAGTTTATATAAGTTTGCATACGGTTCACCTCATCTCTTGCAAGATGTTCCAAACTGAATAATCTAAAGGGTCCAAGTCTGCAGGTGCGTGTGATACCTATGGTTCAGCATTGACGAAACCAGGAACAAAGTTTGGAAGAAAATCCTGCGTTGCTTTGGCTCGATGTGACGGCGTAGTGCACTGTCTTGCATGGACAACACAAGTCATTCTACCCCTGCAGGGTATCCCAACCCCTTAGCTAAGGGCAAGAAAATTGGTGGGCATAAAAGAAAATGGGAAGGAAAAGGAAAAGAAAAGGAAAGGGAAGGAAAGAATAGAATAAAAATAGAATCGCCAACTGAAAAATTTTTTCGTTTTCCGGTTTGATCCTGTAGGCCTAACTGTTGTTTCTTGGTTTGTAACTTGTGACACTCTAGTGGTCCCCTAGAAATAGCCACAGTTATTTAGACCACTATAGAAATATTAGTACATTACATTACAGACCACGGGTAGTGCATTTTAAAGACAAAATATTACGAGTGCTCCACATTACACATCTTCTAGAAGACTACAACAAAACAATCTTAATAGTTGGGGCCAGGAGGGCAAGCTCGGTGAGACATGGCGATACCGGCCCCCTCTACGTTAAGTCATGTTTTAGACAACAGAAACGTCGCAGGGCACAGGGCATACACGTATTCTGATAGTTGGGTCGGGTCGACTCATCACTAATGAGGAGGCAAAGACAGAGAGTTCACAGAATGTAAGGCAAGTAAATTTGTGTTTTCGCAACAGTCCTTACAGTTCAAGCAATCAAGCTGACACGCGTAGTGGCTCTATGTTGGTGTTTTATAAAACTCCCTGCAGAACAGCACAGTCGTGAAGAGCGCATAAAACTGAGTCAGCATCAGCGACGGTTCATAAACTGACAGCGGCAGTGAGTTCCACAGGGTTATTGGACCAGAAACAGTGAAACTTCTTTGACCAATATCTCGATCTTTCTGAAGCGAGGAGTAGACGTACGCTGATATTGTTGACGACGATGACAGTCGAAGAGCTGCGATGAATTGACTCGGTTGTTGTGGTCGTGTCTCATCTAACTGCGTCTGATTAATAGACTGCAAATTGACCCATGCATGTCTGCTCGCCACAGCGCCAGTTCTGTGTGTAATTCTATTATCGTTGCCGACAGACGGCGACCGCGACCGAGCGTCCCAGGCGACCGGCCAGCGGACTGACTGTCCCGGGGCGATGTGACCTGGCGGCGAGGCGACAACGCGAGACCGACAACGAACGCAAGTCCCGCGGTACCACACGGCAGGCAGCGGAACACAGACGTTGTGCGGCATAATTATCACTTGATGCTAAATGCCACAAGTCGCAAGTCGCTACACGCGTCACGCGTTTGTTTTCAACGCCATACCTCTGTCCAACTTTCGCACGTCCGCAAATTGCTTTTCTATGACTTCAATTGAACAGAACTTTTTGCAGGTACGGTTACTGGGCTACGCCTTACTTTTCACAAAGCACAAAGCTGTGTGCTGCATGCCGCTTCTGACGCCGCAACTAAAATGCTGGAAGAGTACGAAAATAGCTCTCAACGTGACATTACAGACCGAATAGATGTGACTTAATTGTTGAGTGACAGGCGTGTGATGTTGAGTTGAGAGTCGGTTTGCGTTGCGTTGCGTGCAGTTAATAATTCAATCATTCGTCGCCGCGAGCTCGCGTCACTACTATACCGATATCACTATACCGTGGCTTGGCTGTGGGCGATATAACGTAGCCTGCCAAAACGAGGGGTGACGCAAGGGCGGAGTTAGGAAGAGTACATTACTTCGTCCAATGACGGGGAAGGCCGTTTCACTCAAAACTATTTTGACGTTTACATCTGAATTTCTAGATTTCAATCTACAACGGTAGAGTATATGTTTCTCCGCCCGTTCTTAGCAGAACGTGAACTTACCAAGGCTTTGTAGCTTTCCCCATCTTCAGTTCTTTCTTTTGTGGTATTAAAGTATTCTGTTTTAATTTAAAATACTTATATTTACCTCAATAGCTCCCCATCGACCAAAAAAATCTAACGTGCACTGTGCTCTGCCTGGAAAGTAAAAATCTCTTGAGCAGTTCGATACACGCTTCGCCACTGCTGCACGGCCGACACTGACATCGGCCGGCAGTGAACGGTCTGCTGGGTATGCTGCGGTAAGCTGATACACGCCACTGACCACAGTGGTCAGTCAGTGCTGACCACGTGGCGGTGTAGACGCTGTGCTTCAATCAGTGCGTCACGTCGTCATGCAGTCACGCCATACAGCATCCACGACGACGACCACCTGTCACTGCCTCGTCACGCTACACGCTATGGCAGCAACACGACTTGTGACACAAAACACTTCTGCGACTGCAATAGAATTCCGTGTTTAGCAGTTAGCTTCTCCCAGTACGCCTATATTCGCCGTAGTAATTCCCCTTGTTAGGCCGCATCCAATGAACGAGATGCGGACTTTTGCGATCGATGATCCCAGAGTTGTTCAGTCTGACACGCGGCTTCGCTGTGCAAAGACGGCTGAACGGATGAAGTCCAGTTTAGGTGGAGACTCTTGGTTAACGGTGGAGGGAGTTAGATAATCAGCACGGAGATGTCGAGAGGGCGACAGCAGCGGCGGCGATGTGAAACCTGTGCACAGCTGATGGGACAGATTGCGCGTCTCAGTAGGACGCCCAGCCGCCCGCCCCTCCGGTTGCCGCATCAGTCCGTCCGTCATGCATTTAACACGTACCGTACGACACGCAACTTGACAAGCGACAATGACCCCCGCCCTGGGCCACTGCTCGCTCGTCAGCCGCTCTTGTTCGCTCATTCTTATCTCTCTCTCTCTCTCTCTCTCTCTCTGTACGTCTCTCCGTCTGTCTGTCTATCTTGTAGTGTCCTCTGACAACGATTCGCACTACATGTATGAGTAAATTCCGTTTTTGTCATACTCTCTGTCTCGCCGGCGACAGAAAAATACACCCGTACTCCAAAAGACTGCATTTCTCAACATTTTACGAATTATTTGCCACTAAGTTAAAAGTTTTATAGATAAGGAGAAATATGATACAGAGAATGTTTACCCCTTTTACAGCCTTCTGCGACAATGATTGCATGCTAACAACGACTAACTCTACCTTAGGTTTTGTGCTGTGTGGCTTCGAGGCATTGTATTTTACATAACGTATAGGCCTAGTCGTATGAAAACTTAATTCCAACTTATTACTTTTAGTTGCATTCGTTGCTTCTGCATTTACGTGATTTTGAACTTACCCTGTTGGAGTTCCCCGATTTCTGAAACAACACCTATGTTTGCTGTGGACCGTGGCGCGTAGTGAGATCGTCCTGTGCGGATGTTTTCACTTGCTGTGCAGTCTGTGCTGGTATGGTGTTGCAGGTTTGGTTTCAAAATCGTCGTGCTAAATACCGCAAACAAGAGAAGCAGTTGGTCAAGTCGCTGTCTCCAGCCAGTGCAGTCTTGCCGGCGTCGTGTAACGGCATGATGCGTGGTCTGTACCCTGGTTGTCCGTCTGTGCCTCCAGGCAGACCGTGCTACCCGTACGGCGGACACCCGTCTATGCCGTGCTATCCACCGATGATCTCCAATTGTTCGCCGGCTGCGCAGTTCACGGCAATGAGTGGCCTGGCTCCCGGGGCGACCTCACACGGAGGCACGGGGTCGGCGGTGGTACCTGGCGGGAGTTGTGTGACGGGGACTGGAGGAATGAGTGGACATGTAGGGGCTGGGGCAGCGGTCAGTGGGATGACCAGTGCCGGACACTTAGGTCAGACGACTGTGCCTCGACTGACCGCTATGAGCATGGATTACAACTTCAACCTCGTCAGTACATTCTCAGTTTGTCTAACATATTTGTGTATGTGCACTTGTATGTACTCGGTGTAGTTTTGAAATAGCGGCTGAGGCCAGTGTAACTGTCACTGCGGGTCGGGTCACTGGCAACATGGTCTCACACCCGCACATTTCTGACATGAGGCGCAGTTGCACTGCAGGGCAGAAGTATATATTTTTATATTGTTTTTACATCCAGTTACCATTATTGACAAGTGAATTTACGTGTAACTTTAAAAATATTTTTGAATTACATATAATGTCGGCAAAAGTTTGCATTACTCGTGTTTGCATGGAATACGTAAGAATTTGTGGCTGCGCGTGTCATTGTTAAGTGTTGTTTTTCATTTTCCCCACAGCGTATTCACATATTTACGGCGATGTAATTATGTGGGCAAGTTTTCTAGTCACGCAGCATTTATTGTCGATTATATCATAACTTACTTTAGCGCTCCTATGTCTAGAGTGAGTTAACGTGTCACTTGGACGGGTGACCTATAGGCTCTACTACAGTATACTGTAGTGTGATCATCACAGACCAACGTACCTGTACCTAACCTACGCGCCAACCTATGCACAACAACCAGCGGCGTTCACAGGTTATGATATAAATAGGTTTCAACACTGTCTTGAGTGTTTGCTCGTTAACACTCGCATAACACACTCAAGACAGTGTTGAATCCTATATTTAAAACGATGCCTAATTTTTAAATGAGAATAAATGCTACGTGATACCAAAAATATGTTAACATAACACAGATTTTAAGTAAAATACGTATACATTGTCTCAAAAAGTGTCCTTTACAAAGTTACCCACCACACCTTGATTATGTTGCTGCACTACCTTGGGAAGTCAAATGTCCAAATTTGTTATAAATTACAAAAGATACAACTTAAAAAACGTACCGTGTGTGATAAAATGAGACATTACATGTCATATGGCTAAATGGATATTAACACTCTCACACCAGTTGCCCGTGTGTCCATAATTTGCCCGTACACATGATCAAAGATGGCTTTGCCACTTGTCAACTGTATTGTCAGTTATGCTGTCGTTAATGCCACGTTAAGCATTCAGGAAGCGCAACCAAACGCTACTTCAGTTCGTTAACGTTAAACAAAAACTCGGTGCTGGATGACACTCCATATCTTGCAGTAGACCAGAGTGAGGTCGGAGCTGGCCCAGTGGGAGAGGTGTTGCCTAGTCGAAAAGTCGTAAAGTGTCGCATGCCCAGTAACGAAAGTAATAAGTAAGTAAGTAATAAGTAAGTAAGCGAGTTACAGTAAATGGATGCATGTATACTATCAATGCATTTTGTTTGCATTTTTCTCCTTATTCGCAACAAATTTAAACTTTTAACTTGCCGAGGTAGTGCAGCAACATACTTAAGGTGCAGTGGGAGATAATAAGCTCTTTTGTAGCAAATCTCATGAACTTTCTAGCAGTAAAAGAATTTTGAAAAACGGTTCCGATTTGACAAAGCTATAGCCGACAACACGCGAGAAGTTTTTTTAAGACACAGTGTACACTGCCACGTTTTTGTGGATCATAATAGTTTCCATGCATTGCATGTATTGCGTTGCTGCTAATGACGAATAATATACCGGGCCAGGCCAAAGGCCTGGCCGGCTGCGGCCATAGTAAGATCGCGCGTGTGCGTGCGTACTATTTGTATTGTATTGTATGTGGTTGGCCCTGCGGACTAGTGTGTAGATTTGACCCGTAACGAAAGTCTGACTGTCACGAAGTACTGAGTGATCCGTTATATCAGACAATTGTTATAATGGTAAAAAATACTTTATTCCGGTTTTTTATACGAACGAACACCTTTATATCGGACATTTGTTATAATGGTAAAAAGTACTTTATTCGGGTGTTTTAGGTAGATAAATAACAAATACGCTGTAACATGTGCCTAAAAATTAGATCTGTGCTCACATTTTAATAAAAATGCTACAGGTACATAATATCTTACTAAAGATGTGTAACTTATCTAATAGTCTACAAACAGCGTACATAACAGTTAAAACATTTCCGTGTCGCCATCTGGCGACTGTCGATAAACGTTTTGTCCCATTAGAACGCATTCGCCTCAGTTCAACGTTATCGTAGAAAAAAACACAAATCGACATATAGAAGCAACGAGAAACAAGGCGCCAAAGTAATTTAGCGATAGCCGCATCGAATACGCGCTGCAATGAGGCGCTTCTAATGAGCTTTGCTCACGGTCTGCGACCGGAGTTTAGGTTTCCTAATGGGTTATAAATATATAAATAATTAAGCTGTGTCCGATGGGAGCACAAACTTGTGCGCTGCCGCTGTTTTACGACCGTAAACTTGACATTAGCCTCCATGACCTTGAAATTTGAAGGTGGCCGAGATATTTTAATTGATACTGAATATGAAGCTGCTAGCATAAGGTATTCAAAACTTAGAGCTTGAATTGATAAAAAGTACGAAATGTGTCTCAGTGTCAAAGGTTAAGGTAAAATGTCAAAAACTCCGAATTACTTCGAGCGTTATCGTAAGAGGTATTCCGATCAAGCCCCAGCAGCAATTTACAGCCAGTAGTTTAGTTGCATTCTACCGCTTTTTCGCTGCTGTGACCTTGATCTTGGGCTCATAACCTCAAAACTGAACCGTGACCTAGATATTCTGAAGATGTGTATCCAAACTAAACATGAAGTTGCTAGGTCAAGCCATTCAAAATATATATCCTGAATTGAAAGAATACGAAAATAGCTCTCAAGGTCAAAGGTCAAGGTCATACTCCTACAAAGTTACATCGATTTCCGACCAGTAGTTTTCGAGATTTTCTGCGGACATACGCACAGACTCACAGACAGACGCCGCCAAAAACAATACCTGCTCGCAGTATGCGCGCAGGTAATAATGACGTAAATATTGAATGTGTGTATACAGGAGTCGATGCATGAGGACGAGTGGTACAATCGCAGTCTGAGCGCTCTACGCATGAACAGCTCACATCCTTCACTAGCGAACTCCATGCTTCAGTATCAGACATAGACGTCACATACCACGCTGAAATACACTGTCTCATGCCGCCCTACCGACCCTGTACACAAACTGTGGTATCCGACCATTTGCCCCCTTGATAATTTCCCACAGCTAGGGTTCTGGTCAGGCTTAGTGGTGCAAGGGAGGCGATGTCCGGGCAACGATTGTCTGAGAGGCGAATGCAGAAACAGTCATCTGGTGTTTTAATCTTCGTCTTGTGAAAAGTGTAATGGTTTATGCAGGTCTTAATGTGTAAGCGCGGCCATCACCCGTGACCTCGCGTTTAGGCCGACAAAAAGTATTGATTTTTCCGGAAACGCAGGGAAAATTTGTAGGGTCGGTAGATGGATTTTAAAAAAATTCTAGTTAGTTATCGTCTTGTTTACTGAAGAATTTAACCTTTAAACACTGTAGATTGTATATATAT
>Ga0126335_1002361_pt1 | contig 11260 bp, 7 predicted proteins | sample OlaspJWI45metaG_FD_108409 | JGI IMG/M metagenome (GOLD analysis project Ga0126335, IMG submission 108409) | Marine gutless worms symbiont microbial communities from Oahu, Hawaii - Olavius sp. 1 OAHU.JWI-45 metaG | ecosystem: Host-associated > Annelida > Digestive system > Unclassified | place... | reverse complement strand
CTCGCTGGGGAACACGACGGTATCTGAATATGAATTTGCTAACGGAACTTAAAAAAGAAGAAGTCGCAGCTTAACCGATGGGCCACCAAATCAAAAGTGCGAAAGATTCTTGACGCTACCAATGATTTCCAATCGCAATATAATGACCAGGCTACGGTCATTGTGACCCACGACACTGATGGCGACGGTACGTTAAATACAGACACAGTGATTTTCGCGGCCACGGATAACAACTCGGAAGTCCTGGACCTTTCCGCCTATACTGGGGTGACCCAGCTGGACATTGAATACACTGGCACGGGTTACGACCTGGGCGTCGGCAATATAACCTATGACGCAACTGTCCTGGGTGGCGGCGGGGAACCGATCCTGGTGGATTACACTCTCACCGATAACGATGACCAGTCGGACACTGCACAGCTGGCCATTTATAAAATCACTAACGAAATCACCGGAACAGCTGGGACGGACAGCATCACCGGCGGTACTGCCAACGATGCCATCGTCGGTGATGCCGGCGACGATATCCTGGCCGGCGGCGATGGGCACGATACTCTCTCCGGCGGTGACGGGGCCGACACTTTGGCCGGGGATGCGGGTCAGGATTACCTCAGCGGCGGGGCCGGCGATGATACTCTCTCCGGCGGGGCTGATGAGGATAATCTTGACGGTGATGCCGGCGATGATATCGTGGATGGCGGTACCGGCGATGACATTGTTAAGGGTGGTACCGGCGACGACCAGCTCTTCGGCGGTGCCGGGGATGACCGGCTGGAAGGTGACGAAGGGGACGATGCCCTTTACGGGGGTGCCGGCAGCGACACCCTGGAGGGTGGCGACGGCGCCGACATGCTTGATGGCGGTGACGGAGCCGACACCATCTCCGGCGGCAAAGGGGACGACACCATCGTATTGGATGAGAATGATACCAGCATAGACGGTGGCGCCGGCGATGATACGCTCCTGATCTCTCATGATGTTTTGGACTTCAGCGCCATTGCCGACGGAACCATTCAGAATGTTGAAAAGCTCGACCTGAACGACGCAGATGCCCAGTCTGTTACACTGAACCTGGATGATGTTCTGGATATGACCGACGGCAATAATACCCTGGAGGTCACCGGCGGCGCCGGGGATGAAGTGACCTTTGAAGGGGTTGATGGGCCCGGCGCGGACTGGACTCATGCAGGCGGCGGCCTGTTCACCCACTCCAACGGGATCGACCAGGTACAGATCGTTACGGCGGCTGATCCGGACAACCAGGTGAAAATATTTACAGACGACGGCACGGAAATCACCTAATAACCAATTGACAGCGCCTGTCGTTAGCCACGACTAGACCATCAACATACACCAGCACGATAAGGCCATACCGGCGTAACGCCGGTATGGCCTTATTGTTTAGACAGGGGGATCGGGCTAGTAGTTTTAAACGTTCGCCAGATGGTGACTTTTCATTCCAACAGCCAGTTCCAGCCGGTCCCGACAACCGGTTTTACTAAAAATGGAGGTTAGGTGCGCTTTCACCGTCCTGACAGAGATAAATAATTTGTCGGCCATTTCCTGATTAGACAATCCCTGGGCTACCAGATTGGCAACCTCCCGTTCACGTTTACTGAGCTGTTCCAGGGACAGGGGCTGCTCCGAATCTGATTCAGCCGGTGAGATAGAACTGATCATTTGATTGATGATGGCGGGGGGCATCCAGACCTGTCCGGCACGCACGGCCGCAGCCGCCTGCGACAAATTATCCGGCAGCATATGGCGGTTGCCATAGCCGCGTATACCGCGACTTTGCAGCCGCATCGCCTGCTTGAAATCAGGTACCTCTGCCAGGGCAACGGCCGGGCATGAGAGTTCAGGCAGGTCTGCTTCCTGAAAGGTCTTCAGGTCTATGATCATCAGATCATCAGCACCGGCATCGAGCTGGGGCAATTGGCCCAACTGGGCGACCCGACCGGTTTTTTCCCGGCCGCCCGCTAATCGCCGGCAGGTTTCCGCCAACTCAATATCCCTGGTGCAGATGATGATCATTATCGTTCCCGCAAAGCATTGGCTTTGGCGCGCAAAATTGGTTTGAGCAGGTAATGCATAATGGTCCGTTTGCCGGTAATGATTTCGGCATGGGCGGTCATGCCTACCATGATCCGCTTCATGGTCTGCTCAGTGCCCAAAAAATTCTTCTCTGTTTTGATATGCACCAGGTAATATTCCTCCTGGCGCTCTCCGGTAATGGTGTCGGCACTGATGTGGGTTACCGTACCGTCCAGACCACCATAGATGGTATAGTCATATGCCGTAATCTTCACGATCGCCATTTGCCCCGGGTAGATAAAAGCCCGATCCTGCGGTTTGATCTTGGCTTCAACCAACAGCACTTTCTCATGGGGAACAATCTCCATGATATCCTGACCGGGTTTTACAACGCCGCCCACGGTATTGACCATCAACTGCTTCACAGTACCGTTGACCGGCGAACGCACATTGGTACGCGCCACCCGGTCTTCAATAGCCACCTGGGTCTGAGTTAGACGGTCGATCTCAGCCATCACCTTGTTATATTCTCCCTGGGCTTCACTGCTGAGGCGGTCTTCAACTTCTTTGATCTGGTTTTTGGCTTCGCTGATCTGAGACACGAGGCTTTCGGCGTTCTTTTTGGCACTGCCCAATTCATGCTGCTTGTCCAAGGCCTTTTGCCTCAACTGGATAAACTCGAGCTCCGAAACAAGACGCTTTTTGTAAAGCGGCTCCGTTAGTTTGATCTCCCGATTGATCATTTTCAGACTTTTGGAGAGGATTTGGGCATCCAGCCGCGATTCGGAAAGTTCTATCTGGCGTTGTTTCAGACGCTGTTGCAGCACCGCAATTTCACTCTGTTTGCGCCTGAGATTGGTTTCATACAGCCTTTTTTCCTTCAGCAAGAGTCCGAGCAGCTCGCCGTCACCACCCGATTCGGTAGAAAATGGGCTGATACCTGCTTCGGCCTGCAATCGAACCGCCCGGGCTTTGAGTTCGTTGATGACCGTTTTGCTCTCTGCAAAGGAACTACCGGCACCGGTATTGTCTATGATGACAAGGGTTTGTCCTTTTTCAACAGGCTCGCCTTCCCGCACCAAAATTTCTTTGACGATGCCGCCTTCCAGGTTCTGTACGGTCTGAATCTGCTGGGACGGAATCAGACGGCCAACCCCCCGGGTCCGTTCGTCAATCTCAGCAAAGCTGGCCCACGCCAGTAGGGAACCCACCACCAGGGTTACAACATACAGGATGACGTTTGAGCGGGCCGGACTGTCTGCATTCACGGCCGCACTCAGGCTGTCCATAAATTTGATATCATTTTTGCCATATTTTTCCCGGGTTTGGCTTGCCAGACCTTTGGTGGGGGAACCTTTTTTAGGGGCTTTTCCTTCAGTCACTTCGCTTTCCCTCCCAGCTTCGCAAGAACCTTTTGTTTCGGTCCGTCCATGACGATGCTGCCGTTGTCCATAACGAGGAGACGATCCACGATTTCGAGAATCGACGGTTTATGGGTGATCACAATGGTAGTTTTGCCTTTGGTCGCCTCTTTCAGGTTTTTAATCACTTTCAACTCAGTATTGAAATCCATGGCATTGGTCGGCTCATCCAGCAGAACGATGGGGCTCGAATCGATAAAGCCCATGGCAACCGCTACCGACTGGCGCTGACCGCCGGACAGACTAAACCCGCGTTCCCCTACCTGGAGGTCCATACCCATGGGATGTCGATCGGTGAACGTATTGACGCCGCCGATATTGGCAGCCTGTATTATGGCTTGATCGTCCGCATGGGGAGACTTGAGAGTGATATTGTCCCGAACCGTCCCGGAAAAGAGGATCACATCCTGGGGCACATAACTGAAATTGTGACGCAGGTCCGCGGGATCGATCTGTTTGATGTCCAGTCCGTCAATGAACACCGATCCCTCGCCAGGTTCATACAACCCCAGCAGGATCTTACTGATCGTAGATTTTCCTGAGCCGACCTGGCCGATAATTCCGACCCGTTCGCCAGGCTGCAGATGAAAATTGACGTTGGCTAGCGCTTTTTTTTCTTCACCGGGATAATTAAAGCTCACATCTTTGAACTCAACTTCCCCTTGAAAATCGGGCCGGCGGATAAACTTCTTTTCTTCCGGCTGCTCTACTTCCAGAGCCATAAATTCATTTAAAGATTGCAGGGCACTTTTCATCTGGCCGAAATTTATCATCAAGGAAACGGCCTGGGCCATTGGCGCGATACTGCGGGAAGCCAGTATATTTACCGCAATCAGCCCCCCCATGGTCAACTCCCCGGCTTTAATGAGATACACACCCAGGACAATGACAGCCACACTGCAAAACTGCGTAAGAAATGCCGACAGTGTTGACAGTGAATTTGATTTTACCCGTGACTTCAGGCTCTTGCCGGCTATATCACCCGTACTCTCTTCCCAGTGCCACTGCACCGAGCTGTTGGCATTGAAGGCTTTGATGGTTTCCAGGTTTGCCAGGGCTTCAACCAAGATACCGTTGCGGCGAGCCGTGGCTTCATGGGTACTGTCCAAGACCTTCTGGATGGCGTACTTCATGGGAATACTGAAAAACAGCAGCAGCAGCAGGGCCACCAGGGGCACCATCACAATGGTACTGTTGATAAAATAGATGACCATAATGAAAATGATCGCAAACGGCATCTCAATGAAGGCGGTAATGGCACTCGCTGCAAAAAATGAACGAATGCCGTCAAAATCTTTAATGGTACTGGTAAAGGCGCCCACCGAACGCGGTTTGTCTTTCATCTTTAGACCGATGGCGTGTTCGAACAGCATACTGGAAAGGATGATATCACTTTTCTTGGCGACGTTTTCCAGAAAATAGGTCCGGATGTATTTCAACAGCAGATCGAACAAATAGATCAGCGCAATCCCAATGGCCAGCACCCAGAGGGTGTCAATCGCATTGTGCGGGATGATGCGGTCGTATACATTCATGGTAAAAAGCGGTCCCGCCACCACGAATAGGTTAACCAGGAAGGTGGCCAGCAGCACCCGGCTGTAAAGGCCCTTGAACATCATAAGCGTCCCGAAAAACCAGTGACCTTTTTTCGAAACGGCGCTTACCAACTTGTTTTCACCAAATCCTTCGTACTTGCGTTTCAAGAAAAAGACATAGCCCAAATACTCGGCACCCAGCTTAGCAAGTTCGATCTCCATGGGATTCGCATCCACCGTCGGCGCGATGACCTGGGCCACGCCGCCGTCCACATCGATGGCGAGCAGTACGCAGGCGTTGTCATCCTTGAGAACGAGAATCGCCGGCAGTACAATCGAAGGGATATCTTGCAGTTTTCTTTTTTGCAGTTGGGACTTAAAGCCGGCTTTGGCCGCCGCCCGGGAAAAATTCGCTTTGGGCTTGTCCACGCTGAACAGGCGCTGTTTATCATCACTGGGATCGAAAGGCAGTCCATAGGCCAGTGCTTCGGCCGAGGCTGGCTTGTTGTTCAGCTTGGTCAATACAACCAGGCACTGCATCAGTGGATCAGTGGCAAGCGTACCACTCATGTGCATTCCCCAAAGGAGCGATCGCGGCGATGCCGCGCCCCTGGAAATAAGTTATGTTGCGGACCGCGAGTGTATCGCGTTGCGCCTCGCTCTCAATCTTTGTCGCGATCAACTTGATATCCAAACTGTCGGCAATTGTAAAAATGGCATTCATTACCATGTCGGTCTTACCCGGATCATCGAAAACCTCCAGGTAGTCACGTTCGACTTTGATGTAGGCCGGTTTCATTTTTTTCAACAGGTTCAAGGCGACATCGTTCAAGGTAAATTGATCGATCCCGAACTGATATCCCAGGCCATGAAATAGGCCCGCCAGATCCAGGCAAATTTCCGGAGACTGGATCAGGGTATTCTCACGCAATTCGAATGCCAGACCTGCTTTTACATCCTTGCCGGCCGCCAGAAACTGCCGGAGCCATTGGAGCGCCAAGCGATCCTGGCAGAATTCTGTCGTGATGTTCACAGCCAGGATCTGCTCCGGATGCGCCTTATGGAAACCAGCGGCACGTTCCAGTACATATTGATCCAGCCGTATAGAAAATCCCAAACTCATCATAACCGGCATGAACAGCCCGGCGCGATGCTCTACGCCTTGATTGTCCAGCAGGCTGATAAATACCTCGCGATGCAGTTCCCCACTGTCGCCCAGGACTGGTTGGGCCGATAGCAGATAACGGTCATCTACGAATGCTTTCTCAAGCAATACTCTCCATTCGGATCTCCCCAGAACTGTATGGATCTGAAGATCCTGGAAGCGTTCCACCGTCCCCGGCAGTTGACTTCGGGCAACCGATAAGGCGTAGTCTACCTTGGAAAGCACCGTGGACAACTCATCCTCTGCAGTGTATGTGGCCACCCCCCCGTTGACATGTATCGGATAGGTAATTTCCGACGCGAGCCCAATCGCCTTTAAAAAACCGTTTACGGTTGCTTCGGCTATCCCTGTGGCTAATTCGGCATTGCTGTCCGGCAAAAGGATGGCAAACTCCTGTCTGGGAAAACGAGCGACCAAAGCATCGCTATGGCTCGCGGTCTCTTTTTCAAGCACTCGCGCCAGGGCCCTGTAAAGTCGATGGATAACGGGATGCCCACCGGAAATATTCAATCGCTCCATACCCGACAACCCCAGGATAATGACATGTCCGCGAGCAACCCGGTCATCAGCTGCCAGTAAATGGGACAGCTTTTTAACGAAAAAAGCCCGGTTGTACAATCCCGTTACCGCGTCCTTGTCGCGCAGTTCCTGGAATTGGATCAAATTCTCCAAATGGCGATTGAAGATGGTTTGCACTTTGGCCACCATGGCATTCATGGCCAAGACCACTTTCTGCAGTTCAGGCGTTTCCGGGATATCCGGGGTCAACACAAATTCATTGTTGCTGATGGCTTCCGCCTGATGCTGTATATTTGACAGGGCTCTAAGGAGGTGCTTGAGCACTAGGTAACTGATTGAGACCGCCACCCCGCCCAAAACGGCAAAGAGCAGGCAAAGCTGCTTAAAAGTAGCCCATAACTTTTTGTAGGCATTGCCGGTATGCCCCTCCACCTGTACTGTCCCATAAACGGTCCAGCCGCTCATCACCTGAGACTCCGCTACAGGTATGTCCACATCAATGTAATTCAGGAATAGATTGGGGATACCCTCGATCATCAGGGGTTCGCGCTTTTGGTAGACGACCTCACCTCCCGTCCGGGTAAGCGTGATGGACTGGTAATAGCCACCGTCGTACATCGCGTTGATGCTGGTGGCTATGAAGGCCTCATCTGCTATACGGGGACCCAGTGACAGCGCCAGAACATTGGCTACATTCTTGGCGTTGTTGAAAGTCTGGTTGGCGGTAAAATCCCTGGCATTGTTGAAATTAATCCGCAAGACCGTAACCAGCATGGCTAACAGCAGGCAAGCGACCAGAAGTTGTATTTGTTTAAACAGACTCATTTTTCACGTCTTCGAATTTCTAGGTCGATTGCTTGCAGATTACGTTGGGTCTTCAAGGAGGCTCGATTGACACGCTTGCCAAGGCCCTGTTGTTTCTGCAGGTAGAGGTCATTGGCCGTAAAGCTGTAGACCGGTATCAGATCTTTGCGCTGGGTCGCCGGCAGAATGCGTTTATTGTAATTGTCCAGCACGAAAGGCACCGCTCCCGGTTTCTGGTAATAGGTCACGACCAGGTGGGCGGCCTCAGGATAGCCCACAGCCTTGACATAGGTCAGGTAGAGCTTTTGTTCGGGCACGCCCAGCTGCATCATGGTCAAAAACTTGGCGACTGCAAAATCTTCGCAATCACCCTGTCCTTTGCCAAGGAATTCCAGCCGGCTGGCCCAGTAATCCTTCTTCTGCCAGGTTTGCATGTCGGAACTGAACTCCAGCTGGTTGAAAAAACGATTCACGGCCACCACAATCTTGTCTTCCGGGGATGACGCTATTGTGTCCATCATTTCCAGCAGGCTGTTCAGGCGCCTGACTGCCTGCTTGCCGTACGCCTTGTTCAATGTGGAGATGCGTTCTTTCGGCACAAAGAAACTCAGGGCCGTTTCCGCCGCCACAACCAGGATGGAAACATGGAGGATGATCAAAATGTATTTGATGGCAGCCATTAGTCGGGTTGCATTCGAGTTAACTTAAATTCAATACGACGATTTTTCCGCTTGCCCTCTTCCGTTGTGTTGGGCGCAATCGGGTCATACTCGCCCCGGCCCTTAACGGACAAGGATTCACTGGCAACCCCCAATCGGATTAATTCGGCGCCCACACTCCGGGCCCTGGCTTGCGAGAGCTTCTGGTTATGCGCCGCACTGGCGGTATTGTCGGTATGACCGATCACCTCGATCGCGAAATCAGCGGCCGCCTTCAGTTGCGGGGCGATGTGCTTGAGCACGATGCGGGCATCCGGGTTCAGTTCGGCCGAATCCGAGGCAAATGTAATGAGGTCCAGGTGAATGGACTGTGTCGGTCGGGTACGATCGATTTTCAGGTTCAACTCCGCAGGGGTCCCTTCTGCCGGCACGATATAACGACTCAAAGCATCCGCAGACGCGGCTGTATCCAGCTTGGATTCTCCCGGACTGGCACCAGGCGCCGTTTCAGTCTGTTGATCGGTCTTCTTCCGTAATCTGAACTCGATGCGCCGATTCCGGCGTTTACCCTCCTCCGTCAGGTTGGACGCGATCGGGGCATCTTCTCCCCGCCCATAAGCGGACAGGCGCTGAGGCTCAACCCCCAGTTTGATCAACTCAGCATACACCGCGCGGGCTCTGGCTTGAGAAAGTCTCTGGTTATGGATGGCGCTGGCGGTGCTGTCGGTGTGACCTATGACTTCGATATGAAAATCTTGCGCCGCTTTCAGCTGTTCTGCAATCGGGACCAGCATCTGAAGGGTTTGGGCGGTAAGCACAGCCGAGTCGGAGGCAAAGGCCAGGATATCCATATGAACAGACTGCACCTTTTTCGTCGGGTCGATATTCAGATTCAGCTCAGGTGGAATGTCCACCGCCGGCGGCTTTTCTATAATCGTTTCAGGTGCAACCGGCTCTACCAGGGGCTCTTGTGGCGTTGGGGCCACATCTTGCGGACCCGGTACCGGCATAGCGGAAGGTGGTTCAGCCGCATCCTGAGCGGCGGCTTTGTCTTTGGCCACCCGGGTGTCTTCCAAATCCGGTTTTTTCTTGAGCCGGAACTCTATCCGCCGGTTTTTTCTTTTACCCTCTTCGGTATCATTGGATGCGATGGGTTCGTGCTCGCCCTTGCCTATAGCAACGAGGCGGGCCTTCGGGACCCCTAAATTGATCAGTTCATCGTAGACACTCAACGCACGGGCCAGGGACAGCTTACGGTTGTGTTCGGCACTGGCCGTACTGTCCGTACGGCCGATGACTTCGATATAAAAATCCTCGGCCGCTTTCAGCTGATCCGCAATTGGCTCCAGCATCTCACGTGTTTCCGCGGTAAGCGCCGCTGAGTCCGATTCAAAGTAAATGATATCCATATGAATGGATTGTTCGTCCTTGGTCTTGTCGATCTTCAGATTCAGCTCATCCGGCGTGCCCTCCTCGGGCAGGATATAGGGGCTGAGATCTTTGGGTTCCTGATAACCGACCGTAAAAACCTTCTCTTGGGCACATCCCGAGAATTCCGTCCGGGTCCCCAGTACGGTGTTGTCGCACTGATCCGTCACATCCTGGACCGAATCAAAATCGCGGTTCGGATCCAGCTCTTCATACCCTTTCAGGTCGTACACTTTCTTGGGCGGCAACTGCATGTGGTCCCGCAGACCCGTATTGTACTCGTGCAGCATCAGACCGGTGGCCTGGGAAATTCGATAGTAGGAAACCAGGTGGGAAAATTTTGACTCGGCATTGGCATTTTTGGCAGAGTTGTACTCATTTTCCATGTTGAGCAGGTCAAGCAGGGTCCGGCGCCCGACAAAATACTCGTCCTTAAAAGCTTCCAGGGTCTGCAGGCTCAAATCCACATGATCCTGCAGGTATTTGCGCTTATTTTCCTCGGCCTGTAAAATGTTCCAGGCCAGTCGGGCCGTCTGGTTGACATTGCGGCGCTCTACATAGGCACGTTGGTATTCCTTGTTTAGCTCCCCGTAGCTTCTGCCTTTTTCACCTTTCCGGACCCCACCGTCAAAAAAGGTGTAGTTCAACTTGAGCATCGCCGAAGCCTGATCAGTCTCCCCCTGGTCGCCATTGGTGTTCTCGCGGTGCTGGGCTTTCAATTCCAAGTCCAAGGTTGGCCAATAATCGGCTTTGGCTTTCTCGTGAGTGTATTTACGGACCTGGATATTATATTTGGCAACCTCCAGGGCCGGATGGTGGCGTAAGGCTAAATCGACGTTTTCCTCAACGGTTGCCGGGAATTGATATTTAGGTTTGGGTATCACAAATTGATCCGGCTTGATCAGGCGGCCAAACTGTCGGTGAAATTGGACCACAGCCTGATTCAGATCCTGCTGCTTGGAAACATAGTTGCCCCTGGCCAGCGCCAGGCGAGCTTCCGAATTGTTTAAGTCCGAAACCCGTTGGAACCCGGCGGCCGTCTTCTCCTTGACCTGCTCGAGTATTTTCTCCTGGGTCAGGACGTTTTCCTCCGAAAAACGCAACAATTGGCGGGCTTGCAACACCTGGATATAGGCCTCGGTCGTCTCCAGGAAAACCCGGTTGGCCACATTCATGACCTCGTAGGCCGCAGCTAGGATGCGGGCATCGGTTTCATTGACAAAGGCCTTGGTTTTTCCGCCACTCCACAAGTTCTGCCGAGCATAAAGGGTCGCCGTGGCAGCGGTCAGGTCCTCACGGATGTTACCCGTTTGGACTCCATCGGTAACTTCGGGGCCGGCGGCCAGTTCGGTCCCCACTTCGGGCCAATAGCCTGCCGTGGCAATTGAGCGTTCCGCCTTGACGCTGTGGTAACGCTCTACCGCCTCCAATATTTCAGGATTGGTTTTGGTGACAACTTCCAGAATTTCGTGTAGCGGCATGAGCGGATGCTTATTCTCATCGCTGGCGATGGAAGCCACTGCTACATTTAGAAAAAGCACTACAATCAGAAAAAAGGTCGGCAGCCGGATGGATTTGGTAGCGTCAAGAATCTTTCGCACTTTTGATTTGGTGGCCCATCGGTTAAGCTGCGACTTCTTCTTTTTTAAGTTCCGTTAGCAAATTCATATTCAGATACCGTCGTGTTCCCCAGCG
>Ga0126335_1002360_pt1 | contig 11262 bp, 5 predicted proteins | sample OlaspJWI45metaG_FD_108409 | JGI IMG/M metagenome (GOLD analysis project Ga0126335, IMG submission 108409) | Marine gutless worms symbiont microbial communities from Oahu, Hawaii - Olavius sp. 1 OAHU.JWI-45 metaG | ecosystem: Host-associated > Annelida > Digestive system > Unclassified | place... | reverse complement strand
ACTCAGCTTGTTGAGTTGAAGCGCATGCGAGCTAAATTTCTGGAGTGCCGTCGTGACCCAACATCGTCTCAATGTTGTAATAATAGTTCATAACGGCATCTCGCCATTCTGCCTTCAAAGGCTAATAACCGGCGATAACTACAAGTCATGCTCGTCGCGTTGTTGCTCGTTACAATGCCGTCGACTCACCTGACAACTGCTCAATAAAAGTAAAAAAAAATATTTAAAAAAATTCACATTGTAGACAAATGTGAAATTAAAGCGCCTAAATCACGTAATTATTTGACGGAGTGGCCTTTTGTCCCGTGGCCTTTTGTTTGGGTGGCCTTTTGTCTGGTGGCCTTTTGTCGGTGGCCTTTTGGCCGGTGGCCTTATGTCCGGGTGGCCTTTAGTCCTGGAGCCCACAAATGCATACGGTTACCGTATGAACAGCTTCCATGCTATTTATACAGCAGTGGCCGGTTGGTTATAAGTATGCTGTGGATCAGTTGTGTAGCTAGAATGCGAGAAAAATTGCAACAGGGAGAACAAATCTGTTCATAATCTGAAGATAATCTTAAGGATGAAATTTTTCCACTGGACGAATAGTCACCGCATGACCTAAACCATAAGGAGCTCTGATGAGTTTATTTGGGGACGAGTTGACTGCCAAACTGCGGGACAGACATCAGACTTATTCAGCACTTCATGGATTGGGGTTATGGTTAGTGCTAATTTAGTGAAGCGGGAGTCAAAGCAGTATTTAGTTACTGATCTGACATTAGATCAGCCAGAGTAATTTTAGTCAGACAGGAAATTGCGTATGTACATCCACTACACTACAGTAAGACTGTGTGCCATCGGGTCTTTCCCTGACATTGACAATGAAGGTTGCTACTCTTTTTACCTGCATGCATGCTGCGAACAGGTGTGGTTTTTGGTGGCGTCTATGTGTCTGTCCGCAGAAAATTTGGAAAACGACTGGTGGGAAATCGATGTAACTTCGTAGGAATATATGCCATGGTGAACGCTAGAAATGGTTGGGAGTTGGTGACATATGATTTTAATTTATGACCTTGAGAGCTATTTGTGTATTTTTCATTTATCATACACATCCATTATTAGCAGTTTTGAATGCCTTAACCTAACAACTTCATTTTGATGTGAAGGCACATTTCAGACTATTTAGGTCACTTTCAAGTTTCAAGGTCATGGGGTTAATATCAATGTCATGACTGCAAAAAACAGCCGCGCCTAGTTATGTGCTCTCCTCAGACACAGTTTAATTCCTTATCTTTCAGGCTGCAGGCATCGTCAGCAAATGTTGTGATTTGTCATTGGCACCACAGAGTGTTCTATGCAGTATGTACTTAGCCCCAAGGCTAACCTAACCCCCGTTGTAACTGTATTTCTTACCCTAATACCAAAATACTAGCCCTGGCACTAACCTTAACCCTAACAAGTTCACTTGGGGACGAGTTGACTTGGAGATTTTGCAATTATGTGACTTCACCGTTGTTTCGGAGATGGATGTGTTTTACTGGTCACTCGTTGTTATATTTTCTGTCATTTCTTACAGTACTGTTTCATCAGTATCATCTGTGTTGTCCACTTGGCCCTCACCTCAACGAAGAAGGGGGCTTGGAAATAGTTCCTAAAATTGTTGTCGAAACTTGAAGTTTTTATTTCACGATCATTATTTGCCAGATGGTTCATTTTTCATGGAAGGGGATGTGTAATTTGCATTAACTTTGTCAACTCTCGTCTAATTTTCAAAATATTAAGAGTAGGAAATTTGCAGTGGATGATATCTTGTCAGTTACACATTGTGATGTGATGATATTGTGATACAGCAAAGCCACAAGATATCTACAAGTTCAACAAGTTCATCATCCAAGCACATTATTTTGTCAACTATTAACTGTCTGACAAGAGTTTATCTGCTCATATCCACTGCATTTGACTACATTCAGAACTGCCAACCTCTCCAGTTCACTGCTAGACAAAACTTACATCATCCATACATCTGCCTTACAGTAAAACTTGTTCTCTGGTTACTGGTGTGGACATGGTTTATTGCTTCTGGGTTTGGAGCAGTGTTCTTTATCCTGAGTTTAATATGTTTTGTCTCGTTAAATACAGGCACAAAACCCAGAGAAGCTGGGGTGCCGAGTGCATATTCCGTCTTCAACCAAAATTGTGAGCGAATTGAAGGAACATTTACAGCAGAACAGTTTGAAAATGAACTAAGACACGGAGTTTTATCTATCTAGTGAATGGCAGCTGGTTTGGATCATTAAACTGTATTGTCTGCAACTACATCGTGCAATATTTGTAGTCTGAATTGCTTAGCTTCTGTGTTTCCGAGCAATGATGTTCTTTATATTTATGTGTGCCTGATTGCACTTCAGAGTTGGTCAGTTGTTTCCACTTTTCTTCATTTGATGCCTCTTCTAGACCCCCCCGACCACCACAAACACCCCCTCTAACAGAACATTTCCTTCTCCCCCTTTATACTCAATAACCCCTTGAGTAACCCCCCAGTTTTTTCTTTTATGCTTCTGTTGCACAGACCATAGGGTACACCTAGACAACCCCCGAGTAACTATCCCCTTGGATAACCGTTCCCCACGACTTTTCTTTTATTTATGCCTCTGCCACCCAACATAGGACAAATACCCTTCTCTCTAAACGGAACCCCCTTGATACCCCCAGGTGCAAAAAGGGACCATAGGCATGGTGGAGGCATACCCATCGACGGCTTCTATGTCTCTGAATATATGCAGAAGGCCACTTTATTTTTGAATTCCTTAGATCTGTGGCATTGATAAATGTAGTATTCAGTGAACAGATTTCAATCAACAAAATTTGATGTATTTGCTGTGCAGATTTTTTTTAGCTACTCAGGTTTTCAAGTTTCAGTTTCGATAAGGGTGTATGAGAGCAGGAATTTTTGTAGACCATCTATGCCCTTTCTGTGGTAGTGTTGAATGGCTTTTGATATGCACAATTGCACATATCATGTGAATTGGACTGTGTTAAGTTGCTTGTTGTTGAATGAGTTAGTATGACTTCAGCAACCAGATGGAGACTTTTACTGCAGAGAAATGCATTATTGTTTTACATTATTATAACATACATGATATGATATACCTTGTGACAGATCGTCCAGCCAGTAAGGCCCAGGGCTTAGCGGACTAGTCTGTGAAAAAGCCCATCTGGTTGTCCTTGATATATACTAATCTAGAGTCTAATGCGTTGATGCTAGGTGAATCCACTGTCCGCTGGTCCAAATTGATGATCAGTTTTTCGGCTGTATTGAATGCATGAGATGCAGACTATTGTTACCGATGATTGCGGTGTCTGTCAGTCAGCCTGTCTGTCATGTGGGGTCATTTGGTGCAGCGTTTGCCAAATTACTTTGGCCTCTTGTTCTGCTTTGGTAGTGTTGGGTAGGGTGTAACTTTTATTTTTAATTATAGAGAATACCTTGCCTGCCGGATGCATTTACTTTTAATCGTAGCAGTCAGAGTGTAAAATATATTTTGTTGACTGTTTTCATAGCACATTTAGACTATGGCAGCGTTTCACTAACTCAGTGTTCAATATGTCCTCCTCTCAGCCAAAAATTATAAAATTCGGTGGAGATTTCACAAAGCTATATCAATTTAACATCAAGCAAATGGAAATGTGCAGTTTTTTTGGCCACCCTGTATACATGTAGGGCCTATAGGTGTGGTGAATGTAGATGTTATAAGCCCATTGAATGTCAGTAACAACCTTGACGGCAATTCTTTACGCTGTTGCTATCTAAATGTCCGACGGCGTGACGTCTGCGGTGTGTCGCATTGATAGTAAAAGGTGTCAGGTGCGACTTTGCGAGGTTGCGAGAGCACGTGACTAATTGACGGCAACCTGGTTGCCAGGTGCGCTTTATATCCTGTCAGGTGCTCTACAAGCGACACCGGTCGTCAATGAATGAAAGTGAGTAAATAAAGCGTCGTTTCCACGTGTGATGCGCGTTGCGCTGCGTCGCGTCGCGATATATAGTAGGCCTAATCATCTAAACTAGCTGACACTCGCTGGGTCTAAACAGGACTCGCTCCGTCGCGCGTATGTGGGTTGAAATGGTTACCAATGAAATAGCCGACACATTTCTTTTGCTGTTGCTCGCCACGCACCGCGCAGAGCGGAGATGGTAGTTTCAGAGTCCCAGTAAGTCGCATGCAGCTAGTTGCAGCGATTACTATCTCTCGCGGTCTCGCCACGCAACGTTACGTGCAGCGCAGCGCATGTGGACACGACACTTAAATCTGAGCGCCATCAGGTGGTAAGACGGAGCTATTTATCCAATAGGTCTACAGGTGTGACTGCGCCGGCCGGCCGGCCGTCGTGTATTTGTTAATTGATTGAATGGCGGCGGCACAACACAGCTGCGACAGCGAGTAGCCTAACGTTGACGTCGGTCCTGGTGTGCAAAAACTACTAGGCTGAGGTTTGCGGGCGGCTATACACGTACTACAAGTAAGACGACTTAATCCACCGTTAGTAAAGTGGCCTATAGTGTTTAAAACAAAGTACAGTGTAGGCCTACTCATCTATCGCTGACAAACTGCCCCACGCTGGAAACACAGCTGTCCGTGTTTTGCTGTTAAGAGCTGTGAATGAGTGTGATTTATTGGCCGGATTTTGCGACTTCTACCTACCTCTCTCTCATGTGATGCCGTCAATCCCCTCGAGGCATGGGGTTCGTATTTGGCATGGAAAAACTAGAATGGCTGGGCTACAGTCTGGTGAAGGTCGCATGATGATCGACTCAGTAGTTTGGGCGCATCGGAGACGTAAGCCGGTCGGATCAACCGGCGCCGGTTTCCGGTCGGGTCAGGAAAATCTCGACCGGTTCAATCTCTGGGGCACAACACAACACATGACAGATACACAGACACACAGCCACGTCGCCATACCAGATGTGTAGTTCACCAAGTAGCCAAAGTGATTTGGCGAGAGCCGTATCGAACCCCTCCCCCTCGCCGTAGGGGGATTGACCTCTTCATTATGAAGCTAGACCCATACTGTCTGCGACAAAAATTATAGCCCAAAGACTTTAGTTTCTGTCAATATAATTATAGTCAGTCCGTGGCGATGTTCGTGGGGTTGGCCCCAAACGAGTGCTTTGAATTGAGGAACCAAAATAAAAAATAGTGTGACCCATACACCGCGATATCTAGGAAACGGTGCGAGATACAGTACGATCTAAGCTAATATTATTCACTAATAAGAAGTCGTTCGTGGGCTTTGCATTAGTACCGAAATCGGTGACCTTGAATGACCTTGAACGACATTTAAAACTCCTATCGTCAATAACTTCGGTACTATGTCACGTAGCGTTGCGATGTTTGCGTCTCGTGTGGGCTTTTACACTATTGCCGATTTATTGGTGTTGCCATCTTTGTCACGTGATTGGAAGTGACCATACAATGTAGGCCTACAACATGCACCTAAGTCGCAATGAGTACTTTTCAGCAATGTCTTGGGATCACACTCATTCACGGTTTCACTTTTAACGTGTTAGACACCGGTATTTGTCATCGCAGTTCCGTCTGTCCGTCCTTTGTCGCGAGATCGTGAGTGACCAAGACAACGCGCGCTAACTCGGCGCTAGCTGAGCTTCTTGATTCGCCTTGTTTAGCGTACAACAGAGCACACGGAGGGTGGCCTACAGATCTACGTGCATTGCTGCTGTTCTGTTCGACTGTTCGCTGCGGCGGCTATGGCCTGGGCCTAGGGACATATGGGGTGGCCCGGGTGGGTGTTGACATTTGACATCAGCAACTTTCTTAACGCGCACTGTGCTACACGACATCACTCAGCCATCAGTGATGCACGTAGTCTCGAGTTTATTTGCAGCATTTTAAAGCGTCGTTTCCATATGCATTGCATGGCGAGTGTCAGCGAGTCCCGCAGCGCAGCGCATGTGGAAACGACGCTTTATTCATTAAACTTTGTCGCTACAGGCCCAGTCAGTGTCGCAGCCGTCGCAGAGAATCTCGCAACAAGTGGTCAAAGTAACTTGGCGATATCCGCATCGAATCCCTTCTCCCCTGCGTGTCTGATATCAGAGACCAAAGTACAAGCAATCCGGCAAAGGCCGCATCGAACCTCCAGGTGTGGGGATTGGGACCCCATCTAATACAATGTGCATTGGGTCCCCTGGAATCTCCACGCCAAGCAGGACCTCGATCCGTTCAGCCATGTTTGCACAGCAAAGCTGCGTGTTAGACAGACAGACTGAAAGACACCCGCGCTGCGGGGACTGGGAACATCGAGTCTGCTTCTCATACATTCGATGCGGCCTTTAAAATGTGCGAGTAATCTTGACGGTCTTGGACAGTCTTGCGATCACAAGCAACAACTGGAGGTTTTCGAACACATCGCAATACAATGTTGCGGTGTTTACAACGTTTAACTTAACGTTACTCTACGCACAAATGGAAGCAGACGCTGTACTCAGCTTAGAATGAGCACGTCGAGCAGTTGTTGGTGGGCGTATCGTTTACTGACAGCCAATCAACACTTTCAACAGCTACTAATAGTCGACTGAGTGCTACTGGCGCGTTGGTATAGGCGCGTAGTGCTTCGCAATAACTGTGTTTTAGTTTTAGCGTAAGTGGTAGGCAACCCGTGTATAGGCTACGTTATCGAAGGCGACTTTTTGTACAGTTCAAGTGTAAGCTCTTTCATACCAACGACAGCTAAGGTAACGATATCTGGAGATTTGGTCATTTGTATATATCAAGGCGTATTTTAATAGAGTTAGTTTTGTGAGCATTCAGTGTTTCTTTTTCTGTAGGATTTTTTGCACTTTTATTGTTACTATTTGTGTAATCGATTGTCTGAAAAACTTTTGTGTTGAAACAATATAAACTACAAGAAGCAAGTTGCAGTTGTGTCGTTTTGGTTAGTGAGAGTAGTTTCTTAACGGCATCAGCACATATTAGGCTATTCATTGCCTTACAACGACGTAGAAAACGCTTTGTATCGTTAACAAATTAATATGATAAAAAGTGAAGATAGAATCAAGACACATTGAGCCAAACATCGACGCCAATATCCTCTGTCAACACAGCTCTCTAATGCTTCCTCCCATGACATGTCAATTTCCTCTATATTTGCCTTATGGTGGCGCAGTGGTTAGCGTCGTGGTTTGCGACCCAAGAGGTCATGAGTTCAGAGTTCGACGCTTTCCCCTGCGCCACGGGTAGCAGCTGTGGGAATTAGCTGCGTACGCCCACTTGCACAGTGAGATGTGACGCTTTGAACAGCTATCAACTGCGATATTCGTCACGTATAGCGATCCTTGGCAGACTGTTTACTCACCGTTGTGGTGCGAAGGACAACTCAGCCTTCCATCCTTCCGGGGTCGGTAAATGAGGATCAACTTCGGCGGGAAGGCAAAGGCAGGCATGGTTCATTTCATTCGTGGAACAACACGTGGACGGCAGGTAAAACTGTGTGATCTCTTGACAACGCGTGCCATAGCCTACCAAGTGTCAAGTGTCCGGACCGTTTTACCTTTCTTGGTCTCTACGGTGCGTCCACGTACTTCGATGTAGTTAGTTGTCATAATGTGCTGGTAAACGTCTGTGACAACCGGACGCCTGCGAAGCACGGGGGCAAACGTCGAACTTGTGACCTCTTGGGTCGCGAGCCACGATGCTAACCACTGCGCCACTGCACCATAAGACGAAGTATAAAGAAACTTGAAATGTCATGGGAAGAAGCAGTAGCGAGCTGTGTTGACAGAGAAGATGGGCGTCCATGTCTGGCTCAGTGTGTCTTCGAACCATGCCATGCCTTTGCCTCACCAGCCGAAGCTGGTCCTTATTTACCGACCCCTCAGGGATGGAAGGCTGAGTTGGACTAAGCACCACAACGGTGAGTAAACAGTCTGCCAAGGATGCTACGTGATGGATATCGCAGTTGTTAGCTGTTCACACTGTCACGTCTCAACCAAACGCCTGTTCTCGCGTCCGGACTATTTTGTGAGTTGTAACTTGTAACTGTTGACTTAAGTATCGTCCGTTTGTGCTAGATGTTCGGCAGTTAAGAATTTACACCAGGATTTGTGACGTCACGCAACGTCATCGGTTAAGGAGTTCTGTCGACTGCAGAGCGTTTCAAAGGATAAACCCGTGCGGCGCGCTGCCGAGATGGCACTGTGGCGATCTGTCACGTGATCTGATTACGTAACATTATCAACTTCCGGTACAAAGTCGGACCGGAAGCGGAAGTGAAACATTGTCTACAGCAATGCTTCGTAGGATATCTCAGTCGCGTATCGAAGTCTGTGCGATAAGCATTTTTCTCTTCATCTCGTCAGCTGCAGCAACTGCCCGCACATCTGATGTCTTCCCGGTAAGATCAGTTCACCGTTATCAGTTATCAACCAAAGTGCGTGTAATTTAGCAAAGGAGGATCACGACCCCATCTAATGCAATGTGCATTGGATCCCCAGGTGTCTCCACCCCAAGCAGGACCGCGATCCATTCAGCCGTGTTTGCACAGCGAAGCTGCGTGGTATATAGTAGACAGACTGAAAGACACCCACGCTACGGGAACTGGGAACATCAATAGCCGACGCTGTAGTCCGCTTCTTGTGCATTGGATGCGACTCGATGATAATGAATAATGCTCTTAGAATGGTGATTCCCGTGGGTTTTTCGCGACGTGATTTCTAGCAACCCACAGTAGTGGGAGAATTTGAAACTTGTTGGCGCGTTTATGGGCGCTTGATACCACATTACCCATGCTACTTGGGGATCGAAGGTCTGAGTGGGAACGCGAGGACGTAGTCTCGAAAATTGGCATTTTAGGGAGCGCTCTGCTGAGGACCTTGGTGCTTTGCATGTTGTGTATTACACGCAGCTGCGAGCCAGTGGCGGCGGTAACACAGCATCACGTCGCGGTGAAACGACGGCTGTCAGGAGCGAACGGTTGTGTCGACGACTGACTGACGCTTGTCATACTGCCAAACAGCGTCCAGTATGCGCCTCAGATGGTCTCACGTACGCGTCCAAGTGTGAGATCAGGCGACTGAGGCGCTGTGAACGGCGGCTTATAGCTGTAGTCAGCAGTGGACACTGTCCTGTCGGTAAGGCTAAGTCGGCGTTTACACGTTCGCTGCTCTGCGCGTTGCGTTACGTTGCGTTGCGAAGATGGGGGCTATCGTATTCGAAATGACCTATAATGTGTTAAGCCTTTACTCTCACACTGTTTTACTCTAATTCGTCCTCAAGTAAACTCGTTAGGGATAAGAAAAGGTTATTTGACTTAGTGTGAGTGTCAGGGTTAGGTTAATCTTGGGGCCGAGGAGACTTGGAGACGAGCTCACTGTAAGTCAGTATAGTATTAGGCTAACCGTTCACACTCGCTCTTAGGTGAAAACGGTGCCAGCGAGCGAGTGCAAGCGAGATCGAGCGATACAACGTGCGGCGCAGCTTACGTGGAAACGACGCTTAATTCATTTCTTCTTATCACTTTCTATTGATTGTTTTATACATCCTCTTCCTATATGAAAGTCAGAGGCGTTACTCGTCCTCGAAATGACCTATAACGTGTCGAGTGGGACGCTAAGCCACTCACCTAGAGCCGTTACGTTTTTATGGTCCTACGCCCCAACACCAACAGGCGAAGACCTCGTATAGCACTGACTGAGCCTGTACCTGTCTGTGCGTGATTGCGTGCGTCTGTCTGACTGTCTGTGCGTGACGGCCTGCGCGTAGACGCATAATGGGCTTGCCAGTTGTCGAAGATTTTCTAGTTTTCAAGGTTTACGATAATGTAATGAAAGATGAAATGTGACAATATTATTTGTGTTCTTGAGCGTGTCTGCAGCTGTTTATATTTGGTAATTAGTATTGGACCGCAAACCGTACTTTTACGTACAGTGCATCTCTGTTGACTTAGTCCAGTCACTAAGCGATATGAAGGTTCCAGTTCGTAGTCATAAATCCGTTGAAACTGCAGCTCTGTAGTACCAGAGAGTCGGCGACTGTCGGTTGAAGTGCAAACTCTTCTGACATATTTCTTTGCCTTACATAGCAGTGCGATTTTCGCTTACGAGAACGATAATGAAAATGTCGGCAACAAGCAACGTTTCAGTTATATTATATTTAAATGTAGCAATACACGAGCATGTGTACAGAAGCGAAATACTGAAACTTAAATCTAACTTATTCTGCAGAAGTTAAAAAACTGAAATAAAAAATTAAGGTTAATCTGGAAGTTAAAAACTGCAGTAGACATTACTACCTTGTAAGCACTAAGTATTGGTGGTAGAAGTCAATTTCCATTTTTTGTAAGTGGCCAGCAAGCGAAAATGAAACAAATATTTTAATCTGTTCTTGTGATTACTGATGTTTATTTAGTTGTTTTGAATACGGCATAGAGCGACTAAATTGAAATTTAGGTTAAACGACAAACTGACAGAAATAGCGAAACCATTGAAGTCAAAGCTAAAGTCTCTGAACTAAAGCAATTTCACAAGTTTGGTCTACCCTCTGTTGTCGCTGCATGTCGATAGATCTGAGCAGACGGTTGCGGTTTGCACGTGCGCTCGACACGTGTCCGACAGCTGCTCTCACCGCGGGGTAATGCTGCGCCCCTAGGGATGAGAGACCACCGAGGTACACGCACTACTCACACCTGCTGAGAAGACAATGACGTCTCCATCACGTGCGACTTTAAGTTACATGAAAAAACGTTGATTTACTTTGGAAACTTGATATGAACGAACAGATAAAAGTGTCATACAGTACCGCGAGTTTAATGTCTAAAAGCGCGTGGAGTCCCGTGGACGCCTATATCTCGATCCGCTTGTAGTAACCACAGTCTATATCTATGCTTGCGTCGGTGCATGCGTGATCCGCCGGCGCGGCAGACGCATACCAGGGCTAATCGTAGATTTTCCAGTTTAATTGTCTGCTCTAATTTGAAGTTTTGAATAATAAGAGGTGAGCACTGGCACAGGGCCTTCTATCTCCCCTCGGTGCTTGGATGCATTCCCTGCCCCTTTTCCCTTCCTCCCCTCTCCCTCTTCTCTCCTCTCCCTTCCTCTCTCCTTCCCTCCCTTTCCTTCTCCTCCACCTACCCTTAGAAGTAGGCCCCCTTAAATCCAGCTAGGGGGTCTAGGGAGCGCTGTAAGCTCCCCCAGCTGTAAGCTCCCCCAAATCGAATTTGGTGCATTTTAGCCTTAAAATTTTAACCTTAAAATACGGTTTTGTT
>Ga0126335_1002359_pt1 | contig 11263 bp, 6 predicted proteins | sample OlaspJWI45metaG_FD_108409 | JGI IMG/M metagenome (GOLD analysis project Ga0126335, IMG submission 108409) | Marine gutless worms symbiont microbial communities from Oahu, Hawaii - Olavius sp. 1 OAHU.JWI-45 metaG | ecosystem: Host-associated > Annelida > Digestive system > Unclassified | place... | reverse complement strand
GCACTGCACCTTCGTCCCCTAGTCTGGACAATGAAGTCGCCTTATTATTATAATTGCATTTCGACATTCTATGACTGTACTGTCTGCCTTGTACTAGATGTATTAACTTTAAATAGCAAATGGCTTTGTTTATTGAGTAAAAAGGTTACTTTTTACTTATTTACTTTGGCAGTCAATTCGTAACATCGAAAATCGTCATTGCAAACGTCATTGCAGTGTCTGTGAAGTTCAGAAAGGCGGTATTCAGTGTGAAAGATAAAAGTTTAATAAAAAAAAGTCTGTATAATTTAAAAAGATACTCGCTACAGCGAAAAAGGTTTATAAAAGAATTTCCTGAGAAAAGATAGATGACGCGTAGTGTATACATGATGCTTAAACAGTTATGGGATACAGGCCACCAAACGCTACCACACGACAACTGGCTCTTTAAGGAACCACCGTGCAGCTTTCCGAGGAAAACAACTGTGCCTTCGTTTGCTTAAATAAATTTCACATTATTGACAAATAAATGCATGCAAAATGTCTTACAAATGCGTAAGATGAGTTAAAATCGGCACATTTAAAATTATTGTGTTTGCATTTTCTTTCATAACTGCAGCATATTTGAACATTTATTTTCCCAAGGTATGGTAACAACATGCCTAAGGTAAGGTGGGAAGTATGGTAAAAATTTTGTAGCACAGATTATGTATTTCAGACAAGAACAGCTCAGCACAACAACACAGCAGCAAAGTACAAAGCCTTTCCTCTTGGGTGGTTTAGGAAATAAAAATGTATCGAATGACAGGTTGAAAATTATCAGTTTAACTAAATTTAATGCACAAACAGACCTCAAATTCTTCCCAGAAGCCGTTTCGTTGTGCACCGTTGAGCGTGAATTCTTTCTCAAGTTGCGCTACTCGGTAGTTGATCTCGGATGCTTTCAGTTGAGTCAGGTCCACCGCCTAACACGGAGTTACTGCAGATTTTGTTGTGCTTAAGTGTCGCTTACACGTGGAAAAGACGCGTGTCAGTGTGAACGCTTCCACAGAGTGCGTTCCAATGAATTAGACCTACTACACTACATTGTGTGCCGTGTGCGACAACTAAAGCTATGTCACGTAACTTGCTTGCTGCTGTACGGCAATAAGATGTCACACAATTTGTATTTATGATGTAAAAATAACGTAAGAATATTAAAAATGAAAGTTTTGAGGGCTATATGATCAGAGCTGGCAATGGGTCAATAGGTCGTGGGTCCAGGGTCAAATGGGTCTCCATAAGTTGATGGGTCACATGGGTCATGGGTCAGAGGGTGTTGACTTATGACCCATCAGTTCTTTTAGAGGCTTGTGCTATGTTATCACTGCTGTGCAATTCACACAATTCCAGAATTCCAGCTATAACAAATCTATGGTCAGTCGCTGTCAAAACGCATTACACAACGCAATACGCATAACTCTAGTCTAGTTTATTATGCCTATGGTACAAAATGACGTTATGTTTAGCCAAGTGCGACTTAGTTCGTGTTATTATCTGTTTAAACGTGTATGGATGCAACATAAGAAATAGAATGACGTTATACGACTTTCGTTAATGAATGTCAGTGTGCATGCAATGAAGGGAAAAATCGACATTGTAAAGCATTTACATGCCAGTGGCTGACTTTGATTTTAGTGATTAACATTAAGATCAACAACAGTGTCTGATGGTTCGATATTATTTTTGTGTATTATTTTCTTAACTTCCTCAGACAAGAAATGAAACGTTTCATGTCATATAGCTGAATAGATATTAATACTGTCACAGCAATTGCTCAAGTGTCCACATTTGCCCGCACATATGCTTTAGAATGCCTATGCCCCTCGTCAACTGCATTGTCATAATAGCAATCCATGACTTAGACCTAAGTGCCATACTATGTTTGTGAGTCGTGACCTATGGGTCATGGGTCATGGGTCAAACTGGTCAAGGGTCAAGAGTCCCGTTGGTCATATGGTCATGTGTCAGTTTGAGTGACCCATTGTCAGCTCTGTATATGATACTGATGGTATCCCAAATTTCCCCCACTAACTAGCCCTCACGCCGTAGGGGGATCGGAACCCCCATCTACTACACTGTGCCTTGGGTCCTTAAGAGTCTACACCCGAGCAGAACCTCGAACCGTGGTTCAACCATGGTCGAGTCACGGTTGGTATTTTGGTATTTTGGGTTACCAGAAATATCATATGGCCAGGTTTGCATTATGTGGCCACTGACTGGTTTGCTGGTGATAGCAATAACTACGCGTGTGAGTAGTTGCCAAAAGAGTTTAAGCCAATGTCATTGACGCTGGATTTCAACAGTATGTCTCGCGCACCTGTCTTAATGTGACTTCTATTCCGCTTTTATCTTTCATATTGTTGCGACGATAAAAGTTGACAAGCTCCGACAGACTGGTGAATAAATTTCCGTCACCAATACCGTACTTGCCGTCCTGGAATAAACACGAAACAGTCTCATGAACACCAGACTGATCAAAGTCATTTAGACTCACCGTATCTGTTCAAAAGTTCAGCACTTTAAGCTCTGCAAAATAAATTCAGACATACTTCTAAAAACTTGTTATTATAACCACATACCATAGCATTTCATGTATACTGTTGACATTGTTGTTGTTCTTACGTTTGTACTTCTGTAATTGTTCTATAATTATTAAACCGTTGAAACATTTACTTTATATTCCTGTCAATCTAACACACCAAAGATATTTGGACAGCTTCTGGTGCTTGACCTATTTGCAATTAATTATTAGGCTGCATCGAATGCATGAGATGCTGACTACTGTTACCGATGTTCGCGGTGTCTGTCTGTCAGTCTGTCTGTCACGCGGCTTAAATCGGCGGCCGCGCGTGCAGTGTACGCCGTGTGCGCGGGGTCATTCGGTGCAGCCTTCGCCAAATGCCTTTGGACTCTTGTTTACGGCTTATTTCACTTCCTCGCCTAATACAGTGTTCCTTGGACCCCAAGAGTATATCCATACCAAACAAAACGTCGATCCGTTCAGCCGTATTTGCAAGATTCAGGCGCATGACAGACAGACTGCCAGACACAACGCGCTACTGGATCATCGGTCGCAATAGTCCGCATCTCATGCATTCGATGCGGCCCAAAATTATTCAATGTATTGTGTTTGTTTAAGCTGTATAAAATAAAAGAAGTTTCGACGCACCATAGTGAGCTATACTGGAGCGTTCATTTGCGTATCCCTAATAAAACACAGAATGCGATATAACCAGAATGAACTGGACACCTGGAAAGTGATGCTGATGTGAAGAACTTTGACGCCTTGTTTGCTGACGACGACTGAGAGCACAAAACGGTCAAACTGTTTCTGACTGTTGCGTACTAGGAAGGTTCCTGGTAGCGACGTCACCGACAACATCCTTTCCTCCGCCTGAGGTCCGGTCAGATTGCGATGAAAGAACCTGCATACGGCAAACAGTCGGTGAAATCGCCGCAAACGCGCCGCAATCGTCGAGCCGATCATCGGTTGCAATGAAGTTGAAGTTCGCTCGCACCGTGCAGGTAAGAATTACGTACGATTATTGCTGCAACGAGCGCAGATGCTGCAACGATTGTGGCTTCTTACTCACTTACTTTTAGACGACGACTTGTAAAAACTACGCTATACAGCTCTTTCCGTTCCTATCACCTTAACCTCATACCTTCGCTTCCTCCCTTCTTTTCACACTCTTCCCTTTTTCTGTCTCAATATCTCCTCCCATTTCCCCTTACTTGTCTCGTTCTCCGGTACGCAAGAAGTGTCTAGGCGAGCGCTGCAAACTCCCATGGCAAACTCGCATGGCGAATGTGGACAAAACCAGAGAATTTGTGACTATTTTGTGTTGAGAATCGAATCGCACTTCTCTCGTGACGGTTGTGTTAAAAAAGTAATCCAATGAATGGCTGAAGTGTGAGAACAAACAAGTGCCGTCTCAACAGATTCTTTGTTATTCACATTTTACCATAAGTGGATAATACTTTCCCCCTTTTACCGTTTTTGTTAGCTATAATAATTATATTTCGAATCATTGCAAGGCGCTTAATATGTGCTGATGTGCGTTCCGAAACTACTTACCCTGTCACCCAATGAACAGAGTTTTTACTGTGTATGGGGTGAAGACAATAACCTCAATGCACGAAGTCGGTCTAAGGACAGCGGATGTCTATAGCTGAGAAACCCAGCTACGTACCGTTCATCGTTGTGATCGACGGAGGGTAGCGGGTACTTGAGTTCGATGTTGGTGCCGGCGGTGTCTCTCAGAGGCGGCGATTCGTCGTTTGCGTGGAAGCGAACCAGCTCACCGAGTGTTGCGAATGGCTCGTCGCCGCCATCGTGCAATGCGTAACAATCGCCTTCGTTTTTGATACGTACGTGCGTCACTGACTCTCCAACCCTGCAGAGTATATTGCACACGCCACGTTGTTTCATCTGACTGATACTTGATAAAGAACAAGTGGTCAAAGTAATTTGGGGAGGCCGCAGTGAATGAGAGCAATGTTCGTACATTACAACAGCAACAGAGATAGAACACGCCAGTGGCGCCATTATCAAATCTTTCGTCACATGGACAGAAGTACATGAAAAGGGAAAAACAATGGGCAAAATTCTTCACTTTCTCTCCTCGTCACATATGGATCGGCCCCCTATCTAACCCAGTATGCCTTGGGTCTCCAAAAGTCTGCACCGCGAACGTAACCTCAAGCCGTTTAGCCGTTTGTGGACTGCGCACTTAGCGCAGCCGCCTAACAGACAGACAGGTTGACATATCACGCTCGGGATCATTGGTCGCAATAATTCAATGCGTCGAATGCATTCGATTCGGCCTAAAAAGAAAGCTTATAAGAGCCGGTGGCGGACAGGCTAAGAAATAATAGTTACTTGGAAAAAGAAAAGTAGCCTAGGCCTAATGACGCCAGAAAACTGAAATCTCAGATATTCGCAGTAGGTAATGAGAGGTCAAAGCGAGAAAATATTACCACAGTTCACGTTTAAAAGGAATGTAAAGAAATTAACCATATGGTTAGCGGTTTTCATTAACAGTTGGAGAAAGAATAAAGCAACAAAATATAAGAGGTGAGAAAAAACGTGATCTTAACGTGGTCTACGAGCACAACATTACTCTATATCTGCTTAAGTTCAAATCAGACAGGCCTATAGATTCACTTGTTTTACCTGACAGAAAGACAGTATAATCCAGAGACGCTTTGGCTCGGTCGGAACAGGAAGCTGCCGTGTTTGCCTTCGTTCTTCAACAGTTTTTCCGCCTGAATTCCAGTTATGCTTGTGTGAAACCAACTAAAACCGGCAAACAACAAATCAGCCATGAAATATCATCATCGGTTTCCTGTAACACACTAGATTGAACGCGATACCGATGCTGCATAAAAAAGCACACGATAAAGTTTGATGTGCGTGTAAAACTTAATGGCGAGGAAATGGGCAAGAGAGCTAAGTGATCTTTCAATCCTGTGGTAAACCAAGCTGGCTATACGACAGCTATGCGTCAGCTTTAAGCAGCGAGTTACTCGCCGACATACCTTATATTTCACTTAAAATCTTATTCAAGGTCACCCAAAGTCAGTGAAGCGGTGCTATTCTCAACACTTCCTGCTATAATTTTTATTATTTACAAGTTAGTATAGCCTTGGGCTTGGAGAGTCGTTGATTCGTTATACACTTACTCATTACCTATAGGCCTCTAATGGAAGCCTTCAGTAAGCGGTGAGAGTAATAGACAAGTTGAACAGTGTTGGTGTTGCTTGTTTACGTTCATGCTATTGCCATCTAAATGAACAGGAATCCAAAAAATTAATTAGAATTATACACAAAATCGTAATGAATTTCGTAAGAAAACTGTAGGCCTGAGTCGTTTATGAGAAATTGGTTTTCACCGAGAACTAAAAAAGGGAAACGTTTTCAGCCGTATACAGAAGGCGGAAGTAATCGAAACAGACCAGCCTAACAACAGTGAATCAGCTTAGGCCCCTGTAGGCCTACTACGCATAAATAGGCCCTATATCGCATCCTACAATAGGCCTACAGATAGGCAATGGCAGTCTCTTCTTCAGATGAAACCGTCTGGCAGCAACAGAGACGACAGAGAAACAGAACTGACAAACCTTCGATCCATGTCCGACAAAGTCGACGCCTGACAGCAAACTGCTCTGCCGGTTGCTCGGTGTCAGCCGGGTCCTATGAACGCTCTGTCACTAGGCCTATAGGCCTACAGTATAGCTCGCGGCCTGACAAACTGCCGTCATAACGATACGACACGATCTGCTTTGCCCAGCCCCACAATAGTACACTTATAGGCCTATGGTCGTATAGCAGGCCTATTCGCAGGCTAACCGAGTGTCTCTATTCAGAGTCATTCATTGCCCAGAGAGTCGCGAAGTCCGGTTGCGGTTGCGCTTCGCGGCCCTCGCCATATGAGGCTCCGCTGTGCATTGTCGTCTGTCTGTCTGTCTGTCTGTCCGTGCATGGCAGTCAATCAAAAACTACTAATCAGTAATCTCCATTAGCCTAAGTCCACAGTTTTCAAGGAGATGGTCCGTGTCACACAGTAATTCAAACATATTCGAGGTGAGCTAGTGAATGAGTAAAAATTTAACGTAGGCCTACATTCGACACTTTCAAAAATTCCATTTTGGGACGATTCGATTACATTCAGTCAAGGTCATAGCCTAATGTTAAGACAAGACATTTGCTACAGTCCTATCCTAGCTCCTGATGATAATAGCTACTGAACCTAATTGTTAGAGAAATATTCGTCCTGCAATAAGTATTTCGGTTAGTCTAAGTGCCAAAGAACAAATCAGATGCAAAGGTATTTCATTAGCAATTTTTTGTTCAATCATTGATTTTGTCGCATTAAATGCGAACAAATAAGTTGACAAAGCTAACTTCGACTGTTTCACATTTACGAAAATAACAACATAAAAAGTCTAAAAAACAGAACTAAAACTAAAGAAATCATGTCTGATAAAGTACACAATGCACGTTGTTGCTATGGATGTTAAGGAACAGAAAGGAAGTCTAGTTGTTTCAAGTTCAAGCAAATAAACACCAACGTCGAACAGAAATTAATAAGTAACCAAATACAAAATTCAGCAGATGTATAATTTATGTGACTGATCTAATAAAACTCTTAAAACTCAGTTGTAACTTCTGTTAGACTAAATGTACGTGTTGAGTTTTGCGAGCTGGTAGTGAAGGGGCTCTGTCTGTGACCTAATACAGTGGTGCGCGATGCTGTGAAGATTCACGCATCAGTAGACGCGCGGAGAAGTTGGACGCCATGGTCGGGACGATGGGTGCATTCAGCGACATGCTGGGTGTTGACTCAATGTCCTGATCGACTGATTCGCGGCGGTAGATGCTGTTGTGCTTGGCAAGGATGCGTAGTAGAGACCGCAGCTTCAGCCACCACTGGTCCGTCGACAACTGGTGACTTCACAACCGTCAATCAATCAAATCAATCGATAAATTCATTAATTCATCAATCAGTCAATAAACGTGAATGTTTTAGAGTGGCCCAACTAGCTACTGCCAGTGCAGAATCATTTAAACTGTGGAAAAAGCAAATAAGCAAACATGCTAGAAAAGTCTACTGGCATTGGCAAGGATCCCTTCAGACATCTGAAGACGTTTTCGTTCGCATTACAGGTTTTAAAAATCATGTGCCATATAAATAGCAATAACACCGAACCAACCTGAAATCGGTGATGCACTTAAGGTCCTGGACAGGCTGGAAGCTTATTGATCTCTTGCTGACGCCGATGACGGTGCATGTCTCAGGAGACTTCGTGCTGACGACGCCTTGACGCATGACACACACATGTAGACATACTGGCGTTACTACAATCACCAGCCAGCCATGTACAACAAGTGTCACATCGAACAACAAAATCTCACCCAATCACATCTGTCACTCGGCTCAGTGTACTAAAAGCAACAGAATTCTTCGTTAAAGAAAAAGCAAGCTAAAACGCGGTGCACTATCTTCAACAAGAAACTTGAAAAGACAAACATGGATGGAATAGCCCATAAAAAATAACTTGGAAAACTTAGTTCAACTTATGACATCTGTAAAATCTATGCTAAAGTAACTAAACATTATAAGCTCATCATAAGTCATAACACTGCAGATCAAACCGGTATAATAGATCGCCGTAACAAAACCATCCAATCGTCGGAGTGTATAGTGATACACAAGTGGCTAAAGTAATTTAGCGATGCTGGCGAATGAGTAAGAAGCGTACTTATACACAGTACAATGCTTAACATTTCTCCAATCCCATAGGCGGATTAGGACCCTGTCCATCTGATACAAAGTTCCTCAACCATAAAGTGTCGTGTCTTCACTTTTCACCACAAACAAGACTTCAATCCGTTCAGCCATTTTTGCAGGGCGCAGGCGCGCGATAGACAAACTAAAAGACGGACTAAAACACCACTATACGGGATCATCAATCGCAGCAAGACAGGTGAGACGTACCAGCGACGTTAGCATACTCCAGTATCTGTGTCATCAGCTTCTCAGCACACATCACTCCGAAACGTGCCGCCAACGTACGATCAAACGGCGATGGCTTGCCTCCCTAGCACCCACAGACATGATTTAATACACACATACACAACACGAGCCTTTAAGCTTCTGTCACACTTAGCAGAAATGAATCAAAACCATCCGGAATTAACAATTTTCAAAATTCGAGCCACATTTGGGCGGGAATGTCATTTTAAAGGATGCCGTTCAAATACTACGAATTCACTGCGAACCTGCATTAAATGATTCTTACACATTCCGAGTGTACTAGCTCTCGAATGCAGCTCAAATGTAGTTAGAACACAGTAGGAATATTCAAAATTTGCTGCCATAATGTTCAGAATGCACTTCGAATTCAATATGAGTGCAGTTCGATTGCTACCCAAATAACGTCTGAAGTCTAGTTGGAAGATGCCTCGAATGCTGTACGAGTCAGTCAGAATGTTCCAGGAATGGCTGCTGAATACGGTTCAAGCATCCAAGAATTCAAACAGAATGCAGTTCGAATGTACTTAGAATGTCACATGGATGTCCCAGGTGTATCAAGAATATTGCCGGAATATTTTCCAATAGGGTATGCTGCCGAATTTAGCATTTTTATTAGTCAACCGCTGTAGAGTATGGACCTGCTGAACGATGTTGTTTTGCTCCATATTGCTGTCCTCCAGCAAGATCTGCTAGAAAAAGATGTGGATGAGGCCAGGAAGAGAAAAAGGAGAAGAAGACCCAGAAGATATCAGAACCGCCCATAACTGGCAGAGGAGAGGAGGAGTTCAGAGTAGGAGACCCACAGTCTTTCTTCAACTACCTCAGGATGGAGCCTGTATTGTTTGATGAGTTGGTGCAGACAGTGGGGCCAAGGATAGAAAAGCACGATACCAAGAGGAAGACGCTACGTCCAGGCTTGAAGCTGGCTATCACGGTGAGGTTCAAGGTACCCTTCAACTATATATCCCAGCCTCATGCACAGCTTCCGTGTGGCAATTAGAAACACCATCAGCGTCATCATCCCTGAAGTCTGCCAAACCATTGTGGAAAAATAAATGGATAAGGTTATCACATGCCCCACATCTCCAGAAGAATGGACACCTATTGGAAAGGTTTTCAGAGTCAGGTGGAATGTTCCTCATGCTATAGGAGCTCTGGGTGGCAAGCATGTGGCCATCAGAAAACCTGCCAAGAGTGGCTCCTTGTACTACAATTACAAGGGCTTCTACTCTATGGTTCTCATGGCCCTTGTGGATAGAGACTACAAGTTCCTGTGGGTGAACATCAGCGGATGTCAAAGTATATCTGATACTTAAATCTTCAACGACTCTGAGCTCGAAGAGTGCTTTGAAGGTAAGAGTATAGAATTTCCTAAGCTATCCCCCACATCCGAACATGACAAGCCAATGCCACACTTTATCTTGAGAGATGATGCCTTTAGAATCAAGACCTTCTTGATGAAGCCATATGGTCAGAGGAATCTCCAGAGGGATGAGAGGATCTACAACTACAGGATCTCCGGGATCGACACGTTGTGGAGAATGCATTTGGAATCCTGGACCAGAAATGGCAAGTTCTCCTCACCACTATGCAGCCATGCGGCGGTGTAATTCCGTCATCAATGACGCGACTACAACTCGGGATGTTCCGACTGCATTCGAGCCGCGTTTGAATGGCTATCGACAGTTTCCAAAGGCATTTGATGTGCTTTCCAGCTGAATTCTTTTAATCAAGATGCATTCGAGGTGCTTTCCGGCTCATTCAAGACGCACTCGGAACATTCGGACAGGATTCAAAGTGGCTTGTCATTTCGCTTCTCCCTTGAATGAGATCAGAATGTGTGGAATGCTGTTGAAATGCTGTAAGAATATTTAGATAGCAGTCAGAGTGCAGTTAGAATACACTTCCAATGCCATTCGATATTTCTCCACTTGGAATGCTCCCCAAAAGTTTTAAGCATGAGCAAAACATTCCTGCCAGTCACAAGAATGTGCCCAAATATTTGGAATGCACACAGAATGCAGTTAGAAGTTTGAAAATGCAATTCGATTGTCAGAAGATATACAATGAATTTTTATCCCGCCGGCAATCTGGCTCATTCCGGCACTAGTGTGGCAGGGGTTTTAAGAACGGCAACTTGCTCGGTTTACTTGGTTTAAGTAATGATCTGGCAAAGGTCTCTAAAGACAAGGACAAACCATGCTGTTGGTAACAGTTGGCTGATAATTAGCTAAGCAACCATTATTCTCGGCTTTCTATCCCTAATCTAGCTATATATAAAAATATTTGTCCACAGTTTTGTCGCTGCATAAAGGATATTACTAATCCTTGAGTGACATACGATACTACGCATGAAAACATCCCAGTCGCCTACCGACTTGTCTGCTGTATTCCGCTACTTGGGCACTTTAATGCAGTGTCAACCAACCAATCAATCAACTATAAAACTTGTTTACCGGACGTTCACCCTAGTGCCACAATAGTGCACCTATTCTGTCAAAAACTTTTAGAGACTACAGGTTGCTTTGTGTTCAATGTATTTACTCAATAATTGTTGATATCATAACAATTTATTTCATAAAAGCTCCCATCTTACCTCCGAACTCCATTCCACCATGGTCACCACGATCCACCTTGTGACACTCCGGTCAATAGCGCGGTAACTGCTGGCAACAACTCGCACCCTCCTCTTCACCTCTCTC
>Ga0126335_1002358_pt1 | contig 11263 bp, 8 predicted proteins | sample OlaspJWI45metaG_FD_108409 | JGI IMG/M metagenome (GOLD analysis project Ga0126335, IMG submission 108409) | Marine gutless worms symbiont microbial communities from Oahu, Hawaii - Olavius sp. 1 OAHU.JWI-45 metaG | ecosystem: Host-associated > Annelida > Digestive system > Unclassified | place... | reverse complement strand
GCACGTGCCTCTGTCCACCAAGCAGTATAAGTTGGTACCAGCTTCGGCTGGGACATAGTGCACCACAGGAGCGGTGCTGGTAGGCTGGCAGCCTATCGGCAGACGTTGTAGTTGGTGCCAACTAGCGCCGCTCCAGCATCGCTAATACATGTGGTTGCCGTTGTATTCATCTGCGGTTTGACGGATGTCTTAATAAACGAATATTTATTATTTATTATGTTTAACTCTATTCCATTTTCACATCGACCGATCACCTTGCAAAACAACGAATAAGAATGTTAGTCCGTGTGAACAAAAATTTTAACTCACGCAATACATCATCATCATCCTGCATTCCATTGTCAATAATATGTCCTAGACAGTGGTGTATTGTGGGGTATACGCCGTACACCAACCTCCGGGTTTTTTTGACAGCGTATACTCACCTCAGTGATCATAAATAAGCAGGGTATACCGTATACACGTATGCCATGCCCTATTGCGTATATCCACCTCCATGTTTAGCAATACACCGCTGGTCCTATATACTTAAATACAAATGATAATCTATGACCAGCCAAACAAAAATGAGGAAAATGATTACAGACAATTTTGTATTTTTCTATAGGATTAAACAACATACTCAGTTCTTTTTAATATTAAATGAAATTAATTTCCACAGCTACTTTATCAATAATATTCAACAGATCTTGCAACCCCTTCCATGATGGTGCTAGCAAGACCATATCAGCATGCGTCAAAATATTCATCATACAACCAGCAGTATTACAGCCAATATTAGAGGCAACAACGGCTGTTCACAATGTTTAGTCTTACATCAAAATTTAAAGGCGTCACGTTGCGCAAGTTAAATTTTAAATGACTAGATCTTAAAGTTGAAGACCCTAATTACTTCAGTCACTGTTCAGTCTCCGTTACTTTAGATTTTTTTAAAATTTTAACTAATACGACAATGTTACATAGCCTACGCGCAGCACCAATCCGTGGTGCACCTGCTGCCATAGAAACGGATTTAGATATTTGATGGCTGGTCCGGCAATGGGGTTGTCGGGTAAATGGCTGCTTGTTTGTGTCGAATAGCAGATTTGTAGAGCAGAATGGAGATGCAATACGATCGTTGCTGTGAAGCATTAACTGAGAATCATAAACCGATTAACGGTTTAGATTCCAGCGAGTTTGCGTTCCGTTTCCGCGCTGAGCAGAAGCGTGCTTTGCAGCACGATCAGCTGGTGTCGGCGCTCACTGTGTCTGACACGGTGGACTTCGACGAGATTGCAGCCGATGTGGCCGCTTTGTTTGGCAGAAAAAGTCCCGTCAGTGTACTGATGGAACACGCTCAGTACACACGATCGAAAGTCAATTTTGTTGAGGTTGGAGAACCGGATGGTCCCCAGCACAAACCAGTGTTTGTTGCTTTGCAAATTTTAATAGTACACTGTTACTAGCTGGCCCGCCACAATGTGGAAGCCAGCTATAGTAATGGTCCGCGTTGTCCGTCTGCCTGACTCTCTGTCACACAAATACAGTGCAGTACTCTTGCTGTACGATGTTCTAGCCAGCAGATTGGGTTTTTGTCACACTGGGACCCTTATGCTGTTATTAGCCTAGAGGCAGTTGCCTGCAGTTCATAGTGTAACACGGTGGAGTGGTTCTAGTGAGATTGAAGCCTATGTTAGTGTCCAACTGGCTTTCTTAAGTGATTTAACACTGTTGGTTGGGTCATCTGACCTGTAAAAAAATCATCTCTGAAATTACCTACAAAGTGTCGAATGGGATGTTAAGCCTCTACTTACTCACTCACTTTCTGTCACATGCGAATATCTCCAAAACTAAACGAGGTAGACCTATGGTTACTAGGAAACTCGAATAGGAAACCAGGCTTCCCGATTCAGAATCTGCTATCAGATTTGCGATTGGACGAACGGTTCTGCCATTTTGGGTGTTTTTATTGGTGCATTTGCAGCTGGGTGGCCGTATTCTAACCCTACCCTAGCTGTGCTGGCCGTCTGGCTGCATTTTAGGATTTGCTGTTATTGTTGGTTAGTGTTCTGGAAGCTAGACCAAACAAAATGTTTCAGTTAGCAGCAGTAAGCTGTCACAGGTTATAAGTTATTTATAAAGCCAATGCTACTCATACAGTACCGTACTCACTTATGGACATTGTTTCTGTATGACAAGGTTCAATATTACAGTGTGGCAGCTGTAACGTAACTGTAACCCAAACCCTAACCCCAACCCTAATCCAAAAACTTAACTGACCCTGACACTATACACAATGTGACAATACATACCTGGTTTGGTCATGCAAGTTTGCACTGTATTTGCATACTTTGTATTCATCATTAGCATTTTCTGACTTGCTGTTATAACGAGCATTATTCAATTTGACTGTATTCAGCTACATATATACGAATTGCCACACATTTAGGTCTGCAAAATGGCTGCCACATCTATGAGCAATCTGGTCTGTGCACTCACGAGATTGTGACGTCGCTTGTGAGATGACAGACATTCGGCAAGCATTCTGTTTACTGCATACAGTATCGTGTGCAGAGCCAGTTGCTAGTTACAAGTGTCCTGTGAAATACTTTAACAACGTGCATGGTTTTAGTGGCATAAATAGCATGCCTGCTGGAAACGGTACATGGTGTACGTATTTTCGTCATCGTCAGCTATACAAGAAGGGTATGTTGTGACGGCTTTATGTGTACAGGCATCATATGCACTGTTCAGTTGAAGCTTGTTTTTATTTGTTTATAAAAGCAGAATGTGTGCTGGACTGCTTTTATGTACAGGTTCACATTAGTTGCTGTTGTTGGTGGATGTCCATATACGAGAGTAAAAGCTGGAAGTAAGAAGGACTGCAGGTCCGGAGCAGCATATTTAGCATGGAAGGCTATTATTCACAATCAGCAAGAGCAGGTTAGTGGTATACTAATTATACTTTTTATACGAAGACAAAAAGAAAGGAGGAACTTAGTTAAAGTTAGGTGTTTTCATAGCATTGTACCGTAGTGGCAATAAATGATGGATAAAGTAATTCATATAGTGTAAGGTGTCAGTTTATTATGGTAGCAGAAATTGTTAATTGATGTAATGTGGCTTTAATTCCAGTGCCATTTCCATTTTCTGTCCGATGAGTATTTTTTGGTCAAATTTCTGTTGCAGTATCAAAGGATGCTGTTTAAACCATCGACGACTGAGCACGACAAGATGGCAGCATTGTCGTATCGTGAATATTTACTTCAAGTTGAGACGAATCCAACGGCGTTCTCTGGCCGGCGAGTTCTTGCTGCCATTCTGATGAAGTCGGCTAACAGTGACGTCACTGTTCTCAGTTTAGGAACAGGTGAAATGTTACAAGTGTGCAATAGTTAGGGATGTTGAGTTAGACAATAGCACACATTGAAGCTTTGCTTACATAGCGTTGAGCTTTGTTTTGCTTAAGTGATGAAGAGTTTGTCTTATGCATTACAAGTGTATCGAGTATACTCAGGTGTATATACAGCCAGTTATTTGTTGATGAATGTTATAATTCTAGTTGATTGTATTGTTTGTGTACCAGGCAGTCGCTGTATATTGAGTTCATATTTGAACCTTGATGGAATGGCAGTGAATGACTCCCATGCTGAGGTTATCGCTAGAAGGGCTTTTATCAAGTACGACTTTCTGCTTCACTGTCATTTCAACTGTTAATGCTGTGTTAATGGTTGAGTAGCAAACCCATTGTTATTTTCTTTCTGTTGCTGATTTGTTGGGCCGCATTTATGAGGAGTCTTGTTGAAGAAGCTTTGGGTGATTGCTGGAGTGGGATATAGATGGCCTGCATGATGGCACTGTGCTGTTTAGCGTTTCTGCTTTGTGCCGTATGCAACAAATTGTGCCGTAGCACTGGTAATATCACGTAGAAATGTTGTATATTACAAAATGATGAAGTGAAATACTTGAAGATGGTATGCAAAAATAGTGACACTTATGACAGCTGCTGTAACAGGTTCAGTTAGTGATTTGTGATGTTGGATCATATATGTATTAGTACTGAATTTCCAAAGGATGGATGTTGCTTATGTATTTTTTTCATTTAAATGTTATATACTTACATTCTGTTCTGTTTGTTAGTGGTGTACTTTTTGCTCTTATATTGCTAATAGCATCCTGTGCTTTTGGGTATATGCAGTGACTATGCGCTGTTAGATATCTATACCATGAGGTGTCTGCATTCCGAACTGGTAACAACGACTGTATATTGGAGCATCCGGCCAGCGGTATAAATGGTTTGTTGCGTGTCAAATTTGGTACGACATTCCATCTGTATGTATCAGCACCTCCTTGTGGTGATGCTTCACTCTTTTCTCGGTGAGGTTTTGTCCTAATGCCCAATGACCTGCTTTCCATGTCTGATTTAAGATAATTATTTAAAATGCCTTTGTCTGGTAGTTTTGCTGATATATCTACTATTATTTTTTGACATAGAAAGTTTCTTACAGTTTCTTATTACTGCTGCAGTCATTGAATACATCTTTGGAGCAATGCATAGTGTTGTACTTGTATGAGAACTTGGATATTAATCTTTTGTTTTGTTCTGTTGTTCGATGATTAACTTGAGAGATTGTGACACTGTTATTGTTTTTATAAGTTGTAATTGAACTGTTTACGTTTGTACGATTATGGAAGTTACTATATGTAAACCATAGAAATGTAGCTTCCATAGTTTAAATTTCTCATCTCACAGTGGAGTACTAAGGCATGCTGTTGTGTTGTCTCTATAGAGAATTCGATAGGATCTCTGAGAATTTTCAGTCCACTGAAAGTGAGGTTAACTGGTTGAGGAAAGAAATGAAGCCAATCTACAGCAGCAATGTACAGGGACTGCTGCGGACCAAGATCGAAGCAGGTGATTGCTTTTTTCATCGATGTGCACTTTTGTTTTAAATTTTGGGGCGAAGGAAAGTCGTTTAAATTTAAACCAGTTTTTGTGTAATTTTATTCTTTATTTTAACATAAGGCAGCATAACTGATAAGCTTGTCATGCATGCAAAAAATTCTCCTGGTGTAAAATACTGTCGAAAAACATCTGTTTGGCTTCATGAAAATCAGAATAGTAGCAATTTGCTGAATGCTGCGTCAAACTTGAACAATGTCCTAGCCGTAAGGGGTCTGTCTAATACGGTGTTTCTTGGCCCCCAGGTGTCTCCATTGTGAACAGGGCCTCAGTTCATTCAGTATAGAGATAGTACTGTCCAACCAAAAATAGAAAAGTTGCTGATGTTGTCACATACGTTAGTCATGCTCACGGTGTTCCATAACCACAAGACACTTATGCAAAGAAACGTGCAGGCATTGTGTAATGTGTGATCTGTATTTTCACCTGTACATCCGTATACACTTAACAGGTTGCTGTCCGTTATTTTTTTGGAATTTAGACTTTAGATGAAAAATGCCGAAAATTTTGTGTTTGGCCTGGGCCAAGAAAAGAAATGGACCAGGACAGGTCCAATGCATTCCAGTACAAAACTCGACTGGCACCACACTATGGATCATTGGCGGCAAGACCGTATTACGCACACTGAGCATTTGATGCAGCTTAATGACATTAATAGTAATAGTATTATTTAATTAATATTATTATCAGTTCTAGGTTGTCAAACTGCACATTGTTTGAGTTGATATGCACGTCTGGAGAGGAAATTGCCTTTTCTGACGAGATCGAATTGTGTATGTACGATTGTTATAATTATTATCATGTTCATAGGAGAAGGGTCAATCCCTGTGGAGCAGAACAAGTTTCAAACGTGGATTGGACTGCAGTTTGGCAATCGACTGCGGACAATGTGCTGCAGCGACAAGATACTCAAGTGGAACGTCGTCGGGCTTCAGGGCGCTCTGCTGTCACACCTCATTGAACCCATCTATCTGTCTTCCATTTCTGTTGGTAGGAGTCTTGCATGTGTGTCCAGACATTCACCCCCTCCACATCCCGTGGATGCTTGTAGAGATGTGAGCGTGAGATATTTCATTTAGGATATTTCAAATCATTTTGCCTACCCAGTTTAGATGTCCCCTGACATTTGCCCACTTTTCCACAACTGACAGGTTAGAGTTGGGGTTATGGTTAGGTTTGCATTGGAATAACAGGGGACTTAGTTCTGAAATGGGTTGATACCCTTGCAGAGGTAGATGTCCAGGAGCATTTGTCTGGTGGCAGATATCCAGGATTCTGAATATTCTGTCTGTGAAATATAGCAGAATTTTTATTTTCTACCAAAAGTACCCATACTGCTGCTGTCTGTAAAGCTGCTGATATAGTCACTAAATCAGTCAAATTGCACTATGTGTAACTTTGTTGAATTTGATGCTGTTAGCATGACATGCATTTATTTCATGGCATTGGTTGATGTGGTTGTTTTCATACAGGAGATCCGTATGTACGTGGTCACATTGCGCGAGCTCTGTACGATCGTCTGCAAGTGAGTGATGCAAATCCTCTGGTGTTACCAAAGGGCTTCCGCATCAACTGCCCGGTGATAGGTCACACAGTGGTCGGCCGAATGGTCCAGGAGACAGAGAAGTCAACGGCTGTAACGATGTCATGGTTCCGCGGCGCTCCTCGCGTTGATGTTATCGATGGCACAGCCGGTCATCTTCTTGACGAACATGCGTATGTGCCTTGTTGCTTTTGTAGTCGTCAAGGAAAAATAAATGCTGTTACATGGTACTCTATACATAATTTTCATAATTATAGAATTTTAAAAGTTTAGATAGTTTAAAAACATTATTAACACAAAGTGTAAGAGTTAAATTGTAGCAAGGGGAGTTGCATTAGTTGCAGCCATTTGGATAAATGTATTGTGTTCTTGTACTTTGGGATCGAGTGAGTTGGGCAACTTGTATGGTGATCGGTCACTTCAATCTGCAGTGATACATAATTAATGTTTTTGTATTATAACAAACTGAGCAAATGATGGTGAAGTGATGTGCAGTTTTGCATTTGTGTTGCTGATTCAGACAAGACACTACAAGATACTCGGCACTGCCACTTGTCTGCAAGAAGTTGCTGTATGCAGACTTCAAACAGCTTTGCCACAAATTACATTGCGTTGTTGGTACAACGTACTACGAGGCCAAGCAGTCGGCTCGCTCGTACCAGGAGGCAAAGACCAAGCTGTATCGGAGTATTTCGGCTCAGGGCTACGGAGACTGGATTAAAAAGCCAGTGGAAATTGATTACTTTTACTGACTTATTTTTACTAGCGTAATTTTACAGTTTTGCAGCATATTCATGTTTTGTGTTTGCTATGATACATACTAGTCAAAGTAGAACTGTATTGTATATTCTGCAATGTTGTCTGTATGTATGTCTGCAACATGATAACTTGGAAATCTGTGACCTAGAAAGTTTGTTTCCTGTATGCAGGTACATCTTCACATAAAGCCCCATGTTGGTTCCGGAGGTTAGAATAGACCAACTCCATTTCCGAATGTCGTAAAAGGCAACTAAACCAGGCACCCCTCAACCTGCATGCATGGCCTCATCTGATTAGTGATGATGGTCTGGAGTAAAGAGGGAACATTAACACAGCTGCTCTAGTTATTATAGTATGGTGCAATACTCTTGTTACGCGATATTCTAGGCAGCTTGTAGGTCCAGCAGATTGGTTTTTTGTCACACGGGGACCCTTACATTGTGATTAGCCTAGAGGCAGTTGCCTACAGTTAGCCTAGTTCATATTGTAACACAGTGGAGTGGTTCTGGTGGGACTGAAGCGTATCTCAGTGGCCAACTGTCTTCCTTCAGTGCTTTGACGCTGTTGGTTGGGTTAGCTGATGTGTTAAGCCTCTGCTCGCTCATTTTTACATAAAGCTTCTTCTTGACCTTTGTATATGGTTTGTGTGCTTGGTTATTATATTGTGTGTGATTGTATTTGTGTTGTTCCTTGTGCACTTTCTGCTGCCGATTTGGAGAATAAAAGGTGAATATATAAAAGTACAGCCCATGTTTGAAAATATGCTCATTAGGTCAAAATCAAGGTCACGACCAAAAGTAGTCTATTTTGTGCCACAACAAGAGCATTAATTGTGACTGGACTCGCCAGGTGGCAGCACAATACACGGATGGTATGCCTTTGACTTAAAGATAGTCTTGTTTATACTTGTTGAAGCAGTAGGCCTATGCTTGGTGTGTCCAACCATCTGGTTTGGAGCAAATCGATGCAAGTGGTCTGGAATCTTTGATGTTTCTGATCGCTCCACTTCGATCATATTTAGAATGTCGTTATGTACGTTCAAATCGTGTTCAGCATTGCAAATATATTATACAGTCAAAGTTAACAGTAATTTGTATTTACATCTTGCGCATCATACGTTTGGCTATGCGTTTAGCATTTGTTAAGTTTTTAATATGTCTATATATTTTTTTGTTTTTTACATTTTATTTTGTGTGTGTAATTTTTAGAACATTTTAATTTGTGTTTTCCCAGTTTATCTGGATTAGTCATTTGTAAGCAGTTGTTGAACTATTTTGAAGTTATTACTTGTTTGCAAGATTCCAGTGTACATTGAGCCCAAGGCTGATGATAATGATGGAGCTGTATTTGTATTAGTTGTAGCTTTTTTCTGCAGTGCGTTGTGCTTTGAAAAACATCTGTCTGTATTACTTGTGTCCTATAATCAACAGTATTACATGCTGCACATTACATTGTCTGTATCTGTTTTAGGCGTTGTTAATGTATACGTTTGTAGCCTTTTACATTGAGATGTAGATTTTGAGATATTTGTCACTTTATATTGACATTTGATACCAATATGATAGGTGATATGACTTATGTAGTGTTTTTGTTGTTAAAATATTGCAAGAGTATTGTGATGCATGTGGACCACCAGTTCTGAATCTCTTTGTTTTCTGCTCGTTATATCTAATTTATGTGATTTATAACAACTCTGATTTATTATTAAATACAGTCATCAGATGTTTATATTTCAATTTGTGTTTATTATTCATTATAGTTTTAAAATTTTCTTTCAACTTCGTATGCCAACGTGTATTAGACAGTAAATTGCGTTGACATATATGGAAGTAACGTCTTCGAACGTACCTTTATGGCGCAATTTATCTCATTTATAATATGTTCCCAAACTGGTACTGTGATTTTGTTATTCCGATAACTTATGACTCGGTGCAGAGAAGCTAGGAATGTTACGACTTTGTGGAGAAGCTCGTTAAAAATCAGCTTTTGCAGACACGTGCCAGACATAGTATAGGCCTACAGTGCAGTATCTGCAACTTGTTTTGGATCATAAAACGGTGCCGTAGAGAGATGGTGCTGGCAAGGTAAACGTGCACTTGGTAAATGCGCCTCTTAGTGAACTTCATCTCGAGTAGGCATGCAAAATTTTTGTGTCAACAGAAGTTGCGATGACTCGTTCCCAATACGCGTTGTGATTGAAGTTTCTCGTGACATTTATGCGAAACGCGCTATCGATAGGGTCACGGACGGTAGCTGAAGTGTAGCCTATCGCCTTTGGGAGTATTGGGACGCTCTAGATGATCGTGGATGAATTGTACAGCAGTGACATGAATCGCAGAAGGTACGAACGACGTGGCATCAAGCTGTATAACCCAGAGATAGAACCGCGTTGAAGTCGCATATCAGTCGTAAAGCAAGCAATGGACGGAGCTGGGTAGTGGGCACCTGTAAGGCCTAGCTATGAGTAAGCACTGTCCGCGAGCGGGCTAGGCGTGAAATCATGTAGCGTGACTTAAGCGCCTACCGAACAACAGTTCCGTGTTACAGCCAAAGTGCCGAACTGTTCGGAACTTGATGCGAATAGAGAGAGAGAGAGAGAGAGAGAGAGAGAGAGAGCAGGTAATATATGAGACCTGTGCTGATTTTCGCCACCAGCATCGTTGGCATATCGTCGAATTGTGCTTTGTGCGTATCGATTGTGAAGTTAAGCTATCGTCATTCGTCACGTAAACGAAGAATATTAACAGGACTGTAGCACGATAGAGTGTGAATTGATGCCATAATGTCGATGTGAACTCTATGAAGTTAGGAGTCAACCAATCGATACGACAATGACGATGGTATCACGGCTAAACTCGATAAGACCAACCTCACCGCTAAGCCTATTAGTCGGACTTATGATTGGATTTCAAGTGACCCACTGTCTGGACAACGGGCTGGCGCGCACACCTCCAATGGGATGGTTGTCGTGGGAACGCTTTGAGTGCAACTCGGACTGTGAGAGCGATCCGGACAATTGCATCGGGTGAGAAAGAGATTAGTGTTATGTAGTACAGCATAGCGCCATCGTCAGTGAACAGCGACAATCAGGCCTATGACACATGTCATCAGTATTTTACCGAAATTTCTGTGTGATTGCCACATTTATTTGTTCCATGTAGGCCCAAGACAAAGTGGCTGGCGCACTGTCAAGTAGCTGTTATTCTCAGTCTTTCTGTGCCTTTATGTAAAGGTAAAAGGTACAGGTCATGCACTTGATATAGCGCCTTCTAGTGAAGGAACCTCACTACAGAAGCGCTCATGTATGGCACGCGTTGCCGAGGGATCTAACAGTTTTACCTGCCACCCACGCGTTTGTCCACGAATGGAATGAACTATGACTGCCCTTGCCTTCCTAGCCGAAGCTGGTCCTATTTACCGACCTCAACAGCTCCAGTTAAGTAATAGCCTACGGTAGACCTGTATACTAACAGTACCCCTAAATGTTCCGGTTTTCGACGCCAAACCGGCAAGTAAGGGTTCCCCGTGACGTCGCAGTGAGTAGCCTAATTCTAATGTAACGTCACAGTGTGGACTGACTGTGTAGTGAACGTTTGTTGATGATGATGGCGGATGTCATGGCAGACGACGGATACTTGGACGTCGGATACCAATACGTTACAGTTGACGACTGCTGGTTGGCCAACACTCGCGACCACGACGGCCGACTACAGCCGGACCCCAAGCGTTTTCCACGAGGAATGAAACATCTCGCCGACTACGTACGCATCGCCGACATTGAATGTTATAGTAACATTTAACGTAGGTCTACGAGTCTCGATCTTCATTTGTTCACTTATCCACTGCACTTCATTAGCCGGTTCGTGTCTACTGACAGACTTTCAGCTGCCTTCAGCACAGCAGACTCTCGCCGTCAGGGATGTGATCAGGGGCGTAACTTTGGTCTGAAAAGTGGGGGGACCAAAATTTATCCCCCTTCTCTGCCCCTCCTTTTCCTCCCTTTCCCCTCCCCTCCCTTC
>Ga0126335_1002357_pt1 | contig 11264 bp, 10 predicted proteins | sample OlaspJWI45metaG_FD_108409 | JGI IMG/M metagenome (GOLD analysis project Ga0126335, IMG submission 108409) | Marine gutless worms symbiont microbial communities from Oahu, Hawaii - Olavius sp. 1 OAHU.JWI-45 metaG | ecosystem: Host-associated > Annelida > Digestive system > Unclassified | place... | reverse complement strand
ACTAAGAACTATAACTATAACTAAATAATAACTAAACTAAAATGACTTTAAAATAACTAAATAATGACAAAAAGAATTGATTTTAGTTAACTATAACTAAATAAAATAAAAATGATTGCTCTGAAAACTAACTAAAACTAAAATGATTTTTATAACTAAAATATCACTGATCTGTATATGGTACAGAAAAAAAACTACATCAGCTGACAACAGTGACAACTGCATTCATGCAAGCATACACTCAGCCACAATACCTGATAGCCACCGAGCAGTATCTTCAGCTTCTTCTCTAACTTTGCAGCACGTTTCGCTTCCAACGTCATATCTGTACGATTCGTCTGTCACAATATACATCACACACTGTGTGAATGCAAAACTGTGAACCAGACTCAACAAACGACATCAATAGAAAAAAAGAGGCCACAGTAATTTGGCAAAAGCATCGAAACACCTCCCCATGTCCATGTAAGGTTATGTGTGTTCGTCAGAAGAATCCGAGATTTTCAAAATGCTGTGGGGGATGGGGTATCAAACCCCCTCCTTGCCATGGGGTCCCCATCTAATACAATGTTTCTTAGGTTTGCAGAGTCTCCACCCCAAACAGGATGTTGATCTGTTCAGCCATTTTTGCACAGCCCACCAGCATGACAGACTAACAGACGCCCAAGATCATGATCACAATAGTCTGCATCTCATGCATTCGATGCCGCCTAGTAAGAAAGACGATAACAACACACGGCACAAATCACCTCAAGCCGTTTCTCGAGTGATTCAATTCTCTCCTTCTTGCTGGCAAGACTGGCACGTGTAAAGCGTGTCTGTGATGGCACAAAGAGCACCTGTGCATAGCACTGGTCCCAGACTTGTGAGTAAGCATCCAGTGAGAGATCACCGTGACCCATTCTTTCCTTCACTAACACCATCTCCTGCTGCAGCAGCTCGGATGCCTACATCGCCACACCACGATGTGTCAAACTACATAATTGTGGTGTGTGATTGATTAGTTTTAAAGTGGCACATTAGCACATAATAGGCTGTTTAGTGGTATGCACATGTTAGATGATGAATTCTAATCCCATACATAATAAGATGTGTCAAATAAATTATCACTCACATACAAGTTAAAAATTTTACCATGAAGTAAAAATGTGGTACACATCTGCAGAAGTTAAAAATTTAAGTGACTACAACAATTATATAAAACTGACTGCATTTAAAAATGTCATCTCGTGTATACAGCTGTAAATAACCACAGTTTGTATTCAGGGACATAAATTCATTCTGTGATTTATAGAGCTGTCGAGGTCTTTAAATTTATTAATCGAATTAATGCATGCGTTAATTTTTTAAATCACACATTAACGCACTTTTAATGCACAATGTATATGTGTAGACTTGCATCCTTCCTGTTGCAGCAAATGCATGTAATATCCGACAGTTATGAAAGCTGCAATTGTATGGCAGTGGTTGTTGGTATCACCAGTGCATGTGGTCTGAGAATGGATGGCCTACACTGATGGACAACAATCTCAATACAGCCCAGTCCCTTAGTGTAGTAATTAATTGCCTGGCGTCCCTGCATGTTTAAGCAAAAAATTTTGTAAGTGCATTAATCTTTTAATAGCATTAATTTCTTTAATTATGATTAATTCTTTAATTTCTAACATATTCATCAATGCATTAGCTTGACAGCCCTAGTAATATACCTTCGCCAGACTGTGTTTATCGAATGTTTCCAGTGGATGCTCCTTAAGGAAAGCAAGATGCTGTGCTTGACTTGTGGATGACGAAGATTTCTTGTCAGAATCAAGCAGACCATCGTAGTGCAACATCTTCACCATCTCTGTCTTTATCAGTTCTTCAGCCTAGCAACAATATCATAAATATGCTCATCATCAACATTCAGAAAGACACTCAATGCTATGCCACAAGAGTTCTTAATAATTAATCAGATTGTTAATGTCATTAAAGGCCATTTAGGGTAAGGGTCAAAATAATAAGATTAGACCTCTTTCGGACTTATAGAATCAGCTTCAACTGCATAGAACCTACTCTTGGGGTATAGCATCGAGTGTCTTCTGACACAGCCATCTCCATAAGTTGATGCCATTTAGCATGGTCCTGCACATACTTCCACACAGAGCTGAGGCCTAAAGTGTGTTGCCAGGTAAAGTACAATCGTACAAATCCAGCTTCATCTTGGTTAACATCTCAGCTTGGGCATTGCCAATCTTGTGGGAGACGCTTGATGGCTGCTCTTAAGAGCTCACGAGTGCTCCGGCAATGACGTGGCCAAATAAATGTAGCGATCTTGTTGTCATTGCAAAATTGACTGGTAATCACATCACAAAATGTTGTATAACATTAGTCATCTGAGAATTCACTCAATTTACATAATAAATGTGGTCAAGCTAATGTTAACCGATCTGTGTTACTACAGAATGCAGCACAACAAATGAGTAGGACAAATACAAAATAGCAACAGCCTTCGATTTATAAAAGAAAACAGAGGAAACAAAAAACAGAGCAACTGCCAGACCTTCTGTAACTCATTCAGTTGTGGTTCAGAAGCACGAAGGATGTTGTGGTTAACATTGCTGGGACGAGGCAGTGACCGCTGTACAACCTGTGACCGGCTTCGCAGCTCTTCTTCTCCTGATCAACAAAACAAAGTCTCGGCATATCAGCAGCTAAGACAAAAGTTCAATTCACTGCTACTGAGAATAAAACAACAACACAGCAGATCTGGTAAAAGCTATTCATTTCTCTTCTTGTGTGTGCTCCTCCCTGCCCTGTGACTGGGATCATTGTGGATTCAGTCTGTAGAAGACATCATTAGTTTCTCCCAGATGGAGGTACTCACACCCAAGATATTCACAAGGAAGGCACTGAGAATGGTGATATATAAATTTAACAAGACTGCCTACTAACTACAGATGTTAAACTCGAATTTTTTTCATAACCATAATCGTTGTGTGAAATTCGAATAATATTTGATTATTGGTTCATAGATGTAGCGCAGTACAGGCCAGTTAACTAGTGGTATACAGACACCCGTATGCCATACTGTTGACCCATATCAGTCAACTCGTGACTGATGGCTGACGTGTGTGGTGCGCAGCCAACGCCCATGCACGTGAGATCAGGAGCTGATGTCTTTGTAAACAAAAGTTTATAACTACAGGCTTCACCGCCACAGCTGCTCCCTTTGTTCATTCATTTACTCTGTTGCAATTGACAGTTCAAAGAGGTTTGGTGGGTGAGTGAGAGGAGGGAAAGGCAGCGACCGACCATGAGCCCCAGCGCACCACTCAACTACAGTATAGGAGATGTGCAGAATGCAGATCTTTACATTTTGAGTCCGCAGCAGTTCACAGTTTTCATCAATGATCTGCTTCCACAGCAATAGTCATGCATGCTATATTAGGTCCACAGTCAGTCCAGGTCTGGTGTGTGTTCCCCTATAGGCCTACTCCTAGTACCAATCTTTGTTACAAAACGACAAACTGTATTATGAAGCACCTGGAGAATAATGCACCTCATTATGATGTGCTTATTGCCCCCGTGTTGCCACCAGCTCTGTATTAAGTAAAACCGTCGCATTTAATGCTGGCCACCCATGCGCCAGCCACAAGTACTAATGAGACCAGGAGGGAGGAGATGTTAAATCAAATGACACTTTTGTACAAATGGACATGTGCAAAGTCACGACCACCCAGTATCTGCTCTCCACACACCTGTGTGTCACACACGGCGACGTTTGTTCCCACGGTCAAGATCTGCTACTGCTGGTAGAGTGGGAGCCTAAGTACACATTCCGAGAATTATTGGAGACGCAACCCAGAGCCGGCAGAGAAACACAGCAGCGCCACTTAACACGTCGGTGCGACCCTTCAAACCAAAATGAACTTTCTAGGTCAAAATTTCAAAGGTTATCATATGATAAACAGACCGACACTCCCAAAACTATATAGCATGCCACTACATGGGTGACCAATAACTCACTTTTGGCTCTCAGCTCAGCTTCTCGGTTGGCCTCGACATCTGCCTGGTCAGGAATGAAGTCTTCATCAATGGCAGAATTGTCCATCTGTGACTCAGTGTCTGGTACAACGATCTCGTAGTCATTGCGAGGAGCTGGTAGTCGTGATAACGCATGCTTCAACATCTCTGTCTGCACAATAACAGACAGACAACAATTTAACCACAAATACATTATATGACAGATTTGTAGCAGAATAGAAAAGTACAATACACTAGAAGCTGTACATATATCTACTGCAAAACACCTACTGAATTATCAACATTTCAGTATTAATTCAATGTGGTTGATGTGCCTTTACTGTGGTTTGGCATCAAGGAAAGCATCCAGCAGCCACAAAGGTTCCCTTGCAGAGAGGAGACCATGGACAGATCACTGGCTAATGCAGGTTACAGTAGAAAACGGTTCAAAGCAAGTGTCCATTTACATGTGCATTATGTCACAATCATTAACAAGCTGCCCATGGGAAATGACACACAGCTGGCTTAAATAGGTCAGTGATCTAGTTTTTGGTTTGTGATCAGAGTTCAGTTTGTTAGTATGCCTCTCAATACAAGACTACAAGTCTCTATGTCCAGTGGCTATGGATTCCAGCACCCCTGTTAACAGACACACATACAAGGTAGAACATACAGTTCAGCAAGGCTGTAGCCAGGTAAGCTAAAAAAATAATCAACTGTCACTGTCAACCATTTTTAGAAATGTCTGTATTATGTATTGAGAAAAATTTATTTTCTTCACTTATAACTAATATGTTTACTGTCAATTCCCAGTAGGCAGACAGCTACCTGCTGGTAATCGCCGACATCTCCGTCGCTGTACATATCTTCATCAGGGTTGATACTGAGCTTGTCTCTCACTGGTGTTCTCGCAGGCACCTGTCCCGTGACTGACATCGTGTCTGCACTGGCACCAGACCTTGGTGTAGCAGCAGCTGCGGGTGTCAATGCACCAGCAGGGGTCATGCCACCTGACCAACCAGCACATCAACTCACTTCAGAGTACAGTAGCAGTAGTAGTATTGTTGAATATCCAGACTGACACAAGATACGTAATTTCAGATAGGATCTTATCAGCCTATTACTCGACTGGTGCAGGACCCAAAACCAAATCTAACGCCAATCAAGTTACAAGTTAAACAAAAAACCAAACAACAGTACAAAAATTACCAATATACCTATATGTAAAACTAAAGCTAATAAAACTAAAGTCTGCATGATCCAGATAGGAAAAGTAGCATCAGTTTACAGCTAACAATCTTTGCAGTATTTGATGTTAGCCACCTGACAAAGTGCTATTTCAAAAATATAATGTTTCAATCAAACAAACGACTACAGCAGTAATGCAAAACAAATACAACAAAGATTACATCTAACTAAAAAGTCCAGAGCACTATATGGCTGTCCAAACATTCCAGAGCTAACTTGGACCATTCTGCTCAATACATGTGCAACAGGAATACCATTAAAAAATGGAGAACCATACCATCAGTGCCAGCCTGAGCAGCTGGAGTGCGGAATGGAGATGCAAGTACTGTGTTGGGTGTCTGTGCAATCTTTCGTTGTGGCGTAACGCCAGTAAAGTCACTTTCATGCAGGGGAGTGTTCAGGCCGCCTTTCAGTGGTGTGTCAACATTAGACAGTGCCATAATGTTTTGTGCTTCCTGTCATATAAGCACATTCGAGTGACATGACACACACTAAATGCTTAAATCAGTCTGTAGACTGCACAAGTACAGTGTACAGGGCTAATTCAGATACTTCAAAATAAGTCTCACACACACAGAATGCACAATAAATATACACAAAATGATCATTTTTCAAGTATTATAATACCAAAAAAAGTTTAGCAACTAATGCAAAAATATATGTTAGCTAACAAGGCCATTATTCTTCACTGCCACATCAAAAGTGTTCACGGATTGCAAAATTCAAAGGATTTCACGCGCTAAAGTTATCACGTCTCTCTCTTATACCACAGTAGCAGCATAAAGCAACAACCTTTGAGACTGCATACTACCTTACTTACACACAGCATACAATAACAATGTACTAGAACTAGGGATGTACTGAACAGGGGGTCTTTGACAACTCGGCCGAATATGAATAGAATACGAATAGTTGCTTTGAACCCTGAAGCAACGTCACTGTCATTCATCATCATCATTAACGTTAACATCGATATATAAGATATTCATTCACGTTCAGTGTCATTAGTATGAGTCAAAAATACATATGTACTCACAAATCATTAAATTCGCTAAAATTAATTCAAAGTCAAGTAAAAAGGCAGTCAGTTTTGTACTTACAATGCACCCAAAGTGTTACTGGCATTACTGTAGTGCGAATGAATGACTATTCGTATTTGGTCTACTTTTAGCAGTATTATTCAACTGAATACGAATACACTATTCGGCCGGAATAGAATACAAACAGAACATTCGGTACAGCCCTAACTAAAACTACAGTAAAACTAACCATCAAGACATTATCCTGAGCGGCAGGTGTACGCGGTGTACGTAGGTTAGCAATTCTCTCGCTCGTTGTCACTGAATAGTCACTGAGTAAAGCATTGGTCGCACCGCCTGCACCCGTCTCCTCTGCCTGCTGCCGTGCCATCTCACTCGCCTGTCCAACCTTTATGATGTCGTCCAACTCATGGTCAGAAATCTGTGGAGCTGGCAACACCAGTTTGCTGCGTTTTGTTGCAGGCTCAGCGAATCTGTTGTACATGTCACAAATGAGGCTTTTTTTATACTTCACAAAGCTCTGACAAAGGCTTAAGTCACTTAACTGAGTCATTCTTTGAAAAATCCATATACTGCAACATAAGCAATTCTAAAATTATGGTCTTCTTATCAAACTCATGTGCTAACAAAAACAAAACAATGAAATACAATAGCAAGTTAGCAACACAAATACAACTGGTCCCTGTGACAACTGACAAAGTAAAATACACAAATTATTCTACGCAGTGCCTTGTAACAGCACGAGTGACTTCTTCAGTAGACAACAGACAGTAAATAAGTGACAATGTCAAACGAAAATCACATGATAATTGCCAAATTGTCACACACGATAACTGCCAGACATCGCAGAGGTAGGCGTCACTCACAAGTGTGACAGACAGACACTTTCCTGTAGCAAGGCCCAACTTTACATGACCAAAAATATTCATCAGACACATAGCGGTCGAAAGTCACATAAAATGACAAAACTTAGATGAAATTCAGTTAATGGTTTCTTAGCTAAGTAAACTGTAAATTAAACCAAATCAGATGACATTAAGGAACAGAGCTAACCTACCTGTAGCTCAAACAGCTCTGGTATTGATAGCGACATTTTTAAATTCAACAGCAATACCACTAACTGCAAATTGCAGATACTGTACAGACTGACAAAATAATGTTAAGCATGGTAAACTGGTAACTAAAAATTAAATGTGGTAAAAATAGCAGTTAATTATCAGTGATCAGTGACAACAGAACATACCACACTACTAAGTACTACCAGTACTATATTTTATAACAAAGCAATGGCACATACTTGTTTTGAGCCAAAATGGCTTCTGGCAGATTATTCTCTTTCCTATTCTTTAGTCGTTCTTTGTCTTTCCTTTGTTCACGAGCCTCTTTATCCCGCCGCAGTTCACCATCCAACTGCTGCTGCCTCAGACGTTTGAAGTTCGGATCCAGAGGGTCAAAAGTTTCATTTGCGGTATCATAGAAACCCGGAGCTGGCTTCTTCTCAAATGGAATTTCCTCGGCATAGTCAATGCCGCGCTTCCGACGACGCTTTTCTCTCACTTCGATGCCAGCTGCACGCAATTCACGTCGTTTCTGCAAAGACGCAAGTCGCCGTGCTTCTTCCATTTGCTTCTCTCGTGCCTTGCGCTTTGCCTTCTTACCCTGAGTGTTGGCCAGACGAGCTCGTGCTTCAGAAAGCATCTCCAGTTCTGGACATCAAATCATTTACAACCAACTTCTGACTACAAGACAATATGCACTCAAAAGAAAAACTGAAATCCAAACATGCCAATACAAATGATAAACGAAAGCAATCACGTAATTGTAAGATACTACATAACAGACTGAAGTCACAGCACTTACCATCTTCATCCATATCAACAGGATCCGGTCTTGCAGGCTTCGTCTCTGGGTTGGGATCTATCTCACCAGGCTTAAGTTTGCGAGGGTCATCTTCTCCTGGCTCAATATCTTTCTGCTGGGCCTTGTCCCTGATGAAACAAAATACAGAAAATGACATCTTTTGGCTCCATTACAAGTACCATACTAATACAGTACCAAAATAATACTTCTGAAGAACAGTGCTATCTATTATAGAGGTGACAGATAACATAACAGATAGTGTAACATTTTGTACTGGATATTGTATTCAGTGGTTAGAAATCCAAAAATTCAATGATACAAACCTACTACCTTACACCTATGTTACGTTTATTCATAAATATTTATTCACAAATAATACAAACCAAATAACAATACACTACACAATAAGCACAAACTACATCATTGTCACACCAGACCCATAGGAAATAATAAAGTACAGACATATTCCAGTGACTATAAAATACAGAACTAGCAGCATGCTTACAGCAGATACTCATAATGCTCCAAACACTGAGCAGCGGTACGACCAACAACAGGAGCAATTGTACGCCACTGAGTCGGCATCAGCTTGGCAAGATGCAGCAGTTTCTCTTCCTCCTCCCGACTCCACTCTGTCTTCTTGATGCTTGGATCGAGCCACTCAAACCAGCGAGCTTTGCACTGTTTACCTGACTTGCGGTGCAACAATGATGCAATTCGAGCCCACTGATTCTTGCCATATTTCATAACAGCTGCTTTTAGTATCTCATCCTGCAAAACAGGAGACATGCAGCACAATTAGTATTATGCTAGATAATGTGGCACTACAACTATCAATGACAACCAATAAAGTCTGTGACCAAGTCACTGGTTGTATGCTACTTGTGGTTGTTATATATATGCCATACAGCCAGTGCATATACCATAATGATTTTTTTTTCACCGATGCCAGCAGGGTCATAACGGACTCCACTGACATAAGTAAGCACAGGCTATTGCGGTATAACATCGGGTCAGTATACATGTAAAGCATGCACCGGCCCAACTGGTAGAAACCACCCACCAGTCACGCCAGATGCCGAGGTCAAACCATGCACTGGCCTTTATGTTAAAGCATTATTCTCACCCGACAGATGCCGCTATTGCTATATCTTGTAAAAGTGATTGCCCATCACTTCACACTGAACAAAGCAGCCAGTGTCATCACAAGTGGCAGCAGAATCAGAGGAAAGAGGCTACACACATCGACGCCTAGGCCTGATCATTTTTATGTAAGCGTTCTACTACGAACTATGAACTATAAACTATAGGCCTACTGCTTTAATCTGCTTACAACATAGCATAGTCGCCTACTCAGTCAAAGCTACCTATCACTGCGATGTCTGCTGCAGCTACATTGTGTTACATGCAGGCCCAACGTGTATGCTGCATGCAAACACACCCACACACAATGAACATCTGAAAATAACTAGGCCACTTATCAGCCTGCCTGCACAGACAGGCCATATGCCAGGGAGAGTTCAAGAGAAGCGTGATGACCAGCATCATGTTTCTAAGACTACAGCTTAGATGGCATCACTGACAGTTGCAAATTGCAGTTCAAGGTCATCAAATCGATTACCTGTTACTCGGCACTAACCTAGCTGCGCCATAAAGAAGCAGGATGCAGTGACTGATGCCCCATACTCTATATTTTAGAGGTCTGAGCAAGCCAGGCAGCCAGGCACATTACACTCACAGCTATGCCATGCACTCACCACTGGCATCTGTCACAGCTTATCAATCAAAACAGTTCTTATAATATTTAAAGGCCTTATTCAGGACCAATGTGTGGTTTGACCTCGGCAGGCAATGTGGAGGCATGGCCGGTGCGAGGTTTCTACCAGTTGGGCCGGTGTGTGCTTTATATAGATAATGCGTACTATCACAACTGACATGTCAAAACTATGTGACTTCCGATTCCAATTCGGCTGAGAGATATTTTTAAAAAGTGTTTTTGCTGCAATTAATACACTTAATACATGGGACAAATCAAACACCAGATACAAGATCTAGCATGACGAGGATTATTTGGTCACATTTAGCATTTGAAAGCATCCAGAGTACGAAAACATGCACAGCAATATTGGACATTCTCACATGCTGGTGTAATGGTGCAGTCGTGGAGTTATTTTAGTGTAAGTGGTGCGTCTGGACTCTTTGAACCACCACTCACTAAACGGTGTGTCAATACACAAGGCTGGCCGGGTGAATAGCCGTATACAGAAACGGTGCACTATTTTCATGTGTGTAGTAATGTTATGCACTATTTGCATGACTCAGTGAGAGGCATCAGCGGCATGACTAACCATTCGCAGCTCGTCTGGCCAGGTGTTGGTGTGGTCAAATGGATAACGTACTTTGCTAGCATGCCACAGGTCTCGAGTGCAAATCCTGTCTATTTTCTCAATTTTGGGGGGAAATTAACCACAGAAGGACTATTACTTCTTATCTTTACCGTCAGTGTTTAGGCTTTTACATCAATTTTATTTTTTTGGTGTTGCTTATTCAGATTAGGGTTCAGGGTTAGTTGTAAGGTTGTCGACATCAGTTTTAAAGTTAGGGTTAGTTGTGCAGTTAGGAGCACTGGTTAGCACTACTAATATGTTTACACAGTTAAGGTTATGTTAGGTTTAGTTGTATGGTTAGTGCCAGTCATAGGTGTTCACTAGATAGTGCCACTACTGCCTTATGTTCTGCGTAACTACTGCGGCATACTATATACACCGTGATTTTGTTACGTCTACATTACTTTACTTAACCTTATTGCTTGTTACGTTCAACGTACGACGACGTTTTAGTCAACTTTGCACCAATTACATTGCACAACACAAGGAAATATTTATCTCTGTTATAAGTGGACCACGTCGAAATCGCAAGACTGGCTGTTGAATTCTAGGTGAACGAAAAATATAAGCCAATAACCTGGAAGTCGAAGGCCGATCAGTGGAATATGCACACGGCCGGCCGTGTGCATACTCCACCAAGCGGCTATTCACAGCCAGCCGTGTGCGTGTACATAGCATGTCCTCACTAAATATTCAAAGTTAACTGAACGTATTTGTACCTCCGTGT
>Ga0126335_1002356_pt1 | contig 11264 bp, 7 predicted proteins | sample OlaspJWI45metaG_FD_108409 | JGI IMG/M metagenome (GOLD analysis project Ga0126335, IMG submission 108409) | Marine gutless worms symbiont microbial communities from Oahu, Hawaii - Olavius sp. 1 OAHU.JWI-45 metaG | ecosystem: Host-associated > Annelida > Digestive system > Unclassified | place... | reverse complement strand
GTGTGAATGGACGGCCAGTCGCACCCCAACCACTCACAAACAGTGGGGGAGGCACGATCTATTTGATCAGTGACCACTGCACCACGGTCCAGTGTCAAGGCCTACCTGCACGTTCTGCTCACTGTCCCACGGCGGACGCAGCGAACACTAATAATTTGATTAATAACAATAACAATAATTAATCCTGTCAAGTGACTGTGTGTACGCAATTACAGGTAGTTATTAAGTGCGCATTATGATCTGCTAATTTGCATTATCAGTCTGCAAGATGCAAGCCAGTTAAGCAGTTTCCAAAACAGGCTGACATGCCAGCAATTTATTATGTCACTAAAAACACATTTTCTGCATTGTTAGTGTCTGCAGGGGCATCCTGTAGTGGCGTGGAAAAGACGGATGTTGCAGACAATAGACCACCATGCAGTGGTCAGTGTCTCCATGGGTGGTCCTGCACTCCCGCTGCCTGCCACCCACGGAGATTTTGGTTTCCATGATTTAGCGCATGGCAGTCAGCACTGATCAAGGTCACTGTTGACACTTATTAGCCACACAAACCGCCCACACTTTCACAATATGCAAGAATTGATAACACGAGAACCATGCCGCACCGCAATGCCTAGTCACTCTGTTGTCTTACTATGTAGATACTACAGCGTAGATATCATACGATATTGCGATACCGCAATATATCAATTAGCTGCTTGGCCTACGATATGAACACTAACATCCATGCTAAAGAAACTCTAGTGGGATTGCCATTGTTGAGCCCATATCAGATTTCTTATGCTGTATTGATCTGCAGTAGTCTGTTGACTATCCCTGCTTCAACTTACCTCCAACCAGCTACAGCCCACACTAGAGGGTTTGAAACCTGATATAGACACACTCAGTGTAACACAAATGCCTATGGCCATATCTTCTTTCATACCGCAAGCTGCCTGTGGAACACTCTACCAATGCTTCCACTTCACGCATCTGCACCCTCTCACTGTGGTGCGATATTATTCCATCGAGTTGGCATCTGATTTGGAATAAGAAAAAGAAGAAAGTTCTGTAGAGCCGCAGTTTACATTCGACTTCTTGTTCTTCAGGTGCCAACTCACACTGCCTCATGATCTGATAAGTGACGTCAGATGGAGTTGTAGGGAATATTAACAGAACTGCTCTTATTTGGCACTCGAGGCATTAAATTTTTTAATCGTGTTAATGCGTGTGTGAATTGTGAATATTTTTAGAGTGGATTATGTGAAGCATGAAGACAGATGCAAGCTAGCAGTGACACTGCAATGGATAGAACAGGTGCTGGAACACCACTAGAACTGGTGATGTTTGAATCAGGCATCAGTGACATACAGCAGAGCAATGGCAGTACAGCCAGTGACGTTCAGGTACCGGTATGTGTATTTATTGTTGACTTAGTCTTTGCAGTTTGTATTCACTGCATATGTTTTATATGTATCATATTCCTTAAAAATGAATGTCATTTTTTGAATTTTTGGGGTGGCAGCCAACTCATCCATGAGTCACCTTATCCTCAGTTCTCAGGCCAACTCATCGCCAAATGAACTCATTAGGGTTAAGGTTAGTGTTAGTGTTAAGATTAGGGCAGGGGTTAGAGTTAGGGTTAGGGCCAGGGTGATTAGCTTTGTGGATGAGTTAAGTGTAAACCATTTTGTAGTTGACACACATTTTTGTGGCAGTTGGTCTAACTTTAGGAGCATCAGTACACTGTGAATATTGGGGATGGGGGAGGCAAATGTCTGCATAAACTGCTTGTTGTCATTTTGTAGATATTAAATACATGGGCTAAGGCCTGCTATTATTACGTGGCAAAAAACATTGAGTTGTGTTCATTTTGCAAAATTACAGACTGAGTTCAGTTCCGGGTTTTGTGATTACGTGAGTTGTGTGAGGGGCCAATTGCTCCATCAAAGTTTAAATTTAGGATCAACAGAACTCGTTCAGCTGCTGGAACAAGTTCTGCTTCGAGTTTAATGAATTTGGGTTGCACCACGAATTTATGAACGAGTTCAACTGAACTTGAATTCAACCCGTGACCTACATAGGTCACCTACTTTCATGAACTCCTATTGGCTGAATGAACATCTGTCGATTAGGCCTACGATATACCTTCACATGTCATGCGATCATCATCGCGGGCCACGTTGCTGATTGCTGCCAACTTTAATCTCTACTAACATACTATTAGCTTCGTTAAAACATAAAATTCACATATATAATACTTTTATGTCAGTGTTTACGTCACTTATTGGACTAAACAAGGAAGCAAGCACTTGCGATGCCACCTTCATCCAACAACAGATTCGCATTGTTTCAATTTCTGCAGGCGCATATTAAGTTTGGCAGCGCTAGTGCAGCAGTTGCAGCAATTTTCAGTTAACGCAGTTGCTGCATGTAGCGATGTACACAGCGAATGCATCGCTGCAAAACCTCACTGCAGGTGGTGTTGCACTGTGCAAGATGGCAAACAGTTGTCTGATGAAAAAAAGTTTCAGTGAGGTTTTGCATTTGTAGATTACTTGCAGATGAAGAACAACAAAATATTACACGGTGTGTGTGAATTGAAACTTTATACACTGAATGTAGGTGAATCTAAAATGAGATTTTATTGACGCACTGACTGTTTACAGTGACGTCATGGCAAGTGCAGCAATGCAAGTCGTTAAGTAATGCAGCGGAGACATTGCGCAGAAATATATGGTAGCAATTAGTAAAATAACCGGACCCAGGCTGCTACGTCTTTTGTCTATGGCTACGTCATCATGTGCGACATAAGTGTAAAATAACTGCAGTACTAACACATTTGGTAAGAATAGTGGATCTACTCATTTTTTCACTTCACATCGTCTGCTTGTGTTCGTTAAGCTCAAAAATTCACGATCCATCACATTGTAAATTTCGTGAAAGCAAAGTTTAGCACTTGATCGCTCAAAATCGGCGGTTCAGGTTTAAACTCGAGTTCACGTCTGAACGAGTTCATTTAAAAATGGTGCAACATGCAATTGCTGTAAACCAGTTCACGGCGGCCTACTTGATCAAGTTCAGCACTGAACCACAATGGTGCAATAGGCCCCTAATGATGCAGAAAGTAAAAGGCGCTGAACTTTATCGAGCTGTTTTCATGAGCTTGAGCCAAATCAAGTACGGCGGGAGCACATTGAATTTTTAACCATTTAGGAATGGTATTGTGGGCATTATATACCAGAATTTCAGAAATTTGATGAAATGGGGGTGATGAAGTGGTTTTTAGTATGAAACACTCTGCCTTCAGAGTGCTTATAAAAGATTTCTTGGGTCTAAAATTCCTCGATGTGATAAGTTAATTTGCATCAGGATTATTAGAGGGCTATGTGCTATAATCTGTGACATGTAAGCATTGCCAGTTGAGTAACATTGACTGACGTAAGTGAATATGTTGCGAATGAAGTTTGAGCGTTGATTTTTGTGTCTTAGGAGATAATCGTCTGTGGCCAGGATGCAAACACACTGCCAACGTTCCATGTGCACAACGGGTCACATGTGTCACTGACGTCTCTTGCAGTTGACGTCTGTCGTATCTGCCATTGTGAAGCAGAGCCTGGTTCTGCACCGCTGATATCGCCGTGTGCATGTTCAGGCACTCTGCGCTATGTTCACCAGTCATGCCTACAGCAGTGGATCAAGAGCGCCAATACAAAGTCTTGTGAACTGTGCAAGTTGAATTTTCAAATGACAACTACAGTCAAGCCGTTTCGTAAGGTTGGTGGAGTAGTGACACTGAATTGCGATGTTATGTTGTAATAATTGTAACAAGTGGACATTTAAGTAATTCTGCAAAGGCTGCATTGAATTGATGGAGAAAATTGGGACCCCTGTTTTATGTTTTCCTTGGATCCCCAAGAATCTCCGCACCAAACAGGTCCTCAATGCATTCAGCTGAAGCAAAGCCACATGACAGACGGACAGATGCATTTGATGTGGCCTACTAATGCTATCACTGTGCAAGTGATGTAGTTAATACAATAACAGTTATATCTAGTATTTGGCTTGTCCCGGTTTCTTAGCACAGCATATGCTTGAATTGAACAAGTTAGCAGCATGGCATTTGTTTAACTCATGGGGTGTTAAATAATTTTTGTCAAGATTAATAGTGGATATGTTTCGAAGCAAATGGTTACATGCCGTCCTTAATAATTTGTGGTCATTGCCATCTCGAAAGTTAGAATTTATGATTGGATATAAATGTGTATGTTGTCATTTTTAGCTGGGCCACCACAATGTGGTGTCTGTTCGTCCGTCTGTTTGTCTGTCAGTCACACGTGAATATTTCTGGAACTAAGTAAGATAGACCTATGGTTACTATGAAATGCAAATAGGAACTTGGGCTTCTCGATTCAGAATCTGCCATCAGATTCGTGATCCGAAGTATGGTTCTGCCATTTTGGTTGTTTCTGAGTTGGCACTTCGCCTGTTCAGTCAGAAATGGGCCGGTTGGCCTTGTGAATGTAGTGAATGGATCAGTGTGAACAGTCACCAGTCGGCATGGGCCAGCTATCGTCACGTCCCATAACGGACGATATCTTGTTATTAGCATTATTCACTTCATTTTTGTTTCTTTCAGTTATTTGTGAGATGGCTTGAAACACCCAACTGTGTTATGACCATTTTTTGTGATCTCATGTGAGCCAAAGGTGATGTATTCACAGGCTGAAGTGCTGATATTTACAGCAGTAATGCATGATGATAATAATTGACTGTATCTAAACAGAATGACATAGAGATAGCAGTGCTTTGAACTCTGTGGCTACAATCATGTTGTAACAACCGAAGTGGCGCCATCTGGCGTATGAGTAAGAACAGTTGTTCATGTGACAGACTGACAGACACCCATGCTATTGAATGATCTGTTCGTGTATTTGGAATTTAAACTTTTTGCCAGTTGTAGCAGCAGCCACAGTAGTCTGCATTCAGTGCAGCCTAGAAACATGAACTGAAATGGACAGAATATTGACAGTGATAAATGTCGAAGCAGATCATCAGTGGTGAACGTTGTTGCATGACAGTGGCAGAAGTTGGAGATGACGAAACTCGAGCGACACAAGATCTTCTGTTCAGTGACATTTCATGTTATTGCCATCACATGCGTTGTGTGGTCGCTGTACGTGCTTATCGACCGGACGACAGAAGAGATCCATGCCGGCGTGCTTGAGTGGCCGTTCTGGACCAAGCTGATTGTTGTTGCAATCGGTTTCACTGGCGGGCTTGTGTTCATGTATGTTCAGTGCAAAATGTACGTCCAGTTATGCCGCCGATGGCGTGCCTACAACCGAGTCATCCATGTACAGGATTGCTCCAGTCATCCACCACATCGGGCAACTGGCGGCAGCGGCAGAAAAGCTGCTAACACTGAAGGGACGCATGCAGATGTGCCTACGAAATCTGAACGTTTGTCACGTGTCACTCAGTTTGAGTCAACTGAACTTCAGCTGTTGTAACTGCCATTAATTTTGTCTCGTATGTCAGCCCATTAGTCCATTTAGTGATTTTGTACATTAGCTTACGACTGATTACTGTGTTGTAGGCATGGTGCTGAATTGTATTTACATTGGTCGATCGCATGTGGTGATGTTTGCTTTTCTGTGTACATAGTGTATATATCGGCTTGTCCAGTCTGTCAGTTTTTTGGATTGATAATCAGTAGAATCTTGACAATCAAGCTGAGTTGTTGCACATGTGTGCATCGTCTTTATGCTGGTCTTTATAGCTAATCAACCAATAATAAAAGTGCGGATGCATTGCAGGAAAAATAACTGCTGTTGCAGCCATCTGGCAAGGAAAAACAAAGTTGGTTGATATTCAACAGCAGAATCACACTTACTGTAGAGAACATTGAATGCAAGTGCAGAAAGGAGATTTTATGAGTTACCAGTCTTTGGGAGACGAGTCACAACAGTGGTGTAGTTTGTGGTGTGTGAAACTGACTTTGTCGTTGTAAGCTTAAGGTATCATTGTTGTGTCTAAATAGCAAGGTGCTGAAAATACTGACAGAATAGAAATATTGTAGCAGCAGTTGCTATGCCAGTGATTGTTGAGCATAGTTTCAGTATTTGGAATGCTCAGAAAAAGGCAATACATGTAGTGTGCAACATTTAACTGCTGTTCAGTTATATTTACTTGGAATTTTGCTACGGTTCAGTGCACTAACGATGGTGTATATGTGCATGATTGTGTAAAATGCAAAGTAGCAATAACTTAGACACATATATGCATAAGTGATCGTACTGAGGCTTCATTTGTGGTTGCTGCATTGTGTGTTTGTTGTCTTTTGCATTGATATTTCTCCAGGCATTACTCCTGTGTGAGTTCCGGGGGTTAAAATAGACCCACTCTGTTTCCTGGCCGGATATTGTAAAAGGTGATTAAACCAGGTACCCCTAACCTCTGTGCATGGCCGCATCTGATTATTGATAATGGTCTGGAGAAAAGAGAGAATATTAACACTGCTGCTCTAGTTACTATAGTTCTGTGCTACACCCTTGTTGCATGATGTTCTTGGCAGCTTATAGGTCCAGCAGATTGGGTTTTTGTCACACTGGGACCCTTACACTGTACTTAGCCTAGAGGCGGTTCATATTGTAACACGGTGCAGTGGTTCTGGTGTGGTTGAAGCTTATCTCAGTGGCCAACTGGCTTCCTTTAGTGCTTTGACGCCGTTGAGTCATCTAACCTGTAAAAATCATCCCCAAAATGACCTATAGAGTGTCAAGTGGGATGTTAAGCATCTGCTCACTTACTCTCCAGGCACTAATGTACTGTAACTGCTACTGCTTAGTACATGAAGTGTGTGTATTAGCTGTATGTAACGTTTTTGCTGTTGAGTTAAGAGACTGCACTCAGTAGAGCATGAGGTTGTCGGAACCAGTCCAGTCATTTGCCAGGAAAGACTAACTAGTCGTGAGATGGATGCTAAACTGTACTCTCTCAGTCTTTGCTATGTTCCTTTTTTATGCATCTGCATTCCTATAGGCAGAAGACATATATAGCGATCAGGCTGTGCCATCTGTCTGTTTGTGACGGCCTTTTTGGCAGACATAATGAGCTTGCCATAGGTTTCCTAGTTGCTTTGTGTAGTGGCACAGTCGCAGTGTGATGGTAGTTGATGTTGTGAAGTCTTGTGCTTTGTGCATGAAGCCGAGAGGCAACATTGGTCCTGACTCTGGTGCTGAACTGATGACTTGATGTTAGTCATTAAGCTACTCTGCTTCAGTGCGATTTCAGGCTCATGAGTGTTCTGCTTTCTTGCCGTGTGTGTAGATTGTGTAGATTGTTTTTACTGTTGCACACATGACGTACAACCAGTGTAACTAGTAATGTGACATTGTAGCATTTGTGTCACTTATCAGTGTATTTGCCTGGCCATTCATTGCACTACTGTATGATGTGCATGGCAGAGGCTAGGATTAATCGATTATCTTGTGTCTGCAGCCATTGGCTGGCTTGATAAAAAAAGATTTTAGAACGAAGATACGACTGAACTTAATCCACATTCTGAGACCTAATTAATATTCATGAGGTCACCGTATAGCACTAACTGAAGAATATTTGCACAGACTATAATAAAGTGACATTTTGTTTGACGTCATATTAAATCTAAACCGTTTTATAATTGAAAAAGTTAGACACAGTAAAAATATATGCAGCTCATGATTATTATTAATTAGGTCTTAGAACTCAGATTAAGTTCAGTTGTATCTTTGTTCCAATCTTTTTTATCAGGTCACTCTTTTATGGAACCTGTTGGCTCGTATAGTCACAAATGCAGGCGTGATAGCTTTGTTATCATATGTTGCTGCTATTTGCTGCAGAATTTCATCTCATAATATTGGCTGTCGTATTAACGTCATAGAAGAAATATAGAGATAGGTGATTTCTGATTATACGTGTATTAAATTATGTGTAGAGTTTTATTTCTGTATGTAAACATATTTATTTTATTTTTATCTGTTTTTTAGAATCTGCTTTGTTTCGTGTACATCTTTGTATGTTGATTGACATGCATTGAACTTCATTTTTAAGCAAGTTACGTTAGTGCTGGCTTGTTTTGGGTTTTAATTGTTCTCTCTCATTCATACTTGTTGTGTCAGCTAGAATAGAAGGAACAAATGCTTCTGCAGTGCTGCTGTGTTTTGCTGGTTGCTTGTCCTATTGTGAATTTTCTTTTCTGACAGTTTGATGCTAAACTATGCTGTTGAAACCGCAGCATGAACTGTCATTCTGAAAGTTAAATTTATTATGAAATTAGCACGTTGGAAGTGCCATTTGGAATTAGACAACGAACTCTTGCTAGTTCCATCTTATGTCAAGTGGCATGTCAGTTGCTGACATTTTTACCCATTGAATGGCTGATACATAGGCTAGTAGTATGTTTTTAACTACATTCACTAGGTGGCATGCGAGACCAGTGACTCAGCAGCATGCCATAGGCAGCGTGCCATAGTGGAGAGAGAGTTGCAGTAGTTGGGCTGTCAATGCATATACAGTGCTGATGGATGGACATGCAGCCTGTATTGCTGTTGTACTTACATACAACCAGTGCAAATTTTTGCTGTGGATGTCTGTTGTTTTGTAGTGATTAATGCACATAATCAAACACAGTGGAAATGAATGGCCAGATTTATTCTAATTTTTACATCCTCTACAATTTATTGCATAATTGAGGATGTAGTTGTTGCAATCAGTCTGAAAATTTCTGTGTTTTAGCACAGACTGTTTGTTGTTCCATGCACTCTTGATGCATTTTGTGGCACTGTCTATTACTGTTGCTGTCTCTGTGCAGCTTTACTGCAGATTTGTTGATGTTCTGTTGCTTATGTTGTTTATTTTTCATTAACTAGGTGCTGACATATGAATGAAGAATAAAAAAAACTATGTATATGTACGGATTAGCAGCTTGTTGAATGCAGTTGACTAGTGTATGTATCTATAATGTACAGTATTCATGTCTGCCTTGCAACCACCAAACTTATGGTATTGTCAAGTCTCAGCAGATATTCAGATTTGTCCACCTCTCTAAATATAACTGCATTTTCCATAAAAACTTCTTAAATATTTCGACCTATAAAGTTTCAAATGGGACGTTACGCCTCTACTCACCCACTCGCTCTTAAATATTTTCGTACTAGACCTTGTTATTTGATTACAAGTTGATATGGTGGCTTCCTTTGTACTGGGATATGAAGGATCTGCGTGTTGCAGTTGTATAGCGCGTCGTATTGTGTATAATTGTGTTATGCTGTTGCCGACATTATAGACAACTGACAATGTGAGTTGCATTTACATGTACATGTGTGTGTCAGTGCACTATATGTATGTCATGCATACTCAACTCTTTAATAATTATATTTGGATATTTTGCTGTTGCTCCAGTTGGTCTAAGTTTTGGGGGTATTTTCCCTGTAGCTAGGCTGTGGTCACAGTGTTTGCTGTAAATAGTGTTATAATGCTAGATGTGTGGGCTACTCTGCTTGCGCTTGACTTGACTTCCTGTGTGGACATCTGCACTATATCTGTTAATATTTGCATATTTGGCATTGTATCAGGCATAACCAAACTGTCATAGGTGTTTTTTCATTATGCAAATTTTTATTTGAAAATGTTATATGCACGTTTTGACATGTTTAGGGTGCTTGGGTTGCTTGTTACATTTGGGTATGTGGGCTCCCATTCAAGATCGTGGATATGTAGGCTACACCTATCCAGTGCCAGTTATCGTCAGTGTGTATATGCATAGATGCTGAGGCCGTTAAATGTGAGCCATGTGTCGGCTTTGTGAACTGTTGAACGTTGTTGTGTTTCTGTTGCATTGGTTTGTTTTGGTTACTTTTATTTTGATATTCACTATCAGTCCAGTTGATTGACTGGAAAAACTTCTCCACTGCTGTGTGTCCAGTGGGACTTGAACCCTGCCTACTCATATTCAATGAATGTTAAATATGTGTCAGAGAAATACTGAGGAAATATTACAGCTGATTACCAGAGAGTGAAAAACTCATCTTTGCAGCAGAGGGTTGTCATGAAAAAAGAATATGTTGGTTTCTTTGCATGATGTGGATGTGTGTAATCGTGCTCTTGTAAAATTGCTCAGTTGCCATGACCCTTGCCAGCTGATCAGCAGTTAGCTGCTGGTGTTGAGTTTTTATTGATATCGTGCATTTAATCCATTTATACTACGTACATGCATTGGTTGTTAGTGAAATAACTGTACACCATCAACAACACAAATCTCTGTTCACCACCGCATAGCGGCGTGATGTATGTTTTTGCAGGCGCTGATTTGTAAGTGTGTATATATACGAACGATAAGTTTTGAAAGACTTAGCCTAGAGTTAATTTTGGCAGGCAGACCTGTACATCTTCCAAAAGTGCAGGTTGAGTTCATACATCAAGGTCATCGGATCAAGGTCATGGCAGGAAAAACCAATATTAAAATGTTAATTTGTTTTAATTAACAGTTGCTGTTTCTTCGCATTCCATGTATGAGTCAGGCTGGCACATACAGGGAATGCGAAGAGATGATATGGTTAACACTAACAAATAGCCAATCTGCAGAAAAACCTGCACATCGTGGTTAATGAAAAAGAACTAGCCTAAAAATAAAACTTGCAAGCGTGAGAAATAAAAACGAAAAGAAAATCGCCTTAGTACAACGATGCTTGAGACCATCATGTTAGGTAAGTATACAGCAAATGCAGATGCCGTAAACATCTCAACTTATGCTACATGTGCGACTTTTATATTTAACGTTGAAAGCGTGCAGACAAAATGTAAACACGAGAAAGACAAACATGCATGCGACAATAGAAGTACCCTACACACAGTCACATTTAACGATAATGATTAGTGAAACTGTTTGTGACCTGTCATTTCATGCCAAGACCAGCTAGTGGCATATCTGCACATGTTCTGAGACAGGCATTTAGCGATCGTGTTATTGAAATAGCACATTTGCGATAATTAGGCCTCACAGTAACGAATATTCGAAGATCGTGCCAGTAACATGTAAACTATATTCTCATTTTAGTAGTAACTCGTAAGCAGTTGCGGTGCTACGCCGGGTCAAATGCTGGCGCCCTGGCTGGCTAATTTTTTTTGTTCCTTAGTTGTCTGGTCTTCTCAATTTATGCCCTGTCGATGTATTGGGGCAAAATATCTTCAGTCAACCGGGGCTGCGCCCCGGACCTCACTGGGCAGCTTATACCTTATAGCGT
>Ga0126335_1002355_pt1 | contig 11268 bp, 10 predicted proteins | sample OlaspJWI45metaG_FD_108409 | JGI IMG/M metagenome (GOLD analysis project Ga0126335, IMG submission 108409) | Marine gutless worms symbiont microbial communities from Oahu, Hawaii - Olavius sp. 1 OAHU.JWI-45 metaG | ecosystem: Host-associated > Annelida > Digestive system > Unclassified | place... | reverse complement strand
CTTTCTCAAAGCGAGGCGTGGCGTTGATCCATAGACGCCCAAGCCCCTGCAATAATATGGGTTGGGGCCGAGCCCCCGTAATATTTTCGATGACGTGTTTATTCGATTTTCTGTATATAAAACGACAAATGTGTTTTGCTTTTTAATTACCCGAAAATCAGCGCTGCAACTTGCGGGACAGGGGACATGACCCCAATTTTGGACTGGAGACAATATGATCGGCTTCGTCCCTATCCAGCCGGGGAGCTTGCAGCGCTCCCCAGACCCATAGCCTGATTAAGCGGGCGTACTTCTAAGGGAATGGGAGGGTGTGGGGATATAAATTGGACGAGAAAGGGGGAAAGAAAAGGAAAGAAGGAGACCTACAAAGGGACCCCCACCTCTGAGTATCCTGCAGTTTCACCGCTGCCGGAATCTAGCTGTTGCATTTGCATCTGCGACTATACATGTGGGTCGATCACTGAAAATGTGGGAGTTGTCTGTTTACATTGCAGACAAAGTCTGTAAGAGGGACGGGTCAAGGAAACTTTTTGGTATCTTTGCACGCAGTCCATTCAATCCTTGCTACACCACTCTTCATGCACTTGCTATTGAAGAAAGTTTCGTCACTTGGGTGTAGGCTGTCAATGACTGACAGCTGGGCCTAACTCGATCATAGCTGCCAAGTTATAGCTATGATGACAACAGATCATTGAGAGCGCTCATAGCGCGGGGGTTCGCTTGGTCAAGACGAGCTATGCTGGCGCGCCTGCTGGCCTTTTGACGGCGCATATTGTGGCGTCAATGCTCTTAGATACACGCGCAACGTCGTAGCTCAGTTATGAAGCTTCGGTTAGACTAGTGTGCGCCTAGTTGTAGTGAGCGTCTAGGCCTATGTGTAGCCTACTACTCTCCTAACGTTCACCTTTGTGATTAGCCGGCTTGCGTGCTGCAGAGCCGTGTGGAATTTGTGCATGCGTCGCAAGCTACTTTGGCATTGTAAAAGTCGACCGAATTTCAGTTTCGGTATCGGCGCCGAAACTGGCAGAAAACTCAGTTTCGGCGTGGGTTCGGTTTCGTTGGGAAGCAGTGCAGTGAGTTTTAGTTTCGGCCGAATCTCTGGAGTTTTTTCGGCGCTAACTGATCGAAAGTTTTCTCGTGCTGGCTGCATTATTTGCATTCCTTCTACCGCCTCTGAAGTTACGACCTTACGGCGCTATACAAATCTGTTTATTATTATTATTATTGTTCTTGACAAGAAACCTGAGAGCCCTGTCCGTCCTGCGGTCACCATCAAGTCATTAACGCCAGCCCTGATGGCAAACGAAGTACACAACAGGTTGCCTCTATTCTCATCGAATGGTGTGCATATAGTCAACTCTTTCTAAAAACTTATAGCGATGACTAAGGTCCTAGACCACAGTTTCCGCCTCGGTATCGGTTCTGGCCGAAATAAGGGACTCAGTATCGGTTCTGGTATCGGTTTCGGTACACTGCGTCGTTTTGGCTTTGGCCGAAACTATAACAAAAAGCCAAAATGATTTGGCAAAGGCTGCACCAAATGACCCCGCAAAGTGAAGCCGAGTGCTGCGTGACAGAAAGACACCGCGCACATCGGTAACAATAGTCTGCTTTTCATGCACTCAATGCAGAATAAAACGGTTTCGGTTGACCTCTATTCGGTTGGCCAACAATACTGTTAGGCTACATCGAATGCATGAGACGTGGGCTATTGCGATCGCTGATCCCGTAGCGTGGTATCTGGTGTTCGATGTGCCTTAGTTGTGCAAAAACGGCTGAACGGATCGAGGTCCTGTTTGGCGTGGACACTCGTGGGGATGGTATCCAAGGCACATTGTGATTGCATTACAGTAGATGTAGGGTGCCCCCGATCTCCCACGGCGAGGAGGAAAGGGATTCGATCGATGCGGCCTTTGCCAAATTACTTTGGCCACTTGTTTTCTTACTCGATTGCAGCGAGAAAGCACTGAGCGTAAAAAAATAGAAATTTTGGAGAAAGCATTTCACTAACGTCTGTGGACGACACGTGGTCTGGAATTTAAGCGCGTCTACGGTAGAGCTTTGACGGTCCCACAAGTGGCGTCCGCGACTAGACGTCGCTATGTTCGTGGGTGGTCAACTTAGTGTGTCTCAGGTCGCGTTGTTACGAGCAAAACTGCATGCGTTGAATGTAGATGAAGCTCGCAGCAGGTCCAGCCGGCACTTTATGGTGGCATGCACTTTGATCGGCGCTGTAGGAGTCTAACCGACCGACGCCAGCAGTTCAGAGTGCGTGCATGGTTGAAACGTAAGCGGCGTTATTACGGTGCTGCGGTCATGGTATCACCAAGTACGGTCGATAAAGGAGTGGATTAGATCTGATCAAAGTGTCTCCGAACAGGAGACGTTTTGTAGCGTACAAAGAGGAATTATGTCAGTGACTTAGCTTAGGCCAAAATGCTGGCGCTGAAGATAATAGCGGCAAGTGATATCTGTGCAGCGTGACCGACCTACCGTCATCGATCCAGCAATGACCAATGTGAGTTTGTCCTTCAATGTTACTCTCATTCCAGATGCGGTTGCAGACAATTCGACGACGGCGGTAGCAAGCCCAGTGAGATGGGGCGCCGTGATCCTGGTGCTGCTGGTGTTTGCGACGGCGTTCGGCAACATTCTACTGTGTGTGGCCGTGTTCACGGAGCGAAGTCTACAGAACATGACCAACTACTTCCTGGCGTCACTCGCCGTCTCAGACCTGCTCGTCGCTGTGGTGGTTATGCCGCTCGCCGTCGTCGTACAAGTCTACGGCAAGTCTTGCATGTTTGCTGAATGACTGAGGGATTAGCGTTTGCTATAGTTATAGGCCCTAAGTCTAATTTAGCCACCGGCAAACGAGGTTGCCAGAGGCTATATGTATCATACGTGAATCTTCTCCTTTCTTAGTCAACCGTCCAACGTGTGACCAGACCGCCGATCGTCGCCAGGTGAAAAGTATACTGGTGCTTAGAACCTATGTGTGGCACGGATAATCTCACCAGCCCTCCCCTATTTTTCACTGAGAGTCAAAAAGTGCACAATTTTGGCCCCCTTTTTCGACCCCATTCGCATTCCGAGCGCTCTGGTTTAACAATGGGGCAAAAAAAATCAAAAATCTAAGACAATACCGTATAGCACCGATGTCTCGCCTCTAATCTGTTGCAGACCCTGTGCACCTAGAGCCCCCAAATCTGAGAAACATTTGCTTAAAAATTGCTCCTAAAGTGCGAAAATTAAAAAAACAGTTACTTCGTTGTGACTTAGCGTCACGTGGACGGATTGCGTTCAAATGTCACAAGATGGTACTCTGTGTCTCCAGTAAAGCTGCAGGATTGTGATAACCCACTTCGCGTTGGCTTAATGTCAACTCGACACTTAGGCCTATGGGTCATTTCGGGGAGGATTTTTACAGGTCAGATGACCCAACCAACAGCGTCAAAGCACATGAACAAAACCAGTTGGCCACTGAGATAGGCTTCAATCCCACCAGAACCACTCCACTGTGTTAAAATATGAACTGTAGACAATCGCCTTTAGGCTAATCACAGCATAACGGTCCCAGTGTGACAAAAACTCAATCTGCTGGACATATGCTGCCTAGAACATCACGCATCAAGAGTATTGCACTGTACTACAGTAACTAGCGCAGCTGTGTTAATGTTCCCTCTTTACTTCACCAATAATCAGATGAGGCCGTGCACGGAGGTTGAGGGGTGCTTGGTTCAGTAGCCTTTTACGACATCTGGCCAGGAAACGGAGTGGATCTATTCTAAGCCGCGGAACCCACACGGGAATCCAAGATGGCGGACGACGCCCAAATTTTTAACATGCGGACCCCGATATCTCTGGAAAGACTAAAGCTAGAGACTTCAAACTTGGTGTGTGCATCGGCTACGAAGGGCAATTGTGAGAGCATGCAAAAACTGGGTCAAAAACGACGTGACCCAGTTTGTGTGACCGAGATATAAATTTACAGACCCCTGAAAATATCTCGCGAACGGATACGGCTATAGGGTTCACATTTAGCACTTAGACAGACTACAAGGAGTGGAAAATAAGCAATACAAAAGTAGGTCAAAATAGGACGTCACGTGACCTACTTTTCAATTGTGCAAATTTTTCATTATCCTTGCAACGGTCGAAGCTAGAAATTTGGTGCGCATACTCTCTACAGTGGCCAAACTAGGTCAAGGGTCCAAACACTAGTCACGTGACCTGTCTTTATGAATTTTGGGATGGCAGCTGGGGCGGTTATGGCCTAAAGTTTTATGGGGCTGACGACAAGTTCCGAAAGCACGACTCGAGGCGATGAGGAGCGAGCGCCGGAGATGCGACAAGTTTAAATTTGGCCAGGGGCTCTGGGAGATGGCTGTAAGCTGTCCAGGACTTGTGGGTCCGAGCTAAGCCGCTCATGAGGAATGCTTCCGGTGAATTCCGCCGCGGATTTTTTGGTTTTTCTAAAATTTAGTACATGGTTTGGTCACGTGGCAGCCGATGCACTAAAAGTTGAAGGTCATGCAGTCAACGGTCAGGGTGATGGCATGAAAACGAGATCCATCACGAGTTAAGTAAGTAATATTATGTAATATATTTGTGGCACTAGTGAGTCACACTTTACTGCGCATCATAGCACATGAGCACGTGCGTGTGTTGATAACACGTCGCTATGCTGATGACACTTTGTAAGGCTCGTCAGGCAGTGGAATCAGTCTCGCCGTTTGCATTCGAGGCAGTAGATGTTGATATTTGCTGGCATGAATTCAGTCACTACGAACGATTGTTTTTAGTTAGCCGTGTCGTGTTGCTGCCGTACTGCGAGTTAGATGTCGGATGTTTTGGGGCGCTTCTAACCGGCGGCTATAAGTGGCAATACATCTTAATTGCCACACTTTATGGTTGTGTCTAAACAGCCTGGGTCTACGATTTCAGTCTAAGAAATGTTGGCGTTCGAAGATTCCAATTTAAGAAAAAAAATACTTTCATTGTGCTATTTGGGGTCGGTAAATGAGGACCAGCTTTGGCTAGCAGACAAAATGCATTCGTTCATTCGTTTGTCTGGCTCGTCTCCGTGGTGGCATCTGCCTTATAGTAAGTGCAATAACGTTTGGAATCTATTATGAATGAAACCGTAGGAAAACAGTAGAAACAGCACAATAACGCTTTTATGTATGATTTATCAGCTGTAACAGTCTTTGCTAGAATGTAGTCGTAGGTTTATACGTTCTGTGTGAGCACTGACCAGGACGTGTGGCCGTTTTCCCAGTAACGCCCGAAAACGTCGTCCTGGCCAGTCAAGGAACAGATGGCTAGATCTTGTCCGGCAAGACTCTTAACTGTTCTTCTGCTGATCTATGGAAAAGGGCGGTTCTTTGTGGTCATGGTGCTAGAACGACCTCTCTTCGGCTGCGCGGAGCTGATGATGATGATGAGTATAGGCAAGACTCCCTCGCGTAAATTTCTTCTGAGGTATAGCTTACGGTGTGGTTCAATGTGTGTGTGTAGACGGCTATTTTCCACTAGGTGACAAAATGTGCATCGTATGGGCGACAATGGACGTGCTGATGTGCACAGCGTCGATCTGGCACATGGCAACCATCTCCGTCGACCGCTACTGTTCGCTACGCTTCCCGCTGCGTTATCGTCGCACGCGCACTCCCGTCTTCTGCATCGCAAAGATCGCTTTCGTCTGGGTCGTGTCCGTAGGAATATGTTCGCCGCTCGCGATCGCCGGATTTGTCAACCCTCTCAACGTCTATCGCAACGGCCAGTGCGCGGTTGCGGTGCCTGACTTCGTCATTTACGGGTCGATATTTGCGTTCTTTGTGCCTCTGGTACTTATGCTCGTCACCTACTCGCTGACTGTGAGGACGCTGACTCAGTACGTTGCGTGGAAGCGGAGAGAGAGCAATGTGTCCGGTCAACCTGGTGGCATGCACTTGCAGGCTGGGCCAACTGACGATGACGGCGACGCAAGGGTAGCCTTCAGCGCGTCGCTGACTGCTAGTTCGGTGCGCAAGGCTCATGCGACGCCGATGGAATCATTTGACGACGAAACGTGTAATAACAACAGTCAACGCATCCGCCGGATGACCTGGCCACAACGCTGGGCGGCCCGGTTTGCCCGCCCAGAAGGTAACGGTAAAGGTAAGGATGCACGTCGGGCACACGTGTCGACAACGGCGACGACGACACTGGAAGACACGGCCATTGTAAACCGTAGGCATGGCGAGAACGCGAGAGTGGAGAGAATGGACGATCACAAGGCGCCAAAGCCAGCTCCGATGGCGCAGATATTGCGCGACAGTTGTATATCGGACTCTCAGGCTAACTGCGGTGACAAGTGTGTTCGCTCTGCGGCGGCGACTGGATGCGAGACGCAGAAAAACGACGACAACAAAGATGGCGACGACGCCCAGAGGCGACGACAACACTCTGTAGGCTATCGTCGTAACCTTCGTTGTTATGACGATGATAAACAACGACAAAACACGACCACCTTGCGGTCCGTCGGTATCACGACCGAAAACCACGACGAAAAGGTCGTCGGATTACCGAACGACTCCCACCGCTGCCCAACGGGAATGAATACGCCGACCTACGGTGGACGTCCGCGCCAGGCTGCGCGCAAGGCTTCATTCGCCACCCAAACGCGTCGCCGTAAGCGCAAAGCTACGCGCGTGCTGGGCGTCATCTTCGTCGCATTTATCGTACTGTGGACGCCTTTCTTCGTACTCAACATCCTGTCGGCAGTCTGTCCGCACTGCGTCGAGTCCGTGTCGTCCAGCGTCTGGACGGTCCTCGTCTGGTTGGGCTGGGTATCTTCACTCGCCAATCCCGTCATCTACACGTCGTTTAGTCCGGCGTTTCGGTCTGCGTTCAGACGTCTGCTGACGTGCCACTGCTCGCGGAGAAAGTCGCTGGCAAAACGCCGCCAGCAACAGTGGACGACGCTGCTTAAACACGACAATCGTATTCGCTATGATTCGAGATAGATCGCCGTCGTTTGTTCTTGTTGGCTGGCGCACTGTTCGGCCGACCTTATCGTCAGTCTTTCTGTCCCTAATACTGATGTATCTGTCCGCAGTTTGCTGTTGGAGTTCACTGCAGAAGGACTGACTGAAAGTCCTCCGCTCTGGCTGAATTTCCTGTTCCTTTGTTTTAGTCTTCTTATTTCTGTGCGTTCAGACTCACTCACTCTGTCGGCGTCTGACAAAATCTCCTGGGTCTCCAGGACTGTCCCCTGGACTCCACTCGACAGCTTCTAGCGCTCGCCAAACTCTACGTCTCTGGCAGGGCTGCATTAACTGTTGGGCTCAAGAGGCTGCATTAACCCAAGGCCTCCCTACGAAGCTCAGGGGGGTGGGGCCTTCAAGCCACGACGAAAAAAATTACAGCCGCCAGCCTCGCTAAAATTAACAAAAATTGGAGGTCAAAGAACTCGATTCGTTTCGCTCGCAGTCTTTTTTACCTGTCAACTTGCGAAACTGCGGCGTCGCCCCTGATGATACTCTCAGACCCGAGTGCGAACGTGGCCGTTTGTTGGTCGTATATGGGCCTCATTTATGAAATCTGGACCTTGGAGCCTTTGCTGCTTCACACCCGATGATCTGCCTTACGACCCTGATGGCCTGGGAATGACCTGGCTGCCTTCACGTCCTGGCTCCGCCAGTGGGCGGTGGATAAGCTTACGCTAGGAACTACACTATAGGAGGTGGAGCGGTCAGAAATTATTGTTCCTAAACAGACAGAGATAGACAAAATTCTTCACTTGCGAAATGTTGACGCTGCCAGCAAACCCACAGATGGTGCCACTTATTGGAGCGTCACTTATTGGCTGTCGCAGTAGATGGGTATAAAGTCAACCTACATGTATATACTTTGTATATACATTGTGCAGCCTCACTGGCAGATCATCCAACCAGTAAGGCCTATGACTCAGCGGACTAGTCCATGAAAAAGTTCATCCAGTTGTCTCTGATATATACTAATCCAGACTTGAATGCGTTTACATTTTAGGCCAGGTGCTGCATATTATAAGGTCACTTTTACATTTTCACTATTCTTTCGCTATCGGCGACAACGAAGTACTTATTTGTCCTTGAAAAGTGTATGAGTGTTAGCGAGGCGCCAGCCCAGTCGACTATCGGCTTGTAGCCCAGCCATTTTAGTTTTTCCATACCAAATATGAACCCGATAGCTCATGGGGAATCCCGGCCTCAAATGGGATAGGAGTACTTAAAAGTAAGAAAATCCGGCCAACAAATAGCAGTCATTCACAAAAGCGCAGCTGTTGACAGCACAACATGGAAAGCTGTGCGTCGTAGCGTTTGGTGTTATCGGTGTGCAATAGCGTCGGGCGGTTTGCCAGCGATAGCTGAGCTTTGTGTCAACGTATATCCGACTGTTGTTGTTCTCATAAACCGTGAACGCGTTGATGCACTGAATGCCCCTTTATCTCAAAGTTTGTCTGCCGCTTGGATACCGTCGGCAAACTCCAATATTAAAGTGAAGATTTACAGTGTCGCCTTTCCTTGTCGGACCGCATTGTATAGGCCGCCCTATACTTGCTATGATTCACCTCTGATCTCGACGACCAACTGGCTTCCAATTCAGTGCTTTGAAACTGTTGGCTGGGTAAGCAGTGCCGTATTTACATATTTGGGGGCTCTGGTGGACACAGTTATGGGGCCCTGCTTACCTTCCGTTCTCACATCGCGCCCCTCCTTCTCTTGAAGCAACCTCGTGGCATCTGCGACCACTGCTTTTCAGTTTGAAGCTGTTTCCAAAATGAAATATCTTTGCAATACACGAACATCGTAACGCAAGAAACATTAACTAAGTAAGTTTTCTACAGAAATTGGAGCACCACTGCGTACTTGCACTGCAGTAACAGAATCAGTTACAATTACTTACAGTTAGGCCAACAGTTATTAACTTACTACATTAAATGGCACTAATTTCAGAACTGTCACAGTGAACGACGTGGCACGTGGTCCGCTGAATGAGGCTCTTAGGGGCCTTTAAAACTTGGGAGCCCTAGGCTGCAGCCTTGTTAGCCTAGTGGTAAATCCGGCCCTGTGAGTAAAGCCTTTACTCATGCACCAACGTCCAGCTCCTTTCCACGGAGTGTGTTGTCAGCGCGTCGCTATTACAGCTGGTCACTTGGCGGAGTATACGTTAGTAACATGTGAAGTGGCAATGCAGCAATCAGTATTGACTATTGTACTTATCGGACGCTGTCAGTGCATAGCATGTAGACTGTACGATGTCTGCCGGCGGATGTCGTAATAGTCGTGTTGTGACATAATAGAATACGCGCAATATCTGCACATCAGTCTGTGTCTGATGCAGTTGCTGTTATCTGGATACCCCTCAACCCCCGCAGCCTCATCTGATTGGTCATGATGGTCTGGAGTAAAAGAGAGAACACACAGCTGCTCTAGTTACTATAGTACTGTGAAATACTCTTGTTGCGCGATGTTCTAGGCAGCTTATAGGTCCAGCAGATTGGGTTTTTGTCAAACTGGGACTCTTACACTGTGATTAGTCTAGAGGCGGTTGCCAACAGTTCATATTGTGCCTAACGCGGTGTAGTTGTTCTAGTGAGATTGAAGCCTATCTCAGTGGCCAACTAGTTTCCTTCAGTGCTTTGACGCTGTTGGTTGGATCATATGACCTGTAAAAAGCGTCCCCGAAATGATCTATAAAGTTTAGAGTGGGACGTTAAGCCTCTGCACACTCACACTCACGCTATTATCAGGAGTTAAAAACGAGTCACTAATCAGCGAATCTCTGTTGTCATCTTGGGCGTTTCTTTCTCTGCTATCGCTTCACGCCAACGTGCGACGATTTTTCGAACATGGCACACTGATCGGAAAGCAGAGACCAGAGAATGTCACATGTTTTGTTTCTAAATTCTCCGGAACTGCATAACCTATTCAAAACTTATTTTTTAGGCCGCATCGAATTCACAAAGTGCATATTGCGACCGATGATGCCGTAGCGTGGTGTGCCCGTCTGTCTGTCTGGCTGAGCTGTGCAAAAACGGCTAAACGGATCGAGGTCCTGTTCGGGTTGGAGACTCTTGGGGACCCAAGCCACAAAACCCTCTTTTGGTAGACTTCTACGATGTCCGTCCAGGAACGAATCGCGGGTCTACTTGGCCCATTTGTCCGCACGCGGCTATGTGAAGTTTTGAGTGGTAATGGACCAACCGTTGTACTGAACAGAGATGTCCGTAGCCGTCTGTTACCTGTGTCTTAATAAAATAACCATCAATGTCCTGATACGAATGCTAAACGACGTCGTAAGTCATGAACGCAACGCTGGGTTCTATAAAAATAATATTAGTAATAATTAGGAATCTGTAATGAAGCGATTACATGCACGGAATCGGTAATGCACGCCGCGTGGCGTCGAACGTGTGCTTAGCACAGGTTACAACTTGTTGCTATAATTACAGAAGAGCAACAACAACAACAACAACAACGTCGCTATAAAACTTATACTCATTGATGCGCGCTAGCTATGCTGCGGCAAAGAGGTGTGTTTGGCGGCGTCTGTGCGTCAGTCTGAACAAAATCTCGAAAACTAATGATCAAAAATTGATGTAACTTGGCAGGAATATGAACGATGGTGATCGCTAGAAGTGATTGGAAATTGGTGATATTTGACCTTGACCTAACACCTTGAAGGTTATTTTCATACTTTTTTTCATATTTTGAATGGCTTGACTTGGCAACTTCGTCTTCGGCATGGAGATACATCTTGAGAATATCTAGGTCACGGTTCAGTTTCAAGGTCATGGGTCCAAGGTCAAGGTCACATCAGCGAAAAAGCGGTAGTGTGCATCTCACAAACTACTGGTCGGAAATTGCCGGGGTTTGATCGAAGTATCTGTTACGATAACGCCCGAAGTAATTCGGTGCTTTTAACATTTTTACTTTGACCTTTGATCTTGACTCATATTTTCGTATTGTTTCAATTTAAGCTAACAGCTACGTTCCCTATCAGTGTGACGGCACATCTTTAGAATACCTAGGTCACCTTCGAGTTTCAAGGTCATGGGGTTAATCAGTGGTAAAAGTGGACCGAAGGATCAGGTGGCACTATACTACTACTATACTTCGTCTTCGCATAGTAAAGTGTAAGAAGGACTTCTTTCTAATACCAGAAATCAATGAAGTTAGCCGGCACGCTCGCACTATCAGCCGGCACGCTGATGGCATCAGCCGGTACTCCGTACCGGCTAGT
>Ga0126335_1002354_pt1 | contig 11268 bp, 10 predicted proteins | sample OlaspJWI45metaG_FD_108409 | JGI IMG/M metagenome (GOLD analysis project Ga0126335, IMG submission 108409) | Marine gutless worms symbiont microbial communities from Oahu, Hawaii - Olavius sp. 1 OAHU.JWI-45 metaG | ecosystem: Host-associated > Annelida > Digestive system > Unclassified | place... | reverse complement strand
TTTTTTTACAAAAAACCCTCGCATGGTAGCACCACATATATGCAGAAACAGTGGAGCACTGAGGACCTTGTGACAATAGTCACTTTACTTGTTATAATAATTTAGCCTAGGAAGCGTGGTAGGAGCAACGATTTTGGCTTCTCTTCTTTGGATCAAAATGTCCACTCAAACTAAAACCAGAGTTTGTGCTCTTGCATAGGCCTTTTTCTGCATTGTTAATTAAAAGTTTGCCACCATAGGCAACTGTCTAGCTTGTCTATTGCTAAATACACACAGGACCACCCACTGGCTGCCTCTTGAGCTTAGCACTATTTTAAGGCACCACTTGTGGGCTCCTGGGTTCGACTCACGCATTGCAGGGTCTGTAAGGCCGATAGTTATGCAGATGCATACGTTTTAATAAAAATTAAATGATCTGTGCCGCTATTAACTAGTGCTACATTTTTTCTCCCAGCAGCAAAGGATCCGCTTGACACTTTGCCCCCCCCCCTGCATTGCAGGGTCTGCAGGGGTGGTAGCTATGCCACTGATCTCATCAGATGACTGGAAATCACTAAGTTCCATCTGATATTCTGGTGACACCTCGTCCACTGGAACAGCAAAGCATCCGCGAGCATCTGCTACCTGCAGTGCTGTCAGTGTGCATTGTAAATTCAGTCTGTGGCAGTGGCGCTGCAAAGAATCATACAAACCGTGAGTTAAGTGCCATATTTTTTGCCTTTTTTGTGCAACATGGTGGGCACATGACAACTCTTCGTGGGCTGGATGTGGCCCTGCGGGCTAGAAATTGTGCACCACTGCTGTAGACTAATACTAAATTACTAGTGTTCTGATTAAAGTGCTCAACTGAATTTTAAAGGCATAAACGTGTTGTCCTGCTTTTGTAATATGTTGAATCATATTTGAATACTCTCGTGATCTCTTGAAGAGTGTATTGTTGGTCGCTACCATGTGACACTGCAGGAATCACTCGTTTGTGGAGGAGTTACTTGAACGTCAGCAGGACAGCATAACATACCTATCAGAACGCTGCCAGCATTTAACAGAGCTGCTTCTCACTCAGCCGTCGAGAGTTCGCATGTCACCTGAAAGCAGCATCAACGACTTTGATGCCTCTGCGATGTCGTCTTCTGCTCTAATGACAGAGTGATGATGTGTTGCTCTAGCAAGTACATCAACTGAGGTGGCTAGATGTTGGCAGAGTGCTGTTGATGGCTTATTGATCTGCATAAACAAATGACAGCAGTAGTGAGACCAGAAAGTTCAGTGCTAATGTCAGCAGCTGTTAACCTGGGATCAACAAGCTTTTGGCACGCATCTAATTTGTTAGACACCGCTATTGTTATCATAATTCCATCAGTCTGTCTGTCCGTCTGTCACACTTGTGAGCCACGGTTTGAAATATTGAAATATGGTTTACACCACGACACACTGATTCGTGAGGATTATTGTGGTACCAAGTATGAAACTATGGTACCCTAGTCTGAACCCAGCATTGGGACGTTTTGGTACCAACCATGAATTGAATTCAGGCAAGGGTATTCTTAATGTCTCACTTTGGATTCATGGTGTCCCATTACTGGGTTCAAACTAGGGCTCCATAATATCACAATACCATAAAAAATCCACAGTGTTTGTATCTAGGATAGGGTTTTTCACTATGGTAGTGATCTGAGTTGACCAAGAAGACGTGCTGAGCTCTTGTGAATCTCACAAGGTGGCAGACAGTGGTGTTCAATTGGCCTTGTTATGCTGCAAGATATATTTACTAAACAGGCAGCTGACATTCACAACTGATTAAATTCAGCTAATTGAGTTAGCAATTGGGAGTTAATGTTCCTTTTTTGTACACAGTTGCTCAGAAGCTACAGAATGCCTTAAACTTGGCATACAGCTGCAGTCCAGTTGAAGACTTTCAAGGATGGTGCCCAGTGCCTATTTTATATATCTTAATCTTTAGTGATTACACGTCAGTGCATCTGGATACACAATTGAACGAGAAAAACACACGTTGTTGAGTCAGCCTCCCACAGTTAATTCAAGAAGTGTGCAAGTCATGAAGCTGTGAGGCACTTTCAACAGCACGCCAAGCCCATCCATGTTTACTAACACTCAGGACCGAGTGACTGTGAGTCACCTCGCTTGTAGGCATTGTGAACATGGCTGGTGTATTAGCTGTCGGTTGCCACTAGTCACAAGAAAAACTTGCCGCAGAAGCACTCGGGTATGGCATGCATTGTCATGGGATCACACAGTTTTACCTGCACACCCATGCTTTTTTCAGTGAATGGAATGAACCATAGTTGCCTTTGCCTTCCCAGCTGTAAGGTGTATGTAATCAGTGACAAGTCTGTCTCTCAGTTTCTGCATGTCTGTCTAATTTAAAAAGCTATAGAAATATTCCGTCAAGATTTAATTTTTTTTGGTATTTATGACCCTATGACATTGTATACTATAGAAGACCACAAAAATATAGTGTTATATTATTTGTAGTTATTACATGTATATATTTTACCCTTTCTCGTGTTGTTTGCTGTTCTTGAATACTAGGCTGTGCAGCAATGTGTACAATTATTGTGCCATTAGTTACCTGCGTGGCAGCTATGCTGCGAGCAGATAGTATTTTTAGTGGCATCTCTCTGTGCATCTGTGTGTCTGTCTGTCTGCAGAAAGTCTCGGAAACTACTGGTCGGAAACTCATGTAACTTGGTAGGAATATGTCCCATGGTGAATGCTAGAAGTGGTTGTAAGTTTGACATTTGACCTTGAGAGCTATTTTCGTAATTTTGCAATGCAGGCTATATATTTTCAATCGCTTGACCTAGCAACTTCGTTTTCAGTTTATAGATACATCATCAGAACATCTAGGTCACGGTTCAGTTTCAGGGTCATAGGTCCAAGGTCAAGGTCACGGCAGTGAAAAGTGGTAGTGTGCAACTTAAAAACTACTGGTCTGAAATTGCTGGGGCTTGATCGCAATATGTGCTACAATAACGCTCGAAGTAATTTGGACGTTTTAACATTTTGATCTTTGACCTTGAGACATACATGAATTTTCGTATTTTTTCCATTCAGCTTCTTAGCTGTGAATGCCTTAAGCTAGCAGCAGCAGTGTGAGGGTACATCTTTAGAATATCTAGGTAACCTTCAAGTTTCAAGGTCATGGGGTTAATCTCAAGGTCACGGTCGCAAAACAGCGGCAGCACGCATGTTTGTGCTCTCCTCGGACATAGTTTAATTTCACTTGTAATAGCCATACATATGTCATCAGTTATTATAAAAACTTTTGTCTGCCTTAACCTAATTTATTTTCGGCGTGAAGATGCATTTTCAGAATATCTAGCTGACCTTCAAGTATTGTTTTTGGTGGTCATGGTTCAGTTTGAAGGTCATGTGTTCAAGGTCAAGGCCAGGCCACGGCACTGACTGCAGCAAAAAAGCGGCCGCACGCAGGTTTGTGCTCCCTCAGACAAAGTTTATTTCTTTTCTGTTCTTCAACGCTCAATTCAACCTTTGGCTGCATCGTGGACAATGTTCCTTCATTGTGAACGGTTCTTTTTGCCCTCACTGCTTCCACCATCGATAGCCCTGTCCATGTCTTCATAGTTGATACACACAATTCACACTGCAATTTTAAAAGAAAAAACCGAATGCATCGCTAATCAAAGGCAGTGCAACCAACAGAAAATGTTTGTGCACAGAGAAGTGGCATGCTTGCACATGGATAGCCCGCTTTGCTACTACAGGGTGTGCATAACACACGAATTTAGTATAGCCTATGTTGCCAAAATTTCACAATATCTGCACTGAGCTAGATTTGTCACTTGTCAGAAGTTATTTTCCAATACTAAGTAACTTTTGAATGCCTTAACTTAGCCATTTCATTTTTATAATGACCACTGGCAAAAGGACCGTACTGTGGAAGTGTCTTGACTATTTGTATAATTTGTAATTTATACGCCAAAAACGAACCTCCGGCATTCCATACGCCGAAAAGCCGTTTACGCGTGGTGACTGGTCAGTCTTGACGCACGGACAAGCAGACATTCGATAGCAATAGCGGAAACATAGAAAACATTTCTACATATACTGGAAAACGTTTCAGACGCGCGCCAAAAAGTGTGTACCCATGGCGACGTGGTCGTCGATCGTGACTGGTGTCACGTGCGCCTGAGTTTTCGAGGTCACCACCATTATACATCCGGGAAACATAAACCCTAGGAGGGCCTATGACCTATTTTTATCACCGCGTCGAATGTAAACAACGAAGATGGCCGAAAAGTTATTAAGCGGTTCTCACCAAGTTAAGATAGGAAACTATCTGCTTGGTGACACTCTTGGTTCTGGCACATTTGGGAAAGTGAAAGGTATGCATTTTACACTGGATGTGGCGTTTCCATGTTGTATTGCAGACTGCTGTCTGGTTTAGTAAGTAGGTCAAAGATCTGTCGCTGTCATGCGCACAAAAAGGTCCATAGTTTCCTGTGGCCCACTTAGATCCCTGCTGCGTTTTGGGCATAACTGTAATCACTCTGAAACAATTTGGCTAAGTAAAATTGCACTGCTGCTAATGCTTACATAAAAGTGATTTGGAAGAGCTTGTCCTTGGTTTATGGGCTCTGGGCACCGTAATGTGCATTTTGCTGCCGTGATACCACAGTTCAAGTTACCAGACACAGTTTTCTGTGGCGTTCATTACTGTACATTGAACACACGGCTAGTGGTTATGTCTAGGTGAATATGTCATTCTGCCTTCTGTAAAATATTGTAAGACTGCATTGTATTTTTTTCTGAAGTTGTTATCTATATTTGGTCCTTATGGTATGTTTGTATTACTTACATTGTGGCTTACGTTTTAATTATTACTCTGTGGGTTTGGGTGAGTGAGTGAGTAGAGGCTTAACATCCCACTAGACACATTATAGGTCATTTCAGGGATGATTTTTACAGGTCAGATGACCCAAGCAACAGCGTCAAAGTACTGAAAGAAGCCAGTTTGTGTGTGATCTTGTGTGCTTATAAAACTTAATGATGTTGTCACTGGCTGGTCATTGCAGTTGGTGTGCACCAAATGACTGGACACAAGGTTGCAATAAAAGTGATGAACCGACAGAAGATCAAGAGCTTGGATGTTGTCGGCAAAATTCGGAGGGAAATCCAGAATTTGAAGCTGTTTCGTCATCCACACATCATTAAGCTGTGAGTAACCATGCAGCTGATCTATAATAATAATAATGTTTGTCAATAGGCTAGGATTTTTAAAGTGTCTTGAGTAGTGGAACAGTGGAATAGTGCTAGGACCACTATGAGTGCCAGTCACAGAATAAGTTTCGAGTAAGATAGCTAGAAAAGGTGGGTTTTCAGTCTGAGATGCTGCTGAGGCGATGCTTTCAGGTAATGCTGTGGCTACAACTAAAATAAAACTAACATAAAGTACTTTATTATAGTTTTATTTTAGTTGTAGCCACTCCTAAAATAAAACTAAAACAAAATAACTTATTGCAGCGCAGTCGTTCGTGCTGCAATGAATTTTTATTGTAGTGCGTGGCTACAGCTAAAATAAAACCTGCAACAAGTTGACAAAAGTAAAATACTTGCATATTCATTGATTACGTGAGCACTAAGTCCCAGAATTGTGGAATCCGTTCGTGGGATGGAAGTGCGTTGCAAGGCTGTTTACAGAATGCCATGAATTATTACTGTTCACTTACCGATGTCCAGTCCACCCATTGCCTCAGACATCCGATGCAGAGATGCTTTCCTAGCGTCAGCATTGCTATAAGATACAGAACTGGAGTCCCACAGAGGGTTCTAGTTCTGAAACAAAACTAAGATACTCAACATCACGAACAGACAGACGACGTGCTATTGCAGCCATTTTTGTTGACGTAATCGTTGACATCCTCGAATGCGTCACGAAATATTCTGCGGGTCTCAGTCCAGCACAGCCTTATTAATAAACATTATCGCTCAGCTGGATGCTGATTCGTTGCAACAACTTGCTCATTTGAATTTTTATGAGCAAGCACCATAATATGATAATGAGCCCAAAACAGTAGCCACCGTTGCAATAAAACTAAAATAATTTTTTTTATTTTAGTTTTATTTTTGTTTATGGCATAAACTGTTCCAGATGTGACTTGCAGCAGCCGGGAAAGTTGAAAATTTGATGGGCAGTAGGCCTACCACCAGGCGGCTAGTTGCTGCAGAACGTAAGGTTCATAGACCGGGTAGATCAGCAACAGGGACAAGCAAAATAAGGTGTCACAGTGTACTACCGTGTATATTTCAAGTCTGTAACTGTTAATGCAAGGATGTGGATTTGGAGTCAGTGTCCCCATTGTGACGGTTCTGGCTCAGAGTCAGAGAGTCTCCCTTAAAAAGAAGACTCCTCTCTGGGCATTGTATTGATGGAATTGAGACTTAGTTTCTTAATAAGAGGCGAATTGGTATTTTTTGAAATCTCTGGAATTTTTTGGTTCACATCACTTGATGCACTCTCATGCAACCAATACCGTGGAGTCTGAGTTGAAAGTTAATGCAGCAAAGTTTTCCAGTACATTTGTCTTTATAGGCCTGTTTTACAGTAAGCATCTGACCGTGTCCGAATCAGAATTCCTTATCATGGTTAGTCAGCATCATGTGATGGCATATCTTGTTGATTATAAAGTAAGCTAGCAGAAAGTGCTGTGACATGCAGTTGCTCTCGTTCAGTAGGAGGACCAACAAGATGGCTGCATTTTGTGTGCATTTGTGGCAGGTATCAAGTGATCAGCACTCCGACAGATATATTCATGGTAATGGAATACGTTGGTGGTGGTGAACTGTTTGAGTACATCGTGAAGCATGGAAAGGTAAGAATTTATGGTTGTCATTGTCTGCCGCATTGTTACGTAACGCTGGCTGATTTGGCCAGATTAAACAATGCAGCATATAGTAGTCACTCAGTGTTTTATATGCAGCCATTTGCTGTAGCTAAGGTAGTTGTTTTAGTTATCTTTTGTGTAACTCGTTTATCATCATTGCCGTGATGTTTTTTTCTCTCTCACAAAGAATCAACTAAGTCAAGTGAAGATGTGGTTTCTATGATGTTTTCTGCGTGGTAAATTTTGCTATATTTTCATAAAATGAGACTGTGCTATGCTGCTCTGCAGCCTGTGGTATGTATTGCTCTTACTGTCTGCATTTTTATTATATAATTTTTGGTGCATGTCTAATGTGTTAGATGCCACTGTTGTTATAGCAAGCTGTTCACACTACTGTACAGTTCTTTTTATACAACATTTCAGTATAACAACTACAAGGAACGAGAAGCAGTCTTTTGCTATCAAAAATTTACCCATGTTTAAGAATAATATATTACTTTAGTTTGCTCATTAGCAGTTACTTATTGGAGTAATCTAAACCATATTCATGTGGATAACAGTTAAAGGAGTCGGCAGCACGGAGGTTTTTCCAGCAGATCATTTCTGGTGTTGACTACTGTCATCGACATATGATTGTCCACCGAGACTTGAAGCCTGAGAATCTGCTTCTTGACAAATACCTCAATGTCAAAATCGCTGATTTCGGTAATGCAGCTTATTGAGCTTATCGAACATTATCAGTTGTATTAACTTGGTATTGTCTCATAAACGTATGCATTCATATGCGGCTGCATAGTCGATGTGTTATTACATGATAGAAATTGGAATGTATTTCTTTTGTTTAGTTATTCGCTGTGTTTACTTTGAATTTATGTTTAGCTGTAATAGTGTTTTAGGGAACAAGAAGAATGGTATTCTGAAATCTTTCAAAACAGTTGTATATATCTGTATACGTCTTTGTTAGCATGAGTTTAGTATGGAGTAAGTGCTTGTATGTGATGCTGCTGCAGGGTTGTCAAACATGATGACCGACGGTGAATTTCTTAAAACAAGTTGTGGCTCACCAAACTATGCAGCCCCAGAAGTTATATCAGGAAAGTACGTACGTTGTCTCCTAGTAGACATGACAGACACACAGATGCTGCCAAAAGCAATACCTGCTTGTAGCGTAGCTGGCATGCAGGCACTGAGTGAATGAAGATACAGTAGACATTCAAGACAGTATTCTCTTATAAGCATTTGCTTCATGCAGTTTAGCTGTGCTCTTTAGATCAACTGAGTAAGGCATATTTAGTGTTTGGTAGATGAGCTGGATGTTTTTATAGTGTTGCTGTTTCATATTGTGGAGCCATTATACATTACCATCAGTCAGTTGTGACAGTGATCAAACTGTTGACGTAATTCAAATAGATGATAAACTGACAAGCTCAGTGACCAGCACTGAACAATGAGCTTGTCACATTTTGTTAAAAGTGAAAAACTACACGGTGTGAAACCCTGTTCCATTTGGTAAGAAATGCAGAGTGGATTTAGTGTCATGTTAACGTAAGAAGTAGCTTTTTGTAGGATTTTAAAGCATGTTGAAATACTTACATTGACAATTTCTATGTACCGCAACTGTATGGAAGTAGGCTGCCACTGTTTCACTGTGCAAAGGCGATCAGAATGTTATAGTTAATAATGATACTTTTGTACAATAGGTTGTACGCTGGTCCTGAAGTTGACATCTGGAGCTGTGGAGTGATCCTGTATGCTCTGCTTTGTGGAACGGTTAGATATCTGCTTTTTATTATCTTACTACAGTACCGACATGATTGCCTTGAAACATTAAAGTTGAATGATGGAACTTTTTTGATAAGAGGTGAGACGAGGTCATGGAAAAGGTCATCGCATGGAAATATTGTATATTTAATGTTTGGCGGTGATGTTTCTGGCTCAATGTGTCGTCATGTCACGCGTTCAGTTACAGGTGGATTGTTTTATTTTGTTGTTTTTTTTGTGAATGGTACGTGGAATGATGATTGCTTTGCAAACTGGACACCCACAACACAGTAGGCCTATACAGTACTCAACATGCCCCTCGAGATTGCTAATAATAGTGTATTTTTCTGCGAAGAACACATTTAACTGTGATTTAATGAAATACTGTCAGCTTCACCATTTTTTATGAAATCTTTGTTGTTGCAGTTGCCATTTGATGATGAGCACGTTCCAACACTGTTCAAAAAGATCAAGTGTACGTGTCAAAAGTTTATTTGTTTTTGTATACAGTTATGGCTGTTGGTATTCGTTTTGCTTTGATGTAATATCCATCTTGTAATCTTGCCACAACAGTCTGATCATCAGAGCATTGTGTCTTGCCACAGCAGTGTGATCATCAGAGCATTGTGCATTAAACTTGATTGTTGCGTATTTCTCGAGTATAGTCATAGCTTTGTCAGCTGAGTTTAAATCTGGCAAGTTTGGCAGCCATGGATTTGGAGGTATAAAGGTTGGTATTTTATACATTTGTTTTGCAGTGAAAGAACATTATGGATTGACATGATTATTGTATATCGCTCGTTGAATATATGACCAGATAGCAAACGTTGCAGCATTTGTAATTACCGTCTGATGTGTGTAACATGTAGCTGGAATATATCATACACCGGACTCTATGCCAAAGACAGCGTCAGGTCTTATTTCCAAAATGCTTCTTGTCGACCCTGTCCAGCGAGCTACAGTTCATGATATTAGGTGCCGTACTCAAGTTTATTTGTTTGTCTAGAAAAGTTTGTGAATGTTTTAATCATTGTTGTCTTTCTGCATCTCTGTCATTTTACTGTAATAAGAGTCACAGTGGCATACTCCTGATGAATGTTGTGGGTATTTTTGAAATTAATTAAATTTTGAGAGATACACAGCAGTTAAATGTTACAGGGAGGCTGAAATGACAGCAGCCAAACTTGTCTTAAATTTTCTGACGAGATATCCCTTAATTTCATTGTTGGGTTTTATGACATTATGATGCGAATTGGTGACTAAGTAGTGACTATGTTGTAGTGATATCATAATAACATAATGAAGAGTTGTGTACTGGTGGATGTGCAGGCAGTGTGAGTGGTTCAAGATTGATCTTCCAGAATATCTGTTTCCCGCTACGAGTGATGTCGATGCATCAATTATTGACACAGATGTCATCAGGGAAGTCTGTGAGGTTTGTTGTGTGATGTAGTGCTGTTGCTGTGTTTTACATGGTGCCTGAGAACATGTGCAATACGTCGGTTTCCTGGCTGGATGGTGTAAACTAGGCTTTTGTTTCATTAGGTTTCATTTCTTATATGTTACTAGTTTGTTTACCTGATACACATGCAGTATGAGCATGAAATCGCAGCAGTTGAATGTCGACCAAAAATATGTGATCATGAATCAAAGAGGATAGAAACAACTAAATGTGTTCTTCATGTTGCCATGGCAGTGCCCTTTGCTTGAGCCTAGCCATCACAGTCTCCAGTGCCCGCAAGGTTGACATTAACCAGTAGGACATTGATGGGGAATTTCTTTCCAGTTGAAAATTCAAGGTCACTGACATTGACGACTGACCTTGTCAAAAAAGCAGTGCCAAAAGTTGCACTGAACATTGAAGCTGACGATATCTTACAAATCACTGACTGTTGAGTTGTATTTTGTCATATTTGTGTTTGTACAGAAATGCCACGTGACGGAGCAGGAGGTGCACAATGCGCTGCTGAGTGGAGACCAGCAGGATCAACTCGTCATTGCATACCACTTAGTACTTGACAACAACCGGATTGCCGATGAAGCAGACAAACTGCAGATTCACGACTTCTTTGTAGCGTCAAGTCCTCCCGTTGAATCTTTCATGCTGGTGAGTTGTCACTGTACTGCCTTCATCGCTATTTGTAGCATATGTTACTGTCACACTATGAATCTTGTGTATTTAGTACATGTAATTCTGCTGTACTTTGTGTACGATTTTGTAATAAAATAAAAATAAATATAAGTAACTGTTGTGACTGATATGGGATGCATGCTGCATGACATTCAGCAGTTCCTGCAGGACTTAGGGAACCTGATTCAACCTGTTGTGATCACGGAGAATATAAAACAGACAGAAACAGAAAAACAGACAGACACATAAAGTGCTTATATATATATAAAGCACTTTTTGTGTCTGTCTGTTTTTCTGTTTGTTTGTCTGCTAAAAACTCAGGAAAGGTAGGGTGATCGTCTCCAAATTTTCAGGGTAGCTCAAAGGCATCCAGGGTACGGTTTTGGGCACGAAAAATTTGTGGGTAGTGGGACAAAAATTTACACTTTTTAGGGGGTGGGGAGTGGGAATGCAAAGGGTGAGGGGTGTGCACGAGAGCAGTGAGGGTGAAGGTGGGGGAGGTTGGTGGAG
>Ga0126335_1002353_pt1 | contig 11269 bp, 8 predicted proteins | sample OlaspJWI45metaG_FD_108409 | JGI IMG/M metagenome (GOLD analysis project Ga0126335, IMG submission 108409) | Marine gutless worms symbiont microbial communities from Oahu, Hawaii - Olavius sp. 1 OAHU.JWI-45 metaG | ecosystem: Host-associated > Annelida > Digestive system > Unclassified | place... | reverse complement strand
GCGCCCACCTGGACTGTCGGTACCTCTGCCTCCATTATCTTCTTCTGCTCCATAAAAATCCAGAAGACAGGTGGGGGAAACCCAGCCTGAACGCAGTACAGCCCTATGCGAAGGCAGAAGGCAGAGTGTTTCTTCTGGTACCGGCCTACCTGGGTTGTCCCGGAACAAAGGCCGTTAAACGGTTGTTGTTGTTGTATAGTAAGTAGTTTCAGGCTGTGGCTAGCATCTAGTTTTTGTTATGTGAAGACAAAACAAAAAAAACTGATCTATACGTGTACTTGTCAAGTTGGTAATCTTGAAATAATAAAAATGTTAACTCAGCTAACAGCTTTTTCTGCACTGTCTCTGCTGCCAATTTCCTTTCTAATTAATTTCCTGTCTGGTTCTCAGTGGCTGAACATCACGTCGCATTCTGTCTTCTGTAGGGATGCAAGCGTTGTTGACCCAGAATGGTTGTACGAAGCATCTCCTCCGAGCTTTCAGGCACAGTGTCGGCACTTTGGTCGACTGCATATTGAACATCGCAGCTCTCGATGATGACTTCTTTCACTTTCACAGTTCATGGGGAATTCTGACTATTTGGTTCAATCATAACAGATATCAGCTGTCTTTGGTTGAATGCACCTTGACGTTTTCCTGTTTGGTATTTTTTATTTTTTTGTCTCAGTTAACGAAGTCATTATTTTCGTTTTCACCTGTTTTAGTTTTTGTTAATGAAAATCTCACTGTTTGGAATGCCTTCACCTACGAACTCTGCTTTTGATATTTATATCTACGTTTGGTTCGAGTACTGATCATCGAATAATAACAGCCAAATTAGAGGCCAGGTGGGATAAGTGGGTTATTGCTGACAAGTTACTGAAGTTTTTATTAATGCTTTAGAATGAAAGGACTTTCAAAATTTAATGGGTTCCTCATTGTCCAAAAATACATCTCTGTTATAAAAAAATTTTGTGTAGATCCGATTGGTAGTTTATATGTAAAGTTACTGACAGACAAGCAAGCAAACACTGGTTAAAACGTGAGCTCGTTAGCAGAGTCTGGAGCAGGGGCATAGCCAGAAGGGATGCTATCATTGTAGGTAATTTTTTTATCCACCAACTGACTGGCAATAGTACACTGAAAGTGTGCAAAATATATATGCACATTTGTCTCCAGTTTCCTCAGGCCCCTTGCTTGTCCGCGGATCCCCCTGTAGTAAATTCCTGTCTATGCCCCTGGTCCAAAGTCTTCAGGTTAGCTTCACAAACCTTAAGAGATCTACGATAGAAAACGACAGGATTCAAGTTGGTGTTAAACTGGTTGAATTTAATTCCTTTCATTACAAAACATTTCAGACCAGCTGACACACGCAGTAGTACAGAATGAGCGCAATGATTGGATACGAATGGATATTCTGTGCTTAGCACACACGTACAAACCATGCCACAATCAGTTACAATGAACAACAGTCACATCATCTAGAGCGTTGTAAGATTTTTGTTAAATATAAATCTGATGGAGCAGTACCCAAAGATACTCATTTGAAAGATCTGGTCTAAGTTGGAGCTACTCCAGAAGAACTCAAAATTGGCCAGTTAATTCAAAGAGTAGTACTAGTTTAGTTAAGATACTGATTTTCACTCTTGAGAATTTTTGTATGGAAAATGTTTATTTTCGTATTAAAAACTGGCTAATGGCAAGGCATCATTAATAGGCCTGATTCAGACTGGGTAGAGCAACTTCGAGCACAACGCATGTGAAAAGATTTACTTTTGTGCTGTTTTTTTCCTTTCTTCGTTGTGATTCAATGTAAAAGCAGTACTTAACGGCATCTTGATCAAAACCACGCGGAAACGACAGCCAACTCGCGTCACTATTAATAAACCATTTACGTTTTTACGCAGTCATGTATGATGTACTGGGAACTAATCACGCTGGGTGAGCGAAGGTCTCACTCAGGGACTGCCGCCAGGTTGAAACAAGATTGCTTGGAACACCTATACTTTCATTTTGCTCGAAATTTGGTAAGCACTTAGGACCAGTCACCACAATTATTGGCACAAAATGCAATTGCTCTCATCCACAAGATTCGACTTTGGCCAATTTAGCCCCGGTCCGCCTGGGGGCTTACAGTGCTCCCCAGACCCCCTAGCTGAATTCTGGGGAAATGGAATGAGGTGGGACAGAGAAACGGAGGAAACTGAAATGGTGAAGAAGGGGTAAGTTTTCTTGGTGGCAAGAGCAACTCTTGCTTAGCAGCTAAATTTACTGAATGTTCGACAAAGATAATGAAATAGTAAGCAGTGAGTTTGTTTTTGCACGACACATTGTACTGCTATCTACCTTGAAGGCGTGAGCCTCTCCACTACATCCACATCAGCAATAAAATATTTCGCTGCAGTTGTTCAAGTTCATATAAGTTTACCCCGGACGCAGGTTCCTAGAGCACATAGATGTTATGCGAGTACTCGATGGATACACAAAATCTCGAGTCGTAACTCGAGGCGCGTAACAAATAGGCCAACGTGCTGTATAAAATTATTAGTGAATCTAGAGGGGCCTCGCACCGCTCCGTTGTTTGGCCGATTGTCATAAAATCCTATGAGGCTGTGACGCACCAGTGCTTAAGACGTCAGTGTAGGAAACAGCATTCGCTTGGTGTTTTCTATTTCTACTACTACAAAGTTAGGATGTACCCTCAGCAAGACCGATTCTTCTCAGTTAGCAGAACACACAGATCGCAAATTTAAGTACAGTCATGATAGCACTGTCACAAACATAGCCCGTTATCGGAAAGTGCCACAAAATGTTTGCTAGTTGAATTTTTGCTAGTTGTTGAAGTTGCACAAAATCCTGCTATGTTCTTTCTTGTCATTCCTCTTAGTCTGCCTGTCTTAATCGTTTAAATATGGCCACATTCACAACAAATCTTACTCAAGATAAAGAACTGAATAGTTTGACATTTGGAGAGCCGTTCTGTTTCATCCTGCAGGCCCTACAGGAATTACTTAACCTTCTTTCTGACAGTCCGGCTTTTGCCCAACCTGCAGAGACCAGAACAGAACCCATCAGCTGACCATGTTTGCGCTAAGCAGAAGTGTTCATTGTAAGTTGTAACACGTTCAAATATGTCTTTGCTTCAAACATTCGACCTGATCGTACTTGTAACAAAAATAAGTGCAGCTAAAGATGACAAGTGGATCATCTGGTCACAAGCTATGACCCAGTGACATTATGGTTAGCAATGCATGACAACGTTATTCTAAAGTAGATTATGGCTACGAACCAAACAACTGCAGTTTAGATTTCACCGGAAAGCATACAAATTAGCCTACATTAACTAGCCAAAGACAGTAAAAACCACACGATTAACTACAGCAGAAAACGAAAGTGAAAGTGCTATGTACGATTGTAATCACACGAGCTTGTACGCGAACGACATTCAACAAAACGAAGGCACACACACAACCAGTGAACGAAAACAAACAGTACAGTACGCACATCACTAATAATTAATCGGCGAAATCAGCAATGTTTAACATCGTAACAGCACCAGCAGCAACGTGTAGGGATGTACTCTCAACATTTGGCGATTGTAAGCCTATTCGACGACGATCGACGTAAACTGACGGACGGATAATAACAACAAGTATGTAAGAGATCGCATGATATGAACGGACAGGCTGTTTAGTGACACAGTTCGCGGTCACAGTTACCGGTAACTGAAAATGTTTACCCCAGGGAAACAGTTGAAAATGTCTCCCTTTGTGACAATCATTTACCCTTCATCTTAACCTGACTGATATTCTGCGACACATGCACATGTTCAATGGTCAACATCGCATCAGCAACAGCAAATGTCCATTGCACTATTTTTCACATATTTTGGCGCTTGGGTGTTTCAACAGTTAGGGTTCAAAATTCACAATTACCCTAGACAACTTGCTGTGGAACATTTCACGTATTACATGCAGCAGAAGATGAGTGCCAGAATGTAGCCCATGCAAGCACTGCGTCGAGCAGAGACAAATGACTGTTGCTGTTTAACCAAGATTGCACCGTGACAGCAAACCGTCGCATTTGCCCGTGCATGAACGTCGTCACCGTGCAAAAATTGTGGGCATAGCCACGGGCCCAAGGACCTCACACAAAAATCCCTAGAAAAAATATGTCAAAAAAGTTTTAAGAGACGTTTATATGCCCATGCGTATCCACAGTTTTACTGTCAGGTTCTACAGCTATTACTTAAGTTGCACTCCTGTTTGTCAAAAGTGATTATGCTCCAAGGCATCGTCAGAGCCTCTCACTGTGCCCAAGTGTGTAGTAAGGTAAACATTTTGAAACTTTGATGTCACGATCGCGGGACAATGTAACAACGTAATCGTCCTAATGAAATGCACATGTTGTATTTGGAATGTTACACCTGCAGCAAATGCAAATTAATAGCACAGCGGCGGCATCGGCGTATAGATCAGGTGTTGGCCCTACAAGGAAAGAGGAGTTACCCGTCCGCCACCTGGTTTTTCTGCACAATCTTATTCCAACAAAATGTCCTTCCAAGTAAGCCCCTATAATCCTGCAAGTCTGCAAGAGATTGCTGACCCCTTCGAAAAGTCCGAGAAGCCCGCACTGGGGCTCAGACTGCATCAAATGTTCAAACGACTTATTGACATTTGCAAGTATGCTTAAAACATGTTTGCACAGGAAAAGTTTTTCATCCTCTAACTGAGGGGGGTCCTAGAACACCCAGACCTCTGGCTACGCCCACGACCACGTCCTAACTACATACTGCGTCCTTGATCACCGCGTAACGACAGGGTTGGCGGTGGCGGCTGGTTCACGTGGCCGTCGTTGACCAGCGGCAGTGCAAGCGGCGGGTAACTGGCGGACTAGATCGAGGACGTGGTCGGAGGCAGTCATCACCTGGTTCTCGGCATAACGCCGGCTGTTGTCGTCGATGTCGTCTGGATGGTAGCGGTAGTTTGCCATGATCGTACACGACATCGCCATGCCCCGGGCTGACGTGTCCGCCAACCAGTTGAGTCGCCATAACACTGCCCCGTTACGCAGGTGGAAGTTTGCTGTCGACGCGACACGGAACAGCAGACACATCATAGCATTCTAACAGGAGAATTTACATAGCACAAGACGAGCGAACGAGACAGCTTAGCTAGCGATAAGTTGTGTTATATCTAAGCTGGACCTAGCCAGCGACTTTGCACTGTGATGTGAGATTTAAACAAGAGACCAAAGTAATTTGGCAAAGGCTGTACAGAATGACCCCCGCACGGTGAAGCCGAGCTAGTTGAGCCGCCGTGACAGACAGACTGACAGTCACCGCGCACATCGGTAACAATAGTCTGCATCTCATGCATTCAATGCAGCCTAAAATTGACATTCTCATTAGAAATAGTATACTTGTGTACATTCAACATTGCTGGCATTAATGAAAATACAAACTGAGAAAGTGTTAATATTCTTTACGACGTTGACGCTTATACAGGGTGGGCCAAATTAAACTTGGCCACGCATTTAAGCTAATAACTGTAGAAGTACTGTTCGGATCTTCACCATTTCTGGCAGAAAACAAGGCTATTTAACTCTTAACATGCCAACATAATCTGCATATATTAATTATGCAAAATAAAGTGGCGCCATTTGCTGAATGAAAGGCGTGGTAATAAATAACAATCGGCCATCGTCATGGTTGAAAAAAGCTTTAAAAAGTGCAATTAATCACAGTTAATTTAACAAATAACAACAATAACTGACATCATTGTGAGGTAGTTAATTACTACCATCACTGGTGTCAAAAGTTCAAGTAGCAAGAACGTTCATCTAGATTTTTGTACCGTTTAATAATGGCAGAGAATGTTTTCATGGTCATTTTTATTTGCTAGATGGCGACGATGCATTTTCTTAAATTAATAGCTATAAAATGACAGAAATTCTGATTAAGAATGAAATGACCTTGAAGTGTGCCAAGAATGGTTTACATCTGATCAGTATATTACAAGCTAATGAAATGAGTGGCCTCGTTTAATTTGGCCCACCCTGTATTCTTAGCGGCAGATGAGAACAACCGTCATAGGCTGACAGCAATAGCCAGCTTACCGACAGGGTTCAGAGCATATCCTCGTTTCTTCTCGATGTAGAGATAGCGAGCACAGAGCCGCAACAGCGGGGCCTGGAGCGTGGATACGACCTGAGGCTGATCAATCCACGTCTCACCGGACACGACGTCCCTAAGGACGCTGAAGAGCACCATCTCCGGAACGTTAAAGACGGCTGACATGTCTGCCAGTTCGTACGTCGTCAATAGCAGCTGCTCCGGCTCCTCGCCCGCCTCTGTCACATACAAAACCCGTCATGCACTGACTTCGTTCTTAGAAGACACTTAGGGCCTAATTGGCATTAATTATTAATTCACGAACAACATTTGGTCTTATCTTGTCCATCAGATCAGAACTAGAGGGAGAGTGCATGGCTTGAAAACCAAGGTTTTTTTTAGAAAAAGTTTTTGGTTTTTTAGATTTTTAAGGTTTTTATGTTTTAAGGTAGTGACGCCAGAGAACATCGTTCAGTTATCTGTCTAAAATACAGTATCATACTAAAGAGAGTTCCAGCAATCCAGTGAGAGAAGAATTGTTACAAATTATAGTGTAAATTTGAATATTACTTTATTAAATTACTAAAAATAACACAAACTATTGTTAAGATGTATTGGCACTTATAGCCGCCGGCGCTGGGCGCCCCAAAACACACGACGTCCTAAATCGCAGTACGCCAGCACGGCAGCAACACGACACCTCTAATTGACAACAATCGTTTGTATACTGACTGAATTCATATCAACAGGCATCAACAACTACTGCCTCGACTGCAGACGGTGAAACCAATTCCACTGCCTGAAGTTGCTCACAAGGTATCATAAACATTAGGCACGTGCTGATGCCCTATGATGCGCGGTGAAGCGTGACTCACTGATACGCCATAGTATTACTTACTTAACTTGTGATGGATCTCGTTTTTATGTCATGACCTTGACCTTTGACCTTTGCAATATCGTTTTAGATTTTTGACTTTCTGCTCTGTTTTTCAAATCACAGCGCTCGGAAGGCGAGTGGGGTCGAAAATCGGGGCAAAATTTTGACCCCGTGCCGAAAACAGGGGAGGGTTGGTGAAAAGGTCTGTAGGGATTATCCGCACCACACCTAGGCTCTAAGCACTTTTTACCTGGCCGCGATTGGCCGTTTGCTCGGTTTGCTCAAAGTGCAGTTGACTAAAAAAAGATTCAAATTCAACTTTGTTGCCGGCGGCTAAATAAACTAAAATCGGATTTTGAGGTTTTAAGGTTGAAAACATTTTAAAACCTAAGTTTTTACAACCCGGTTCTACAGCCCTGCGAAAGTAACGCAGAAGACACACAAAAATGAACTTACCACGTTGTCGGACGTAGGTTCCAATCTCATCGAGAATCCAGTCGCGGAAGCCTGGAACTGGAGACAAACTGGCGAACTGATTCATGCGTGGAAAGTCGGCGACAAGGTCGACGATTATTCGCTTGATAACCTGACCGCCCAACTCTACGCCTTGTAGACCTGCAAACGTTTCACCGCTACACTGAAGCTCTCGGGCTCCGTCATCGTCAGTATCATTTCGATTTTTACGTCGTATCGAATACATAATGAAATGCAGACTACAGCGATCGACGTTCCCGTAGCGTAGGCGTCAGTCAGTCAGTTAGTCTGTTTGTCCGTCACGCGGCTTCGCTGTGCAAACACAGCTAAACGGATCGAGGACACGTTTGCCGCAGAGACTCATGGGGTCCCAAGGACATTTGTGAGACGATTTCCCGATTTACCCCACGGATTCGATGCGGCCTTCGCCAACGTACTTTGGCTACTTGTTGTATTCAGCTACCGACCCACAGACAGGCAGACAGACACACCACGCTACGGGATCATCGTGCAATAGGCCGCATTATGCATATTCGATGCGGCCTGCATAGGGGTAAAAGCAGACCGGCAAACTCGCCATGCTATGGACAATTCCAGCGTCCGCGTTCACGAAGTGTCGGTATGTGCAGTTAAACGAAGGTCAGCGGTTCAGCGCTAATTCGGCTCCGATTTCGAATAAGAATCTAGTCTGATGTCTCAACTTACAAAGTTACAGAGAACGCGGCGACTTCCTTCATCATCATCAGCTACGCACTGCCGCGGCGAGGGCCGTATAGCATTATGGGAGTTTCCTTGAGATGGCCTCACACTAATAATGGAGAAGGAATATTTTGTATAACCGTTTAACAACTGACAACTCACAACCAACCGATCACACAGCTGGGCGATATTATGGGCAACATGAATGTAGGCAAAGGTATGGACACTTCTGCTGCATTTTGACGTAACTTCGTCCCAAAACGTGTCATACTGCACAATAGCACTGTGATGCTGTCTTCTCACACTCTGCACAGTACGGATAATTTGGCTTTAATACCCACGCAGTGTCCACAGCATCGATAGAAACACACATCTCTCCTCCTTTCAGCGGGCTGAACGACGCTTTGTGTGTTTTCTGTTGGTTCATGACAAGTCCCTACAGATGTTATGCGATAGAGTGAAAGCACCTCGTTGTGTGGACGTAATAGAGTAGAAGACGGCTGTTGTAATGCGTTTAGGATCTTCTGAAGTCAGCGAATCGTCGCCATGAACAACACCGTCAGCGTCACTGCCGCCCGCTGGACCAACAATCGACTATGCACAACACAGTTACTCAAGTTACGTAGCATTGAAGGTAAAAAGGTAAAGGTCATAGCGCCCCTTAGCGAAAGAACATAACTGTAGAAGCGCTCAGGTATGGCACGCATTGTCGAGAGATTTCAGTTTTACCTGCACACCCACGCATTTATCCATAAACGGAATGAACCATACCAGCCTTTGCCCTCCCAGCCGAAGCTGGTCCTTATTTACTGACCCTGGATGAATGGAAGGCTGAGTTGGCCCTGCAGGCACCACCACGGCGAGTAAACAGTCTGCCCAAGACCGCTGCTTGATAGCCATCACAGTTGTTAGCTGCTCAAGCCGTCACGTCACACTATGCAACTGGAGGACAGAGGAGCGTCAAACTCACGACCTTTCGAGCCGCAAGCCCGACGCTAACCACTGAGACACCGACCAACTGACTTCCTTCAGTGCTTTGGCACTGTTTGTTTGTTTATCTAACCTGTAAAACCCGTCCCCGAAATGACCTATAATGTCACGCAAATGACTCACTGGCTCATAACCGCATTCACTATTATTATCTGAATTTACCTCACCTGTATAGTGCGAGAGATCTGCGTGCTGAGTGCTGTGTGGACTACAATGAGCGGTTCCCGAGGCAAAGCACCGTGTGTCAGACAGTAACATCGCCGATATGGACCTACTCGTCGCCGCAGCTCCGTCAAACTGCGGATAGGCTGGATTGCCTCGTATGCGCTGATCTGAAGCACACAATAATAGCAGTAAATGCCTATTTAGCGCTCGTCGTTTGAACCGCTACTGCTATCGTAATTCCGTCTGTCCGTATGTCTGTCTGTCCGTCACACTAGTAATCCTCGTCAAAACCAGGCCCGTCGCCAACTTGTTAGCACATGGGGGGCACCATGACTCTTTAAGGGGGCACCGTCCGGGTGCACAATGTACAATGTCATTTTCCATAATTTGGAGAAACTGTGACAGGGGCACAACAACCGTTTGGAGGGGCACGGTACCCCGGTGCCCCCCCCCCTTGACGACGGGCATGGTCAAAACGGTTTAAAATATCGAAATGCGGTTTGCACCCAATGTCTGAGGATTCTTCGCGCCAAATTTCGTGATCACAAGTTTACGGGGCTACCCCAAATAAATGTGTTAAGCAGGCGTATACACGGACGCTGGGTTTCGGATCCCATCGCGTCGACTTGGCTGAAGCTCGATCCAGTGTGTATACTTCAAAACTTGTATGATTTGCGATATGTCAAACTTTTAATAAACCAATACGCATGTATGCAGTAGGCTACACGCGGTAAATCTCACCACGCTAAAACAAGCTCAAACGGAACAGAGGATGAGCTTTAATTAAGATCGGAGTCGATGTCACTGAAACGCTCACAGTTAAAACAGAAGATGATGTCTGTCGCTATTATTATCTAGACTCCGGAGATAATTATAATCTCTGTGGTTCCTTTGTCATTACAAATAACATTGATCTTCTGTGGTGAACTGAACTGTTTTGTAAACTATTAACTCTAAAAATTCCCGTTGTTTTCACACACTGTGCTCATGATCAATGTCTGTGCGTTATTGTATATTTTCTATAGTTGTATATTTTTCTATGTTTTTTTGGTTTATTTGTATTGTTTTCTTTACTATGTTGCTACTACCTACGGGTGAATAAAGATGAATATATTACCTCTAACTAGGATGGCACGCGGCATGAAAGCACCGTGTGGTTCCAAAACATAACTGCATGGCTGTGTTATATAGCAATAGCCTTACTACAACTTCTGTGAAGGTAAAGCTAGGTAAAGGTGTAAGGGACAGTTGATACAGCACCTCATTATGAAGCAGCCTCATAACAGATGCACTCAGGAATGGCACGGGTAATCAAAGTCTGCAGTCTTACGTACCGTCCACGCGTTTATCCATGAATGGAATGAACCACATGCCTACCTGCATGCCTCTGCCTTCGCAGCCAACGTTGGTCCTCATTTACCTACTCCGGAGGGATTGAAGGCTAAGTTGGCCTGTACTGTTTTGTTACATAATACACATCTAGTCCTAGATGGTTTTCCCGATCGCTGATGGTCACCCATCCAAGTACTAACCGGGCCCGACGTTAATTAACTTCGTTGATCGAGAACAACGCGTTAACCACTACACAACACCGCCAACACGGCTACACTACTGAACTCCATAAATTCAATCAGACGTGTCACGTTTGAGAAGGCAATCATGAAAGGAGCGACTGAGACCTTCTGTAGCAAGTCGCACGATGTCTGCCAAGTAATGCGTTCCAGCTGAAGATTGCCCATGGCCAGCCAGACCGATAGCAGCTGATGTAGCGTTGTGTTTAGCGTCATCAGCTGAGGGCACTCATGGTCGATGCCTGGACTTCGCAAAGCACCCTGCAATCGTTTAAATAATAACAAGTAAGGTGACTATAGCCTATCGTCACAGGGTCCTCAGTGCTCCGCACTCTCTGAGGTGGCGTGTGGAGAATCCACTCGCACCGCGGCCCCACGTACGCTGTTTCTGCGTATATGTGG
>Ga0126335_1002352_pt1 | contig 11272 bp, 9 predicted proteins | sample OlaspJWI45metaG_FD_108409 | JGI IMG/M metagenome (GOLD analysis project Ga0126335, IMG submission 108409) | Marine gutless worms symbiont microbial communities from Oahu, Hawaii - Olavius sp. 1 OAHU.JWI-45 metaG | ecosystem: Host-associated > Annelida > Digestive system > Unclassified | place... | reverse complement strand
TGCTGTCACATGACCAAACCATGCACACGTCGCCAGCCACCTAAAACTTTCTAGAAACCATAACCGCCATAATCGCCATCCCAAAATTTAAAGACAGGTCACGTGACTTAGGTTACGCCCCTTCGACTGAGTTTTGTTACTGTAGATAGTACTCTTCGTAGACAGTAAGCACACCGAATTTGAAGTTTCTAGCTTCGAACGTTGCAAAGAAAATGAAAAATTTGCAAAATTTAGAAGTAAGTCACGTGACCTAGATTATGTCCCATTTTCACCTACTTTTCTTTTGCTTACTTCTTACTCCTTACAATCTGTCTACACGCAAAAAAAGAAGTTTGTATCTTTAGCCGTTTCAGAGGTATTCACAGCGGTCTGCAAATTTGAAATGTAGCCACGTGACCTAGTTTTGCACTCTTTGATAGTACTCCCTATAGACAATGCGCGGTTTGGTGTAGCGGTAGCGCGTTGGTCAAGATCAACGTGGTTAACCTACATCGGGCCCGGTTAGTACTGGGATGGGATGGGTTCGAACCCCGTTCCTACCCTCTCGGTTTTAACCAGCCACCCAGGCCAACTCAGCCTGGTCATCCCTTCGGGGTAGGCAAAATGAGTACCGGTGTAAAAACCGGAAACTTTAGCGGCATTGAGTAAACCTAGCGCCCCCTGTATGGCTGTATTCCATGTATGGCTGCTTACATTACCGTGCTGAACCGTGTGTACGTACTGCCCTGCGTGGCAGATATTATGTGTATCCTTTGCAGCGTTTGTCTGCAATTGCATTAGAGAGACGTATTATTATTATTATTACTATTATCAAATTTGTAGTCTGTAGCTGCAGTTATTACAGAAATATAGGCGAAATTTCATAATTTAAAAGTAGGTTATGTGACCTAAATTATATACCATTTTGATTTACTTTTGTATCGCTTATTTTCTACTCTTTACAGTCTATCTACGTACTAAATTTAAAGCCTACAGCTTTAGCCGTTTCAGAGTTATTCACAGCGATCCGTAATTTTAAAATGTAGCCATGTGACCTAGTGTTTACCCTCTGTGACTAGTTTTGTGCTATAATACTCTGTGTAGGCAATGTGTCTACCAAATTTGAAGTCTGTAGCTTTAGCCATTCCGGAAGCATAGACGAAATTTGAAATTTAAAAGTATGTCAATGTGACCTAGATTATAGCCCATTTTGACTTGCTTTTGTGCTGCTAATCTTCTGCTCCTTACCATCTTCCCATATGTTAAATTTGAACCCAATAGCTTTAGCCGTTCGAGAGATTTTTACAGGGACCCGTAAATTTAAATCTATGTCACATAAACCGGGTCACGTCCCCTTTGACCTAGTTTTTGCACGCTGTCAAACTTACTCCTCGTAGTTGATGCATGCACCAAATTTGAAGTCTCTTGCTTTAGCCGTTCCAGAGACATCGGGGTCCATATATTAAAAATTTGGGCGTCGTCCGCCATTTTGGATTCGACCCTTAGTGGCTTTTCACGATTCTGCAGCTTTTCTGGAGCCGCAGAGTACCATTTTGTGAAATTTGAACGCAATCTGTCTTCGTGCGGCTGAGATAGAGCGATGCAACTGTTTTGCAACTGTCGCACTTCAGGGACCCCAAATGGGCAAACAAGGTTTGCGGCAGATGAGTGCCCAGACATTGGCACTATACGCCATTGTTTTAGATTTTTAATTTTTTTGCCCCATTTTTAAATGAGAGCGCTCAGAATGCGTATGGGGTCGAAAAACGGAGCAAAATAATTTCGCATCTTTTGACCTGTGAAAATAGGGGAGGGCTGGTGGATATGTCTATACGAATTATCCGTGACACAGATCGGTTCTAAGCGTTGGTATGCTTTATACCCGGCGACAATCGAATCGGCGGTTTCGTCACATTAACTGCAGGTGACTAAAAAATAAACACTCAGAGGCAAAACATATAGTCTCCGATAAAACTACAATACGCTCTACTATGCACTAAGGGGCGGCCAAAGAAATGGCACAATGTAGAGGAGATTGGGGTCGTAAAAGCATTGAACCTGCCTAGCGGCAGAACATCTAAAGAAGCATTTCATGCATAGATTGATGACTATGAATGAAATAAAGTGGACTCTTGAAAGCGCATGACTCACTCGATGCCGAGTTTGCTTGCCACTCGTCGCCACTGGAAGTATCCGGTGTTGACTGGAGGTCTAGCGTTACTACACACACCACAGGTATATCGGTCAAAACAGTACGAATATACAAACATGAAGAGTCATGCGAATTACATGCAGTGCTGTCAATGCTGATGTCAATGGTCAATTGCACGTACTTAGATATAGGCCTATGTACCGGTAACAGAAAAGCGGGTGTGCCGGCGCCGTACGTCGTGCAAATCTGAATGCATCTTTAGGTGCCGCCTCGACCAACGCTGCACAGCCACGTTGGTCATGCACTGGTTACAGTTCCGTCAAGACTAATATGGGCCTATCAATAGTCATCAATCGCTATCGCTATCACTCGTTTGCGTCTGACCAGCGTCTCACGCGTTTACGACACTAACGTCCGTCATAATTAGAACCATTTTAAACAAAAGAGCAAGAAATACCTAGGACTGACACTTCTGGCAGAAGGGATGCCAGATCTCGTGTTCTGCACGAAACACAGTCAAACACATTTATTTACTTTCAACCCTGACGTAACTTACATAGAAGTCTTTGATATTCATTTATTGAATACGTTTATTCGTCCGAAGATAGACACAGAAAGCACAATAGAACACACAGAAGTAAAACATAACATATGTCAACATATCATATACGGCAATATATAGACTATTCGAAATGCTTGCTTGTCAAATGCTTTGCAATACAACTGCAAATGCTGTTTATGGCTTCATAAACTTATCAACGATTAATCAAAAATATCATGCAAATCATAAAAGCGAAAAATAACCTGTGGTGACGCCGGCGAAGGCGAGCTTCGTTTTTCTTTCATTGGTGATGTCCGATGATAATCGCCACCTTCACACGCACAAACACAACAATTAACTTTTATTGGTTAGATCATTTCGTTAAAATTGCCTTTTAGTACTGTGGTTTTTATTAAATGTGCATAATTATTATAACAAGATATTAAAGACACCCTAGTATTATTATACCTGTTGATTTGTTGGACGTTTTGTCTTTTGTAACATCTTCGCTGCTTGTCTACGACAACACAATAGCGTATCAGTAAACAGCAAATCAGCATCGAAATGTGATAAATGCACATCGTCTCAGTATTGCAACTGATACATTAGACAAAGCCTGTGCAAGGTTAAACTATGGCTTGTTAATCACGTGCAGTGCATTTAGCCTACGCAGACTAGCAGTGGCTTTCAACCTTATTGTGCTGCAAAACATGTCTTAAACTAGACATGGACCTTAGGGCCTAGAAAATCAGACAATTAATATCAAGCGGCAAGCTACCACGAGAAAAACCTTAGATTGTTGCCCGTAACAGATAAAATAAGCCTATGATCGCTTATTTCAACAGGCCTAATAAAAACGGATCTATAAAGTTACTTTGTGACAAGATAACAAGTCGTTTTTATTTTCCTTGGTTTGTTGGCGGGCCCTTGACAATACGACACGGATTCCTATGAGTCGGAGAGCCACAGACCAAAAACCATCTGGACTAGATCGAGGATAATAACTAAAGTGGCGACATCTTACAGGAGTCGAACGTTGTTTGCTGATACAACTTGTCGTTTGTTCTTTGCACGAGTGCTCGTGAACATTCAACAAACAGTCTACAAAGTACAACAAGCATACATATATGCCTACAAACACAACACTGCTACATTGCCTCTACCGCAAATGCCGGGTATTAGCTAGTACAATCGGATTGGATCTTGAACATCAACTCGAGGCCTATATCTATCAGCAGTGGCGCACGTTATTACAGGTTAGCCTATGTAAAGTCAATGCGACAATCTTAAGTATTCCAGCAACAGTTAGCCTATCATGAGCGGTTACTGTATAGGCCTAGGCAAGTTACCGGTAACACATTGTTCAGGTAATTGCGGAACCTGGAGTGTATTTTTCTTTCTAACGCAACGTAGCAACGTCTTTTTCGTGTAGAGATACAGCTTCAGAATGTCTAGGTCATATTCATTATTCGACTTTCAAGGTCATGGAGTCAAGGTTACGGCACGCAGGTTTGTGCTCCCGTCGGACACAGTTTAACTTTTGCTTGACTAAGATTTAGGACCTACAATAAGGACATGTGCAAACTGCGATACATGAAACAGGGCAGAATGCGAGCGTGTGGTTGTTGTCGTACTTTCACACTGCAGCGCCGACTTGTTGAGCAGCGGTTTCGAACAGACATCACAGACAGCCGAGTTACTGAACGACACGAGAACAAACTGGTGACCATTGTGTTCTCTGCCTCCGCTCTTCGCCGAATCACTCTATTCACACATAACCTCAACGTTAAATGCCCATCTTGAATGAAACAAAACTAGCTAAATGACAGTATTTACAAATCGTTCATCCTCTTTTCCGTTTCTGCCAAGAGCTGCTTGATACTTCACAGTAGGATATCACTTATTTACTGTTTTATTTGCTGTGATAAAAAGAAGACGTAGTATGTAGAGTTGTTTGAATGAGAACATAGGCCTATTTGGTAGCTGAGATTGCTGAAGTCAAATGACCACTGTCAGACTGTCTCTTTTTAAATCTTTCATGTGCATATTATGGATTTGTAGTACTCAGATTTAATACGCTTGTTTATATGCAACCTTTTCAGATTTCGAAACAAGATAATCTGAATATGTACTACTAATTTCATAGTGTCTGATAAATCTGCAGCACTGGGGGCAGCTCGCTGAGACGCGTAAGTTATAGAACTGCAGGCTCGCCCAGAGGCCAGAGAGAGAGAGAGAGAGAGAGAGAGAGAGAGAGTTTTAAATGCTAAACAGCGCAGCAGAAGCTCTGTAGCTAAAGATAAAATTCACATCAAGTACGTGTATGACAGCAAAAACCTTTTTCTGTCGACTGCTGCCGAGTTTTGAGAAAACACTTTGACGTCGCTTCACTTGAGCGGGTTTTGCGTCTGATCGGTGCTGTTCGTCGTCATCTTCATCGCCAGTTGAACTAGCAAAGGCATCATTTTAAACCCATGAAAAAAACTTTAGACTACCGACTCGACTAATTTACATGTAGCTTGTGACGCTTTTATAATGATGTGTTAGTTGTTGAGCACTTTATTTGTAGTTTCTAATCAGTCTAGTCTCACAAAGGCGTTTTTATATTCTCGGTTATGACGAAAAAATTCACACATTAAAGTGTTTTGTTTGCAATAATGCAAATGCAAACATCTAACAAAACATCGGATCGTGCATTCACCGTCTCAGCAGCAGCAACATGGAACCAGCTGCCCCGGAGTGTCAGAATCGAGCACTGAGCAGTTTGCTCCTGTCTTACTCATCTGTTTAGTCTTGACTGATCGCATGGTGCGCTTCCGGCGCCTCCGACTCGTCAGTTCGCTGATGAATTACGGCGCTGTCATATAAGTCCAATGATTGATTGATGATTAAGTGCTATTTATTTTCAAAAATACTAAACTGTTAGTACAAACGCCGTCTTCTTGCTATCGTAGGCCAAATAACTAAAATGGCTAAAGGGTCTGTTACACGTTGCATAGTGCATACCTGTCATGTTACATTGCATACTGCACAAAGTGAGAAACGCTAGCAAAATACGTTAATTGCTTTTAACGAGTCACAATGTGAGACGTTCGCGCTTGAACGTCACCGTTGCACCAAATGACGACAGTTTCACAAGTCATCATTATCAACCGTCCGGATAAACTCAAAAAATTCTCTGTTAATAGAAAAGGTTGCCGCGGCAAGCAAACTGGCTTCGTTCTCAGCGACACAGCGAATAATCATGATTCCAGCGTCGCTGAAGCTCGTGCATGATGCGTACGCCGACTTCGTCATTACATGCCGAGAAGCAATAACAATATCCGCAGGCGTGGCCGGCATTATTAACTAAAGCATTTTGTTACTTACTTGTTAAACCTTTTACTGGAGACGTTGTCGGTTCCCTGCGCGGGGCTGTCGTCACGCACAGAGCTGCGTCCACACACATTTTCTGTCCACTATTATTTACGACTAACTCTCAGTTCGTTAATATTATACTGTGGAGTCGAAATAACATGAAAGCGTTTTATGATTCTCGTTTAATAGTTTGAAAGTTGTAAGTTGTAAATGGCTTACTATCACCGGATAACTATTCCATGTTTTAATTACTATACACATGTTTATTAATAGAGAGACGTTTTCTTGGTTTAGGCAGAGTAAAGAGAATTTGTCAAGAGATTTTGTTAACTATTTTTTAAGACAAATTATTTTCACGCATTTACTTTATTTAATACTTACACATTAAATATGCAAAAAAAAACTTTTTTTAGTTTTTTAAAGTCGTGTTCCATGGAAGGTAAATTTTGTGAATCTAAAAACTTAAAAACTGTCAAATGATTACTTAGTTTTCTAGCGAGCAGAGGTATTTGTAACGCAAAATAGCAAGTAGCGATCTAGTAATTCAGCTATAACGTATGCTAAAGTGGACACTATAGAGTAAGAAAATTACCTCGCATCTTGTCCGCAATCGCTGGCCCTCGTCTTTACCTCTGCACGCGTGTATACAATCAAACGTCATAACATCGACAATGACACCACACGCTAGTCTATTTCATCTTTGTAGTATATATAACGTAAAATTGGAGATTGTATATGAAAACGGTACGAACTTAAAGCTACATGTTCGACAGCGGGTAAATCTGTCATAAGTACTCGATAGACCTCGATTCGATGACCTGAAAACTCGAATAGGACCTAGATATTCTGAAGACACCCACGCAAAAATGCAGTTGCTAATTGGAAAAATACGAAAATAACTCTCAAGGTCAAAGGTCAAGGTCAAATGCCACCATATTTTGTCATTGTTAGCGTGAGCAGTCAACCACTTTGCTGTCTGCTCAAGCAATTAAACTGTGTGTTATTTTTGACGTATGTGATATGTGGCCGCTGTGTATTGTCGGTGTGAAATAACGTTTGCACTCCGTGACATTGATACAGTGGGTGCCAATTTACGTGCGAAGTACGTGGACAGACAGGGACAGGCAGAGAAAATCACGTGCGCACCGTGACGCTGTCGCTTCGGTGAGCATCTTGTCGTCGACGACTGCGTCGTGTGGCTATGCTGAACACAACAAAACAGCAGCAGCAGCACTCAGTATGCTGCGGATTAGGCCATCCAACATCGCCATATCACATCTCGTCGCTGAGAATGTTTTCAAGTTATTCAACTTCAGCGACGTAATCAAGAGAAGTACATGCGAAATTATAAAGCAGCATCTTGTAAAGAGAAACCGCGCCGGTTATTATCTGAGATAATCCTGTTATGGCTAATTGTGCATTTTTATACTTCAAAAATGTTACTATATTTTACCCTCCATTAAACCGATTTTTGTTATTATGTTACGAAATAAAATACTGACGTTAGCAGTGTATGCCGTCGTTTCTTTGTGTGCGTGATGTGACGCTATCAGCTTAATAACGTGTCGCGTAATACGGAACGTCGCCAAATGGAACCAGGCAGCGACGTAGCTATTAAGTGATTGGGAGATAATTACGCATCCACAAAGTGCCACATACTGTTGATGTCCATTTAGTCGCAGGTAATTACCTTGTCGAGTGAATGTCATCAGTCAACTATACCTGCCCTCGTCAACCCGATGACTCCAGCATGGCATCACACAGACTTTTTCCTCCTGACATTTCGGCAAACTTACTGTCGTCTAATAGTAGCAGTACGCATTATCATTTCTGTCGTGAACTCACACAGGCACGTACTGTCTACGTACAAATAGAAGTTAAAGGCGATTTTTGGACAGCCCACCGATGTTGCAGAGTTCAACGTTCATTGTCATTTTGGTGACACCTACCCATCGTCAATTCGTATCACAATCGTCATAATCTTCCGTACGAACAGACGCTCATCGTGATCAAAAGATACTTGAGAGATATCTGAGATCAAATTCCTACGACTTCAACTGACATCCAAACGTCAGTCGTTCACAACAAATTCTGCGACAAAAGTTTATCAGTAGCTAACCCCTAACTGTGAAATGATCTTCCACCCAGAGTAGCCTACAGCATCCAGATCTGTCCTTTGCCAAGTTTTGACAGCACCCAAAGACTGTTTTATTTGACTACAGCGCATAGTGACATTTTTGCACTTTTGCGTTTCACAAATAAATGTGCTTGGTGTATATACTCTGGAAGTATGTAACAAACATGCAAGTTATACGAACTATCAATCACCTACTTGTCATCAACGACAGTGTGACTGAAATAGCGAACCGTATAAAGCTTGCAAATTATTCCATTTCAGAGCAGAGTGTGTCCATTTCCACGAGAAGTATTCTATCATTATCAATTTCTGCAAACCACGTTATCCACGCCTATCTCCGTGGCATTTTTGACATAGGAAGCAAATATATGGAAGTTTGCGTGCGCATATACTTCACACAAAAACCCAAGTGTTGCAGTAATGAAAACTAAAAGTAAACAATAACAAGTGGTCAAGATAATTTCGGTGAAGGCATCACCAACCGCTTCCCCTTCGGTGTAGAGGATTGGGACCCCCATCTAGTACAATGTTTCTTGGGTCCCACAAGTCTCCATATTAAAAAGGACGTCGATCCGTTCAGCCGTTTTTTGCACGGCTCGTCCGTGTGACAGACAGACTGACAAACGCCGGGATTATCGATCGCAATAGTCCGGGTAATTAACAGTCAAACACTGCGGCCGACAACGGATGCAGGCTAACCTTTTGATTAGAGGTAAAAAAAATCGTCAACTGCGGTGTTGCCGTTTAATCTTAAAGCGTTCACACGGAGTAATTGCGGCATCCATTACCGGGGTATTACCGCACAAATCGCTATCATTTCTACAGGATATCGGCAGCATGCCAGCTTCCGTCATGTTCTAGTCGTCCCCATTACCGTGCATTTGTGTAAGCGAAAACGAATAGTACGCAGATAGGACAGAACAGCTAGTTTAAATATATACGAAAATATGAAATTTCGAGACAAAGTACAGAACTCAATATCGAACGAAAACGAAATAGTTAGTGCACAACACTAATAAAGTCATTATGTAAGTAGATCTAATGTTGATATTTGACAAGTTTTCAATTTTCTTGGTAAACATAATGACGTTTCAAGGTTCAAGATTTGTTGAAAAAAAATTCACACACGTCAATAACATTAGCGAAATTCCATGTAACTTCAATAACGCTGATACAAACTCCAAGTGTTTGTGGATACTTAAGGTGATATAAACAAAAAACAATATAAACATATACTATTCGCAATAGTTAGTAAACAGATTATGTCAAGTTTCGTGATTATGATCAACGTTTTGTGCTCTTGCCTTAAACAATACTGCAAACCGATGGAAAAACATTTCGTTTTCGCGAAACGGCTGTTTGTTTAACGAAACTTACGAAAGTGTTGACACAAATTTTTTCATAAGTCAAAAATACGCGCAAATCGGACACCCGGAATTCTAACAGAACTGCAGAAAAAAATATTTTTGTGTATGAACGTACTTGAGCGGGTAATGTTGCCTGATAATGACAGTTGCGTGACGCTGTGTCGTCTTGTCTGTAACTCGACGTCGTCGGACCTCGCGAACCGTTTCCATCTAACACGCAGTAGCACTGCATGCTCAACGAATTTACTTCATTCACTCAGTCTGTGAGCTGCTCTACGCTTTTCATGTTGTGTCTCTTAAGTCGCTCAGAAATAGACGTCACGAACTGCTACTTTCATTCGTCCAGAGAAATATTAATCCAATTTATTTTTATCTCCTGATAATTTCTCTCGTTTTTGTCAAACCGAAGACAAGTTTTATGTCATAGAATCTTGACTGTCATTGTAGTTACCTTTTACGCGTCAATAATTTTAACTTAGCTACAATTTTTTCACAGTTTAATGTATTCATTTCTCTCTAAAGATTTACTTTGGTACAGATAAACTCTGAAGTTAATACTAAGCCGTACGAGATTCAGCTGATGAGTCGACTGCTGATGCTGCAACTGCTGCTGTACTTTCATCATCCGTTTCATTGTCGTCATCGTCATCGCCTTCAAGGCTGCTCATGCTCATGCTGAAAAAATAAAAAACACATCTACCCGTGTTGTCTGACAAAAGTTTTCATACCTGACTTTCTTTTTGATAATAATTCGCTACTGGTTAATGTTGTTGCTTTATGAATTTTTTCTACGTAGTTTTAATTACATTTGTAGATATTTTATGTGAAAAGCAAGCTAAAATGCACAAGAATGGAATAAAGCAGTGACTCGCGTGATAATGGTTAGAAGGAAAAGTCACCTTCTGCCGGCGACTGCGAGACTTCTTTGATACTCTTGTTTCTCTTCTTTTTTCCGCTCTTGTTCGGGGCACCAGCTGGATCGTCGCCACTGACGCTTGGCGGACTCGGGGCTCGGTTGGCCGCCATTGCCGTCTTTATTAACCGAGACATCGTTGACGCGGATGTCAGGTGGTGGTGGCGGTGTGGGTGGTCCGACGGTCAGCCATGAGCCAGGTGTCAAGAACGAGCCGCTGCTCATTGCCGCTGCAGCTGTGCTCAGTTGCTCGTTTACCAATAGAGACCGTGAGCTCAATCAACTCATCAAAGACAGACAATGAAGCGTTTCCATTAGTCGACGACTGAGACGCATGCAACTCGACGGCGACGGCGGCTTGAGACATGAAACAGACGCCGACAGAATGACGTCACATTGCTCAGCAGCAGCAGCATTCTCATCAGTCGCTCGGCTCAGTCTTTGCGTTGATAGAGTCGAACGACAAGATCACAGACAAGAAATTCGACACCACTGCCATACACACATGTGACACACGCAAACGTCTCATCTTAACATTGCAGGTGTATGGAGCTCGTAAATACACATGCTGTCAAAGCCGATTTTTTACGTACAATATTATTTTATCTTCTACTGTTTTTCCTATCATCTTGTCACAGTGGCCAACATAAATTATGTTAAACATCAAACGTTAAAGATGCAGTGTAGAAAGTCCAGGGCATACTATAAAAATAAATTTAACTTAATCCTGTAATTAACACCGTACTGTCCCAGATTTCTGGACGTCAATCAATCGATCTCGTTTTAAATTGTGGGCGATAATTGTGCATTTATGCATACACTAGCC
>Ga0126335_1002351_pt1 | contig 11276 bp, 10 predicted proteins | sample OlaspJWI45metaG_FD_108409 | JGI IMG/M metagenome (GOLD analysis project Ga0126335, IMG submission 108409) | Marine gutless worms symbiont microbial communities from Oahu, Hawaii - Olavius sp. 1 OAHU.JWI-45 metaG | ecosystem: Host-associated > Annelida > Digestive system > Unclassified | place... | reverse complement strand
TGCTTGATGTTAAATTGATATAGCTTTGTGAAATCTCAACCAAATTTTATAATTTTTGGCAGACTTACACCTGAATAGATTCCCAACAAAACAATGCATATACTGTCCACAGCACTTATTGCGCGTTTCTACACTATTTTGTAGAAATAATATTGTCCGTTTTTTGTGCTGTCTCAAGATGAAATTTGCTCATGAATTATGTTGGCAAACAACTGAATAGTATCAATCACGCAAAATTGTACTGATCAGTTTACAAGCAATGTTCACTATGTCCTCTTCTAAGCCAAAAATTCTAAAATTTGGTGGAGACTTCACAAAGCTATATCAATTTAACATCAAGCAAATGGAAATGTGCAGTTTTTTGGGCCACCCTGTATATCAATCGAACCACAAGAACAAAGTTTGGCGAACGCGGTTTCAGTCACGCCGCCGGTCCAGCAGCATGGAACTGTCTCCCACCACATCTTCAAGCTATATGTGAACCCTCTGTGTTTAAACGTAACTTAAAATCCCATTTGTTCACTGATGCTTTCTCATAACTTTGTCAGCGCCCCTGGACAATTTGTATAGAAGCACTATATAAGTCACTTATTGTATTTGTATTTGCATGTTGTAGTTGCATGATATAAATAAATGTATGTATGTTTTTTGATGTTTGATGACGGATGGATTGATGGATAGTAGTAGTAGTTTTGAGTTTTGAGTGCAGTGTTCTGTACTGTGACAATGTGCTGTATTAGTTTCTATGTAGTCTGTTTTCTTTGTTCCTGTCTGTCTGTTTCTCTCTCGTAGTTGTGTAGCTATGGACCTTGTTGTCTGAAATAAATATATTGAATTGAATTGAATTGAATTGAATTTGTATTATTTGCCATTTCTTAGAGAAAATTCTTTTCGCATATTTTTCTCAATATTCTGAATTAAAATCTTGTCGGCTTTTCTTCCGTGAAACCAAACTTAATTGCGTCGATTCTTAGCTCTTATATGAAACATATTCCAAGCTCTCACAAAAAGCACAATCTTCCGAAAAAGCATTAAAACATTATAGTAGCTTCCTTTCTGTACGATGTTTACTGGCTCAGGGTCGGCTGTTTCTATTTTTGCAAAAATTTAAGGCATTATTATGTATCTGACAGTACAATTATAAGTGAGAAATTTCCTTGAATCTCAGCATTATAGGTTGTTTCCTTATTTCCATAATAAAAAATATTTTGCTTGAATGTTGTAAATCTACATCAACCTGACATGAAGGCCTATTTTACGATGATTTTTTGCCAAAAGCATTTTGTCACTACTAAAAGTCTAATTACTAGATTTCTGATATTAGTTTTGTTTTATGTGCTGCAGTCACCTCCATACTTCATGGAGAAGGATGGGGGTTACGAAGGGTACTGCCCTGACTTAATGAGACTTCTAACAGAAGCTTTTCCGTTCAAGTATGAACTGCGTTTGGTACGGGACGAGAAATACGGAGCGGAAATGGACAACGGCGAATGGAACGGTATGATTGGTGAACTCATACGAAAGGTTAGTCTGTTCAACTGTACTTTGTAATTAATATGATTTGTAATCAAGTCACTTAGTTCCAATATTTGCTATTACGTTGCAAAGTACACTCGGAGTTTGATGATTATGTTTAGCATACATAGCCTATTAGGAAACAGAAACAGAATAGTTTACAAGCTAGTTTTGTTAGCTTAGTTGCCTGAAAAGAAATTATGCACTGTATGTTGAATGTTGAAAATGATTATTTATGTGTACCTGCAACAAGTAAAACGTGTTGCATTCGTTTTTCGAAAAGCACTACTGGACAACAAAAATAGAAAAATGCATAGCATTTAAAATTGTAATTCGTTAGCGATCTAGGCCTAGATTACATTGCATCGAGATTCGAAATAGATCTTCCATTATGGGTACAGTTTTAAAGTTTTTGATGAAAACTCCGTCATCGACGACATTCGTTTTATTAATGTATTTCACGTGACTTTTTTCTCAGTTTTTTTTCATTATCGATCAGCTTTAGTTGTTTATAAATGTCTTCATCCTCGCTCATGCTTAATTAGGTTCGATGTAGCAGTTAGGCGTAAACCTGATAAACTCCCGGGAAGACTGATCGAACATGTCGCGACCCAGTAGGTCTAACTGTGCTCGCATGCACTGAGTCTGAAAGTGATAGACACGGATGTTGAGAGGAAACCTTGCAACACTACATTTTATCTGACAACTGAATAAAAAATCGACGGTTTACTTCAGTTTACTGTTTTTAGGCTGCATCGAATGCATGAGATGCTGACTATTCTTACCAATGTTCGCGGTGTCTGTCTGTCTGTCAGTCTGTCTGTTACGCGGCTCATCTCGGCTTCACTGTGCAAAAATGGCTGAACAGATCAAGATGATGTTTGGGGTGAACTCTTTTTTTTGGGGGGGGGGGCACGGGACATTGTGTTAGACGTGGGTCTTGATCTTTTCACAGAGAGGGGAAAATGACCCACTTCTAAATTTAAGAACCCCTTCTATCTCCGGAACGGCTAAAGCTAGAGACTTGAAATTTTGCATGCATACAGAGGGAGTGGGGGCCCTAACGAAAACTATGCAACAGTAGGTGATATGCGGGTCCGCGTCTGGGTCACGTGGCCTACTTTTAACTTTTGCGATCCCCTACATATCTTAGGAACTGCTATAGTTATAGAGTTCAACGCGTGCAGTGTATACAGTGCATTCGATGCAGGCTTCGCCAAAGTACTTTGGCCTCTTGTTTATGGTGTTTTGGGTGAATAGGCTATATGAACGTGATTGCCTTTAACGAAAGGCGGATCACCTGCCTTGTTTGCATTTTGCTACCGTGACCTTAACCTTGACCCGATGACCTTCATATACAAACTGGACCCGTACTTTCTGAAGATGTACGGCCTAGAAAATTCATATATACGTTCATTTTTGATATAAATGTATATCAATAATAATCTTTCTAGGTTAAGGATTTCGAAAGTAGTCATGACGCATACATGTACATACATACAAACTGACGCCTACTGCTACGCGGGTGGTAGTAGTCGAATGATTCATCAATGTATTTTATGTGTGCTGTACAGGAGGCCGATATAGCAATTGCGCCGCTGACGATCACTTCAGATCGTGAACGAGTAGTCGACTTCACCAAGCCGTTTATGAACCTCGGAATTAGCATCATGATCAAGAAGCCAGAGAAACAGAAGCCCGGCGTCTTCTCCTTCATGGACCCTCTGCACTACTACATCTGGCTGTGTATCGTGCTGTCGTATGTCGGGGTTAGCCTGGCTCTGGCCGTCGTCGGTCGGTTCAGTCCGTACGAGCGGCAAATGGACGAGGGTCCGTCAGGTCCGGTCGTCAGCAGCGACTTCACGCTACTCAACAGCCTCTGGTTCTCGCTCGGTGCCTTCATGCAGCAGGGGTGTGATATATCGCCGAGGTATGAGCCTACGTTTATTGTTGTGTTCGCTCGCTGCTGTCTGTGAGTTACTGGGCCGTTTGGCGCCGGGCGAGCGACTCGTCAATGTCCGGCCCAAATCAATCTACTGCAGCAGCAGCAGCAATTGCAGCAGCCAGAGCAGCCTCCTGTTACTCATCGATCACAATTGGCCACCAGTCGTCGTTTTCACAAGACTTATTACACGATCGAGCCCCCCCCCTGCCTGGGGTGTGCGAGGGGAGGAATTGGCAGGTACTCGCGCGGGAACACCAACGGTCGGAAATCCCTGCCACATCAACATTCATTGTTCGACGCTCGGCGATTTACAAATGTTGCTATTAACGAATAATGATGACAATAACACGACGATTAACGATGCGCCATAACATGACGAAAGCAGTGGCGTGAAGCCACTGGGACTCTGAGGACTTGGCACTTGTATCTGTATCTACTGCCACTCGTAGGATTTGCGAAACCAATGAGAACATCAGAGTGCTTTCATGTGCCGTATGGAAGGATAATCCCCACAATACAACTGATTTACGGTACATAATATGATACGCCGTTAACTGAAACATGCCAAATGCACGAAAATACACTGACGCATTCATACATGTTGTGTTTTCTCCTATCTTCCACTCTGAAATATATAAGCTATACTCTAGCTTAGTATCTGTAAAGTATATTTTTCATCGCCAGTGCCACAATTAATAAATTTTAGTTATGTAAATTTTGCTGCTGGAAAAACGCCAAAATGTACATCCGTTTGTCGTTCATAAATATTTCCTTGCAGACGTGTTTAAAGCACGGTAGTTTCAGAAAGTGGCTTTGATCTGGTCTATAAGGTAAATGAGGTAAGGGACAAAGTACACTTGATGTAGCGACGTTCCTTGATGAGGCAACCTCATCACAGAAACGCTAAAGTATGGTATTCGTTGTTAAGGGATCATTCAGTTTTACCTGTCACCCACACGTTTATCCACGAATGGAATAAACCATACCTGCCTTTGCCTTCCCAGCCGAAGCTGGTCCTCATTTACCGACGCCGGAGGGATGGAAGGTTGAGTTGGCCTAGGGGTGTAATTACTGTATTCCTACTGTACTTTGCAGGTCGGCGTCAGGCCGGATGGTGGGCAGTGCGTGGTGGTTCTTTACACTCATCATCGTGTCGACGTACACCGCTAACTTAGCCGCCTTTCTCACCATCGAGCGCATGTATGTGCCCATCTCTTCAGCCGAGGATCTCACTCAGCAGTCCATCATCAAGTACGGAACGCTGGATGCTGGCTCAACCAAAGCCTTCTTCAAGGTCTGACGCGTCCACTAATGCTTGTCAATGCAGTTGGAATTGTAGTTTACAGTCGATAGCTTCTTTTAAGCCTAATAGACTTTTGTAACGCCGCCGTCCTGCAGGTTATAACTGGCGGCGTAGCCAGGATTCAAAGCCTGGAGGCCAAGCACTGATAGTTAAGAAGATAGTTTCCTCATCAGTAAAAATTAGCTATTAACAGTAATGTAGTCACGGGGAACAGCTTACAGTTTACACCGATCAAAGCAGGTCACGCGAAATGTCAAAATATTGGATTCGCAAAACGTACAAATTTTTTGTGCTCTGGCGACTGCTGCACGCACCTAGTAAATATGTACGTATGACATGTACAGAAGTCGTCATTGCCGACGTACGCCAAGATGTGGCACGTGATGAACTCGACACCTGAAGTATTCGTCAAGACGACCGATGAAGGCGTCGAACGCGTCCGCTCGTCTCGCGGCAAGTACGCCTTCCTGCTCGAATCGACGATGAACGATTATTACAACCAGCGCAAGCCGTGCAACACGATGAGAGTAGGTGAACCGCTCGACTCGAAGGGTTACGGCTTGGCCATGCCCGTCGGCTCCGAACTCAGGTCTTGTCATCATCATTGTCAACATTCTGGCTTTGTCGCTTCTTTTGTTATCCGGTTTTATTTAGTTCTGTCTTATGTAGAGTTGCTGAGCTTTTCCAGGCTAGCTGAAGTCAGCCATCCTGGTCATACGCAAAGGGGGTGATGGGGTGTCAGAGCATTTCAGCTTAGGTATAGTCTAGTTTTTCACTCCACGTAATAATACAGGTTTGTTGCGTTTGTTGCTTGTTTTCAGGTTTTTATTTGCACTTTTGATCGTATTAATTTGTGCTAAATTTTGATCGATCTACTATGAAAGATGCACTTCAGAATACTCAAAATGATTGCCTCCAGTGGCTTTCTAACAGCTCTAGAGTGCACTAAATTCGTTTTCGGCCGGGGCTCTGCTGGGGTAGCTTACGCTCTCCCAGATCCCCTATCTGGTTTAAGGTGAACCCTACTTCTAAGGGGAGGGAAAGGAAAGGAAAGAAAAGGGGCAGGGGAGGAGAAGGGAGGGAGAGGGAAGGGGATGAAAGGGAAGGGAAGTAGAAACACCTCTCCAGCAATTCCTGCGTACGCCCCTGCTGGCTTCTACTGCTTCTAATTATCAGTGACGTAACTGTTCTCTCTACTATTGAGCACCTCCTCTGGAACTCTGGAAGTCAATGTGTTTTTGTTGGATCGACTGTTTGTCCTTGCTCAAACTTGTTCTTTGAATTTTTCTGGGCCCAGAAACTTTAGTTACACCGCCAATTGTTGTTCACTATTATTGGCAAGCCTGCGAAAGATGTACTACACTTAACTGAAACATGTTGACAATTTTGATGCGTAGCATGATAGCTTTGAGCCGCGCAACCTAGTGAAACGTGAAGCGGGGCTTTTCTATGGGAAAGTCTGTTTGTCTGTCTGTCATTGTGACTAATACTGCCTCGTATCTGCGAAGAGTTGTGCAGCATTGCGCGATCATGTCAGCAACAGCCGAGTTCTCACACAGATGGTCTCGTGATCTCTTGGAGTATACGACGTAATGCAATACAGTACAATGTCTCATAGTTGTTGTGTTCAGCACGCCAGTTGGTCTGGCGGTTCTTCATCTTCGTGAAAGTGGTGCATTGGCGACACTCCAGAAGAAATGGTGGCAAGACAAAGGAGAGTGTGTTGGCGATAACCAGAAGGTAAGAAAGTCTATAGCAATAATTACCAAATTTACCATACTTTCATCATGTCTTTATCATCCTTGTCATCTTTCTCATCATCTCCCAATTTATCATTTTTAATAGCCTGCCTATTGTCCATACTTGCCGCAGTGTTGCAGCAAAATTTATATTTGCATTTGTTCATCAAGTAGCGTTATATGCCATTTACACCACTTTGCCGAAGCCTTTCGACAGTAACATTTCATGCCTTTCGTTTTTTTTATTTTTCTAATTTTCTGTCAGCTCGTCCCCAAGTCAAACCTAACCCTGGCCGTAACCCTAACTCCTAACCCTAAACTTAACCCTAATCACAACTGCAACCCTTGTCCTAACCCTAACCTTCTTGGGAACGAGTTCATTTGAGGACGACTTGACTCGGGGCCGACTTGACTGCCACCTATTTTTCTTGCTGTCATCTGAGCAAATTTTGGTTGTTCGCGTGTTTTTGTCTCCATTTTAAGTTGCACGACTATGCTGATGACGATATCATTACTATGAAGATGAAAGTTGTGTGTCTGTGACGTATACAGTCGAAGACGAGCGCGTTGACACTGAGCAATGTGGCTGGAATCTTCTACATCTTAGTAAGCGGACTTGGCGTCGCACTCGTTGTGGCGCTGTTTGAGTTCCTCTGGAAATCACGACATGCCGCCAAGTCACAGAAGGTATTTGCACTTGAATGGCAGGCGAATTCAAAGAGTACTTTTGAAGTGAAAGGTACAGAACACTTAATTCCTTTATGAGGAACCTCATAGTAAAAACGCTCAGGTATGGCACGCGTTGTCGAGGGAGCTCACAGTTTTATTTGCACATTTACGCTTTTTTCACTAATGGAATCAACGTGGCAACTACTACGTGAGTACAGACAACAATACAGGGTATTAATTCGTATGTCTGTCCATCCGCTGTCCACTGTCCGTCCGTCGTCGCTTTGTTTACAGTTTTAGCCGATCAACTAGGCTGCCTCTGTGGCGCGCTGCAAAGTGGCGGCATCTGGCAATTAAAACGTACTACCAGCATAAGCACCAGTTGTCCTTTGCATAAATCTAAGTGTAGATAAATTATCAAGAACAGTATAAAAACACGCGCTTAAAATATGCACAAATAAATTAGTCCGATGCTTGTAAGGCAAAGTTATCAGTCTTACAGTGTCTCATATTAAAACATTATCTCTTTAAGCCAACACAGCCTTCCATCTCTCCGGGGTCGGTAAATGAGGACCAGCTTCGGCTGGAAAGGCAAAGGCAGGTATGATTCATTCCATTCGTGGATAAGTGTGAGCGGAAGTGTGATCCTACCTTAGCGCTTTAGCTGTCCTCTACCTTTACTTTTAGTCTTGTTTTACACAGACGCACTTAGCAAGCAGTCTAGAAATGCTTAAAAACTTCAAACTGCTATCAGTGCCGTTATTGCTGTGTCGATATGGCGGAGTCGTTTCATAACTTACTGAAAGCCAGGACGATTGCAGAAAACAGCTGAGACGGAATAGATTAAACATTAGACAGATATGGCACTAAACAACGTCGTTGTTTTCATCGCTGTTTTTTCTACATATTGATTTTCTGCACAACTTCGCGTGTGAGAAAGATTCAGCTGCGTGCACTCAAGCCTTAATGTAAGTTAAGTGCTATGATTTAGCCATACCATTAGCAAGCAGCATGACATCTTCTACACGTGTCTGTCTGCTGCCGACTGTCCTGAAAACGAGGCTATATATAGGGCATTCGTCCGCTTCTTTCAGAAGATATCCAAAGTTCTTTTTCAGTTTCGTTTTGCGATAAGAGCGCCTGATTATCTTCAGGGTGGAATGTGCCCTAGTTCTTTTTGTAGGGGCGCACGACAAATGCGTTCGTTACCGCTAAGGCTGTTATTAAATTTCTATTATTCTGAAACAAAGTTTGATCTGGTTATTTTTAAGTGATTGTGCTTGGATGCAGCGAACATGATTCGACGTATGTTTCAAGTCAGTTTTGTACGATTGCTAAACTGTTTGACCTTTAGTGTTTGAGTGCATTTCGCCCAAGTAATAATATGTGCGCGTAACTGTAATTATACGTTGCAGAAAGCACCTATCGAGTTGTGACATCAGTTTTGACCTAGCGTGGCAGGCTGAAGGTCATGACACATCGACATAATTATCATGATAACGTTACTACCGAGTCTCATCAGCATCTATTTGTGATACTTCGACAACACTGCGGCTCTGTTCGAGTTCAACACGTTACCGTTTTTATGACACAGTGTTTTATATTGTTGAATTTTTACCGCGCGACGCTGAACAAGCGCGGTCCGCCCATCTGTCTGTCTGTCTGTCCGTCTGTTACAGATGTTAGCCCTGCAAAAACATTATCACCAATTTGCTACATCATTAGGATGCATCGAATGCAGGAGATGCAGACAGTTGCGACCGATGTTCCTGTAGCGTGGTGTCACTGGTGTGTCTGTCTGTTAGTCTGTCAGTCAGTCTATCTTTTTGTCACGCGCTTGCGTAAACGGCTGAACGGATCGAAGTCCTGTTTGGGGTGGACGTGGACTCTCGGAAGCTCGAGGAACATTAGATGGAGGTCCAGATTTTGCCACGGATTTGATGTGGCTTTCACCAAATTACTTTGCCAACATGTTTTTGTTTTCTAACAATACGTGACGAAACTTCTACAGGGTCACGCTTAAATGACTGTTCAAAGAAAGCTGAACTTAAAACGGGAAAATCAATATCAAGTGTGCGAGTGCAATATGTCACTTTTGCGACATTTTGTACATAAAATATTTTCCAGCAACATATAGTAGTGCATCGCGCGGTTTTCTGCGACACCTTGTGCAGACAGTATCGACCTTATTTGACCGATATCATATGGCAAACATCGTTGCATATTGTTAAACTTGACAGCGACACAATATATAGCATGCCATATATTGTGGCATGCTATATATTCTGTACGTTTTAGCAACACCCCTACAGGGTGTTGCTAAAACGTACAGAATGGTCCAAAAATGAGAACCGGTGTCGTTTTTGTCCCTAACTGTTTCAAATATTAACCAATTTGCAAAATTCTTTCACTGTGTGGAAATTTCTAACGAGACTCACATAATACAGTTCGCCACACCTTAAATCCTGCACTACCTTGTGAAATTACTGATACGTTCAAATAGGATGCAAATCTGGAAGAAAATGAAAATAAAGTGCATTAATTTTGAATGTACAGAATACAATTTATCAAGCTTAATTATGTATTACTGACGTATTACCTCATTTTCTGGTTCCTGTTAAAGATTCTTTGAAATAGCAGATATTTTATTTAAACAGGCCTAAATGTTGACAGCTACCCCGTGCACACTGAGCATGCATCACTGTACAACTTTTCGAGCAGGCAAGTTGAGCAACGCCCTTTTTGCTCCACCAGATTAAACTTTTCGGAAGTCAGTCTGGTCTACTGCAAGATATGGGGTGTTATTCAGCAGCGAGTTTATCAGCCACAGTTGTATACGTAACGTCAATGAACTGAAATGCGCGTATGACGTGGCACAGAGCATTATTGACAGTGCAAATAATGAGTGGTATTGGCATCTTTAAGCATGTCTGTAGCATATAATGGACACCCCGAGCAACTGTCATGACAGTGTCAATATCATTTCAGCCATATGACATGAAACGTTTAATTTTTAAACACGCATGATACGTTTTTAAGTAACATTTTTGTAACAGATGTCAGACAGACTGACGGACAGACACCGCGCAAATCAGTAACAATAGGCTGCATCTCATGCATTGCATGCATTCGATGCAGCCTAATAATGAGCAAATAAATTTGTATAGCGCATAAAAGTCCTCAGATGCGCGTATGGCACTTAAACAGATATTGTTTTAATTTCTGCCCGCCGAATGTCCCTATGGACTGTGCGTGGAGTCGCAAAACAGCCGGCAAACTGTTCCTTATCTTGGCCCCAGCGACCGCGAAGTTTCGTTCCAGTGACAGCGAGGCAGCCGGACACAACAGACCGGGGCCACTGCCGTCACACGTATAGGGCCTACACGGTCAACGGCCAGATATGGAGGCGCCAGTCCTACAGTACACGATGCGCTTAGTTACGAACTGTAAGCCAGTGGAGTTCACGCAGGACTGGTCTGAAGGGCCGAGACAGGGAATCTGGAGCCTGGAGAAATTCGTGCATATAGAGTCCGAGAGAAGAAAGTGATCGAGTTTTCGCTAATACTCCAGGATTTGTTTTTTTGTGGAATTTCAACATTGTGATGTAGTGAAAACGCAGAGTGGTATGAGACATATACCGCCCTGCAGCGTATAACGTCCTACAGGATGATGCTCCCCTGCTCGGGTCTCCAAGCTCATGTTTCAGTGTCAGCCTATCACGAGAGAGAGTCAACGTAAGATCTAATTAAGTTATCGAAATTGTATTACTGACTGTGATCAATCGGTATTATCACACGCTCACACGGTAGTGTGAGAGTGTTGTAAGGACGACCAGCAAAGTCAATGGGAAATGCTGAAATTTGACCCACAGCTACCCATGAACCCCTTAAGCGATTGTCACCATATTTGGCACGCGTGATTATGTCATGGATATCTTTCACCAAGAAAAAATTGGGCTCAATCTGTTAAGGGGTTTCTTCTCCCCATATACGTGAAATATACACCCCCTGTTCGCTACGCTACGCTACCCTATACGCATGTTTACTACTTTTTTTGGTTCTTCCAATCGCCTACAGCCGAGACGCCTGCATGGATTTTAACGCTT
>Ga0126335_1002350_pt1 | contig 11277 bp, 6 predicted proteins | sample OlaspJWI45metaG_FD_108409 | JGI IMG/M metagenome (GOLD analysis project Ga0126335, IMG submission 108409) | Marine gutless worms symbiont microbial communities from Oahu, Hawaii - Olavius sp. 1 OAHU.JWI-45 metaG | ecosystem: Host-associated > Annelida > Digestive system > Unclassified | place... | reverse complement strand
GGACTATGTTTATTAGTTTATTTATATCTTTATTTTGTATATTACTGTTTATATTTATGTTCTCTGCCAGTGTGTACTCTGGTGAATAAAGCTGTATATAACATGTGCGAAACGTTGCTTCGATTTCTGACCAGTCGTTAAAGAAAATGCCTTTTACAGCCCGTATCAGTAGCGCACGTCAGTGCGTCTGTTAGAATGCCTTGACCTAGTACGCCTATGCAGATACATCTGCATAACGTTAGAACCAAGCTTGAATATCAATGTCATGGACTCGAGGTCAATGTCATTTGTTTGTCATTGTGTAAAATAGTACACCCGAACCGCAAATAAATGTCCACATGTTTGTGTTGGTTTCTACCAACGTCGACCAATTTCAATAATATTTGGCACACAGTATACTGAAGAAATGTGTAACACAACGATTATCAACATGTCCGCGTCACCAGTGCATACTGCTGCTACACGTGGCGTGGTGGCTCAATGGTACGGCGTCGGCTTCGTGATCGGAAGGTCGCGGGTTCGCCCCCGGTCTATGCGCTACTACGTAACAACCTTGGGCAAGTTGTTTACATGCACGTGCCTCTGTCCACCAAGCAGTATAAGTAGGTACCAGCTTCAGCTGGGACATAGTGCACCACAGGAGCGGTGCTGGTATGCTGGCAGCCTATCGGCAGACGTTGCAGTTGGTGGCCAACTGGCGCCGCTCCAACATCGCTAATACCTGTGGTTGCCGTTGTATTTCATCTGCGGTTTGTCAGATGTCATAATAAACGAATATTTATTATTTATTTTATACATTCTTGGTAAAAATTCAGTCCTGATTTTAGGACATTTTGGCTGATATGGTTCATCAAAACCGCTGCTAAGATGATTTATTCACTTGCAGCTGAGTTAAGATTTTTTATCCAACTTGAAATATTCTGATAACATGTTGTTTTCATTAGTTATGAACAAGATATGCAGTGAGTTATCCATTGTCGAACAGTGTACTGCTTGTTACTATACTTAGCCTATATTCATTTTATATTTTTTTCTTGTTGTTCTCTGTGTAGGCTATCTACCACATGCGTTGGTGAATAAGCTGATTACAAATCCGATACTTCAGGCCTGTGTGAGTGGAAGAGAAGGCTATTATGAATGCCTGCTGTAATACTTATGCTCAGTTGAACAATGATTCTGTAAAAAAAACTGGACATTTTTGGTTTGCGCAATGATAATGTGTAACTTTGGTTGACAGAGTTATTGTTACAAAATTCAAATGTTCCCAAAGTAGTGTGGCAGCATTATGCAGGTTAGGTGCATGGGCAAATCAGTAACTGTTTGTGTTGCAGCTGTGTGGCACGTTTTATAGAAATCGGTCAAAGTTTGTAGAAATTACATAAAAACCAAAAAAATGTGGACATTTTTATTGGAACAAGGTGTATATACTTACTCAGGAAATAATCTCACAACAAAACAGCTGACTTCTTGGAGTGAACGTCATTTATGCGTAGGCTGCTCACTAGAGACTGTCATACATCCTGATAACTTTGAGCGTTTGTTTTTTGTTTACGTGAATTGCGTTCGTCAACCTTTTTTTTAAAGAAAAACATGTTGAAAATTTGCAGTGGTTGTTGCTGCTGATGCTGCATGACGAATCAAAGTGTGACGATGCGAGTCAGTGTTATACAATGTATATGTTGTGTAAGTGAACTGTGACGTGCTCATGTTGTCATGAAGCAAGATGCGTCGATTGCGTGAACAGATGCGTCAGCAAACTTTCTTCCACATAGAAATGTGAGCTAGAACTTGTCTGCTTGCTGGCACGCGGCACGCCATTGTCGCATCGCACTGGGATCACATCCCCTCTGCCTGCTTCGGCTTGAAACCTATTCATAAATTAAGTCTATGGCGTTGACTAATTACCGCAGCCAACCTTGTTGCTGGGATTGCTTGCTAACTGCAGTCGGTCTGTAAGAAGCAACAACAAGTTGTCAAAGTAATTTGGCGAAGGCCGCATCGAATGATGTGAATCCGTGGGGAAATGGAGACCCTTTCTAGTACAGGTCCCCAAGAGTCTCCAACCAGGACCTCGATCTGTTCAGCCGTGTTTGCACAGCGAAGTCACGTGAAGCTGCAGTGTGACAGACGCGGGGAACATCGATCTCGGAAGTCCGCATTTGATGCGGCCTAACAACAATAGGTGAAATGAAAGAGAAGCGCGGTGCGAAGATACAGTCGCTTGGAGACAAATTACACTTGCCGTAATCGAAGTTGGCTGCAGTGGCGCGTCGTGGTGGCAGATTGCGCGGCAAACTACGGACAATGTAGCGTGAGTGATACACGAGCAAATTCTATCGCGCCATCGCGTCAGCATGTCTTGTGGCTCGGCCGGGGCGGCGTGTGATATCGGCCCAAGGAGGAGGAATTTCTTTTTGTCCCGCGTCATCGCCGGTGGGAGACGGGATGGGAGGATTGTACAGTGACCGGGAAACCGAACGCGTGATGTAATGTCATCTAATACCGCGCTATACACGGCGACGTCGGACGGTCGATCTTAGTGCTCACTATTCAATAGAAATTATGCTAGACAGAGCGCTGGACCAAGCGCGTTGTCGTGAGGGAGTAAAGAGGAATGAGCGAGCGACCCGAGCGAGCACGCGGTCAGTTCGACTTTGATTGAATCTGGCGATAAGCTGCTGCAGCGCCTCGATCGGACCACCGACCGACACCGAGGACGACGCAGCGAGCGGGCGGCGGGCGATAATGAGAAATATTGCCTGCTAAATCATGTCGACCTCTGTCCGTGACTGACCGCTGACATCTGACGGCATCCGGGATAAATTTGTAGCCGCCGCCGCCTGCGAAGGGATGGGACGGGGTCGGCGCGGCGTTATCACACGGGTCACAGAAGGTGACTCGATTGGGTTATGACCGCGCATTTATAACATCACACGGACCGATTGCGTTTATTGGCCCGGCTTAATCGTCGCCGGTGCCCGGTGGTCGTCGGTCGGTCGGCCGGACGGCTGATCAATGGCCGTTCTGTCGTGTCGTGTTCTGCGATGAAGCTATTACGCCTGGCGCTCGTGTATCGATGTGGATGTACTCTTGTCACGTCAGCTAGCTGGCTGGCTGGATGGATGGTTGGCGTCGCGTTGGCATCCTATTAATTCCTGGTTGTTGTGTCATGGCAACATTCCTCACAGCGCCTCGTCAGTCCGCTGCTTTTCATAAGCACTCGGAGCAGCAATCACGCCGTTGTCATGGTTCAGTGTTGCTATTGGTAGCTTTGTAAAGTTCAGTGTCAGAATCAGTGTGGGCTATTCGATTGCCTACAACACTTTGTATCCCCCGCTTGGAAGACACTTGAAGATTTCGAATGGGCATCGGTGTCCGTCTATCCGTCATCCGTCGCCAACTTCACTTGCCGCAACTTTTACTGCTTTTTTAATTTTACTGCAGATTTCCTAAATGATTCTCTGCGTGATTCTTGACGCATTGCTCAAAGATTAAGGTTACAGTACACTGTCATAAACTTTAGCCAAAAACTTAAAGAATATTTCAATTTTGCACTCATCGGACCCTGCTGTCTATTTTCTTCTAATTGTCGAGTGGAATGTTTTAACTCACTGATTTTTTCAATACTTCGGTTACTTCGGGGTTATTTTAAATATCTTCGAAAATCGTAATTGTTATATCTCTGATTATTTGCCAGTTAATTACCAAACGTACATGTTGAGGTTTGTCGACGAGCGTTTAAAGAAAGAAATCTGAACTTCGCATGTTGGATTACAAAGCCAGCATTGCGACAATGGCAACAGATGGCAACGTTTATAGCATAAGACCACGACAGACGCCACATTGTGAAGAAAAGCACTTTGTGGCCGCGTTAGACTACTGGCCATTAGGGCAGACTGCGGCAGCTGAAGCATCAGAAGCCGCAATGATCTGACCGTGATACATACGGCGACCGTTATAATCTCTCAGCCGACGTCGTGGCCACACGAGTCGCCGTTAATCCGACGACGTAAACCCCACAAATTAGTTTCAGTTTGTCGGGCGCAGGCGGCGCCACTTGTGACCCCCGAAGATCTGGCTGCCGGCGCGCATCAAGTGGAGTTACGGCGGGAACACGGCGAAATGAACGATCGTTTTGACACTGGGAGGGTCGTAGGGCGCACCTCGCTGACGAAGAGGTCGAAGGTCGCGCGCTTGACCACGGACGCGCTTGTCGATGATCAGACAATTGGTGTTCTCTGTGTCCGCTAAGATGGATGGTGTCACGGCCGTGTCATCCTGCTATTGAAGACCTCCGCCCCGCATATTGCCGGAATTTAAAAGGCTGCAAATGCAAAGTCTTTTTCTCTGTCATCTGTACAAATTGACTTTAAAGTTTGTTTCACGCAACACAGGCCAATATCTTAGGCATTTTTCAGAATTTAACACAAAATTGCTAATCATTTTGTTGTGTTTTGCTTCAACATTTATTTATCGCAATCTATCATTTACATAATCATTATACACCTGCAATAAAAGATGAGAAATCACACTTAGGCCTAGTTGAGTTTTTGTGCATGTTTTGCAAATTGCAACCCATTAGGATTGGCTTTGTTGTTTTTTCTGTGCTCCTACTCCAGGTATTCTTCATCAGAAATTTTGCTTTGGCCTAGCTGAATTAATTTATCAAACTTCATAACTCTGAACTGTAAGAAACACTGCAGAAAAATTTACGGCACGACTCGGTGGATATTGTTTTCTTTGTCTCATCGAGATTCACGGATGGCAAAACAAGCTGGGTGTCCGGGCGAATGTCTGGGTGTGTGGTTGACTTTTTCTCCAAACGATATCTCAGGACCAAAAAGGCCTAAGAACGTCAAATTTCCCACGAAGGTAGCGTCTAGTACGAGGATGATGCGCGCACTTAGATTTTTGGGAAAAGCTTTATAATTGTGGCAAAATTTGCAAAGTAAATTGTCAAAATAGGCCAGAACCGGCAAACTGTAACACTCTCACGGTGGCGCCACGTATACGCAGAAACACCGTTAACACGCTACATCAGACAGTGCGGAGCACTGAGGACCCTGTGATGATAGTCACCTTACTTCTTAAATACTGCACATATCCCTGCACGGAAAGATACTGCATAGCAAATCAAATCAAATCAAATTTATTAAACACACATCAAACGTGTATGCATCAATAGAAATTAAAAGAAACAGTAAAATATACAGTTCTTTAAACAGGCAATAATTAACACGTGTATCTATTTAAACTATGTATAGTCAATAATCAAAAAGTTTCTGTCGGTAACCTGGACAAGCCGTTGTTTGGAAGTGAACCCGTTGTTTCGTTGCTATGATGAGTCGCGACGCGATTAGAACGGCGTCGTTCACTAGAGGTCACTAGTCGTACGGCGAGACCGTAGTTCGGTAGTCTATACAGTGAAAGTTTAGCTTATCAGAGAAAATAAAGAACATTGCTTGTAGAATCAAAGAGTCTGTATAGGAAATGACGTCATATCCACTCTATATAGGTTTAGAACTGACTTTTTCAACAAATCTCAACTGAACTTACACCGTATACATGGCTGCATGCAATACGCAGGTTTGTGATCTCATCGGACACAAGTCGATTTGTTCCCTATTCTGTTGATTGAAAATCTTTATTCACTAGCGAAGAACCACGCAGAAAAATTTAACTTTTAAACTTAACAAAATTCTATTTTTATTACTTTATATTTAGATTTCCTGCGGCAGACCGAGACTAAGCTTGCTGGCTGCTGGTTATTAGCTGGTCCACCACAATTGGACTGTTATCTGTCTGTCAGTCTGTCTGTGTGTCACACGCAAATATCTCAGAATAGATCTGTGGTTAGTAAAAAAACTCAAATAGGAAACCGGGCTTCGCGATTCAGAATCTGCTATCAGATTCGCGATCGGAAGTAACGGTTTTGCCATTTTGAGTGCTTCCGTGTAGGCACTTCGCCCACTGTGACAAGAGATGGAGAACTTGGGTTAGTGAATGTCGCATTTGGTTCGGTCATCGGTCTGTATGTTATTTGGTTGAAAGTTTGTGTGATCATCCAACACATAGGCCTAAAAGTGCCGTAGAAAGACACTTGTCGAAATCTAAACCGGAAGTAGAATTTCGCCACCGGGGGCATTGTTTACAAATTTAATTTTGGGGTATCTTCGTCACCGATGTAGATTATTTTTACCAAATTTGGTGTTTAGGTAGAGAAAATGTTGTCCCCTATGTGTGGGATGCTTCCTTCAAACATCCAAGATGGCGGACGGCGGCCATCTTTAATTAGCTAAATCGCTAAAACTTGGCCGCAGATTGTCTGATTTCGCTAAAATTTTGTACGACGACAGATATGAGGGTGCCCCAGGACAACGCCTCTAATTAAACCCTCAGCACAAACGTTCCCTCCACCCTGCGTCACCAGCCCGGACAGACGTTTCCACGCTAACGCCCTGGAAAACGGTCTTCGTTGAAGTCCCCGGACAGACGCCCCTGCGCTAACTCCTCCGCCCCCACATAAGCCCTCTCCGGGAGCTGAACCCCTCAGACAAACGCTCCCTTGCAAACCCCGGACTTTTCCCGGTCCAAAGAACTTTGGGGGCTCGCAGGCCAGCTATCGTTGTGTTCCATCAGGGACGACACCTTGTTTCCTATTCACATCTACATCGTACGTTCGACGCGTTGCAAACTGGTGGCAAAATCATGTCGCCAAAGCCGTACCGTATCCGAGTGACGGAAGCAGGATAACAGAAGCTAGTGTATGACGTGATATTAGGTTTTCGTTATTGCATTGTTGTATCGGGCGCACAACTAAGCACGCCGGATTCTTTGTGTCGACGCCATATACTGCGAGAATTAGCGCGTCGTCCGGCACGGAAAGTAACAGAGTGATCAGGCGGATTGACAGCGGCGGGCAGCCAAGAAGTGAATGGAGGGGAGGGGAGGGTATGGGCAGTGCTGGACAACAATCCGTGTCGGACGGACGTCGTTTCGACACTCAGTCACGACTCAACCATCGGTCACGACGACGAACCGACGTCGGCTATATACGTGCCGCGCACATGCCGTAGCCGCTGCCGCTAGAAATTGAACGAGCTTCCCACCCACCCAGGCCGCCCGCTAGCTCAGCGCTGCCAGAACTATTCCAGCCGGTCGGCATTGTTTATTTCCTGGCTAATAAGACCTGACAAAACCGTTCGCTCTCCGCCATACGACACTTGCCCTCCGGACGCAGGCACACAGCTGTCTTTTGTGCGAGTCAGAAAGCGGCGGCGACTGGATCTGATGCATCTTTTAACAAAACGAGCCAAAATCGCGCGGCACGCGTACGGCGGCCACGCACGCGGTCAAAGTCGAACAGACGAATAGACAGACAAACAGGGGCAAGCAAGCAACTTTAATAATATAAACGCTCCTTTATCTCTAGTGAAGGGCATAGAAAGAACACGAGTTTTGCTGGAGTCGATGTCGACGTATAGATTATACCATTACTTCGCTTATATAGTGCGCCGCTGTGGTTTCATGCTCGTCTCTGGTTGCTTCAAGAGACCCTCTCCGCCGCCGTCCGTCCACGTTTCTGCTCGTTCGAGTGCTCTTCCGCCGACGAATGGAAACAAATCGGCGCTTATATGTCGCTCGTTGGGTAGCTAGATGTGACGATCGATCAGAGTAGTGGGCCCGCTGCCGGCCGGTCCCCCACGTCACAACGATCAGCTTCAGCATCCAACTTGCTAATCCCCCGCATCTGAATAGATGCTGTATCCCATCCATCACTGCAGTCGATTTTCTCTGACCTTGCTTGCCGCTGAAACGGCGTGATTATATACTGCGTCTTATTCGCACTGAATGCGCATTGTGACGATATACTGCTAAGAAACCTGACACGTAACAATAAATAAATTTCGACTATTCATTGCTGAAGCGATTGGGTGACGCCTCGATTCTCGCTCCCAGGCCTACGTATGGTATTAAAGGGTTAATGCCAGCACGCTATATAAGGAAATCTGCTAACATATTCGTCACCGTTTGGTCTCCATTTTCACAATTTATGCAACACTGCAGCTTGCTCAACTATTATCTACCGATGACTGAAGATTTTTTTTTATCTATTACTTATTTTGCACTTATTTCTTTTTGACGATGCGATTAATACAGAGGGAAATGTCAGGCCACGCAGCACGCTGGGACCTTATTTCGGGGCGGCCAGTCGGTGTCGATGAAGTCGCTAATCAGATTATCACGCTACTCATTTGCGTGCATCAGATATTCGAGATTAATGGAAGTCGCCTCGCCCGCCGAGCGACGATAGCCGGCCGGTGGATAACTTCGTTTGACCGGAGCGTGGTGGCACGTCGCACCGGCTAGCGCCCAGTACAGTTGATGAAATAAGTGACGTGCCATGGATCGCCGTTGCTTGACATGGAATAACAGACATCCATCGCCATCGCAGCAGCAGTAGCAGCAGCCGTCGAGCGTGTCATCTCGTCAACTCACACATCACTCACAACACCAAGTGTCGCGACGTCGCTGCTGCTTTCGCCTTTCATTTGATTTAATTACCAATCAGCTGTACTTTATTGCACTCTGAGAACTGTTACGCTGTCAAGCATAACAGGTTCATAAAGATTAGTTTTTAAAAACACAAATAATGACTCGTATCCTAAATGTATCGAGTTGGACGTGAAACGCCATTTACTCGTGCTCACACTGACAACTTGGTGACGTGTGACGTGCTGTGAACCTGTTTGAGTAAGATCAACAATGAAAAGTTAATGACTCACAAAATGCCAGGGAGTTTTTATTAGCTCATTTTGGGCCGCGTTTCATGCACAAGGTGCGGCCTTTTGCGATCTGTGATCCTGTAGAGTGGGTGCCTGTCAGTCTGACTGTCTGTGGCGCGGGCAACTATTCGCCTGATGGCGCCACGGTGCGGCGATTACTACATTACTGTACCGGTAGTCACTTGTTTAACGCAATGCTGAGAATTTATTTTTGTACTGGAGATTACAGCATTAATCATTCAACGAACTGCGCATGCTCATGGAACGCATGACGTCACTACGAGTTCAGTAACGTCACAAGGTCGTTTCAGAGTTGCATGCAGTCTTCCACGCCATCATCTGTTGTTTGATCTCAGAGATTCGTACTCCCAGCTCCGGCCAAGCGTGCACGATAGCTTTTTATGGCTTACGACATTGATGTGGCTGCGTCGATCTATGGCTAATTTATTTAAAGCAATGGCGACTTCGATCGCAAGAGTCGCTCGCGTAACGTCATGTGCCGCTGCCGAGAGCCTCTGTGGCGGAAAGGAAGTCGGTTGCGTGCGGTCGGGCGCGACGAAAAGTGCCTCCACTTTATCTATCGAGATCTCATTAGCTGCGTCACACGGTACTACGGCGTCTTGGCTTTGCAGTTTCTGATGCGGATCGAGAAGTATGGCTGGTGCTGCATCTGAAAGCGCTTCGGTCACCCATTGCGTGTAGTTCGTTGTCTCCGTCTGTTGCACGAACACTTAGCAATATTACCGACTTTTCGAATTAAATCGAGCTCTACCACCAGTACCGCTAGATACGATTCTTGTTCCTTTACTGTAGTCCTCACATTTTTGTATTTACGCTTCTTTGCAATTGCTTGTATCAATTTTAGATTTCATTGGCTTATTATCAGCTGAAATCGATTCTTAAATTTACATTTACGCCACTTCAGTGGCTAAAATATCAAAATATGAAAAATGGAAAAGCCTAAATTACTGAATATGAACATAATCTTATAGCAAAAGCAACGGAAAAAGTGATACAAAATAAACTTTTTTGACTTAAAATGTACGTAAAACAAACAATCGCAGTAACAGTTTTAAAATATAAAACATTAAAGTACAAAAATCATAAAACTACGTAAAAATACTACGATTAAAAGAAATTTATTACGAAAATCAATAGCATTAATTATACAATGACTAATGTGCATGAATATAAACGGCCAATCAATGTGTCCATAAATTTGTCCAAATCGTGGATTTGAATACGTTTCTTTCTGCTACGTGCTTTCGACGCGCCTCAGTGTCCAGTTAGACTTGGTCAGATACCAGGAAATGAAATCAGATGTCAAATATTTCTTTGCTGAGTCCGAGTCTCGACAACATAAATCGTCGTCATTGTTGTCCAGTCCTCAACTGGACGACATAGATCACTCGACTGACTGACTTCGGCGTCTTGGCGCGATCCTTGCAGCGCGTTTCCGGTCCGTGCGACGGTGCGAGCATGATTTACCGGACACCGGTGGACTGAAGAGTCGCGTCGCGTCGCGTCTCCGCCGTAATTGGTTCTCAGATATTGCACATATTTATCGTTTCTCGGTGGAAAGCCCGAGCCTGGGTGGCAGCGACCACACACGCGCGCTGGAGCAGATTATCCGTGCACGCTCGACGCCTTTACTTCGAAATTGATAGGCCATTGTTGGGCGCGCTTTGTCCGCCCTGCTGCCTACTACCCGGCGACCGTCCGTCCGCTCACGCCTTTCCACCTCGGCCTGGCTCGGTCTGGTCACCGGCTGACCTCTTAATGGCCGCCACGACCCGTGGTCATGTCCGAGCATTCGACGCCACGGGTGGTCGTCAGCGCCGCGGCGTGACTCAGCTGCCCGCCGTACACGGTAGTCGATTTAAACGGCTGTGACCGCTTTTCTGCACGTCCAATTCCCCTCTCCCCCTCCCCTTTCCTCTCCGTCTCATCCGCACTCATGCCGGCTACACCCAGCACTTGTTCTGCGTCAGATGGCCTCGGGACAGCTGTCACAATGACAGGATTTCGCGCGCCACCGTTCATCTTTATTTCACACCCGCAGTCCGGATGCTCCAGCAACGAGATTGACAGCCAGCCTAGATGTAAATACAAATATTTTATATCACACGTGGTGGAAATGCATACTGAAAAGCAACGGTTAAAGACTATGGACTATATATTAAACTTATGAAGCGGCTGATTCCAGTTGCGCTGTTAGAAATGCTTGAGAATTGGTTGTCAGGGTGTTTTGCGTTTGTCAAGTGGTATGATAGTCATTCGTCTGTATTTAATATCCGTTTTGGTGTAAGACAAGGTTCAGTTCTGTTGCCTTACTTGTTTTCAATATATATTGACGATGTTGGTAAACTGTGCGATTTTAGAAATGGATCATTTGTTTTGTTATACGCTGATGACATTTTGCTAATTAGTTCGTCTGTTTCAGAGCTACAAAGTCTGGTTACAGCCTGTGAGAAAGTTCTGTTAGCTTTAG
>Ga0126335_1002349_pt1 | contig 11277 bp, 12 predicted proteins | sample OlaspJWI45metaG_FD_108409 | JGI IMG/M metagenome (GOLD analysis project Ga0126335, IMG submission 108409) | Marine gutless worms symbiont microbial communities from Oahu, Hawaii - Olavius sp. 1 OAHU.JWI-45 metaG | ecosystem: Host-associated > Annelida > Digestive system > Unclassified | place... | reverse complement strand
GATTGGTTTCCGCTTGGTCCATGGTATACTCCTTTCTTTAATTGTGCCCGGAATTGAGCAACTAAAGAAGCTATATACCAATTTGAATTTTTTTTCCGCCGCGTAGCGGCTTCGTCCAACGAAGACATTAAGTTTCAAACCTTCGGATGCGGATCGGCCATCGCCGTTTCCAGTATGCTAACGGAAATAGCCAAAGGCAAGCCTGTCGATGAGGCTAAAAAAATCACCAACAAAGATGTTGCCAATGCGCTCGAAGGCCTGCCGAAAAACAAACTGCACTGTTCCAACCTGGGAGCCGATGCGCTGCAGCTGGCCCTGAAAGACTATGAGGACCGCAAGGCCGGAAAACCGAGGCCCGAACCGATTCGCAAAGACGAACACGAACACACGCATGGCGACAAATGCTACTGCCCGTACTGTGACGTGGAATTAGAAATAGCGGGCTCGGATTACTGTGAAGCCTGCCAGTCGAACCTCAATGAAGAGCACTGAAGATGCAAGGAAAATGATGATGAAGATTATCAACCTGGACCATATTTCATCCAAACCGCTGTTGCCGGAAGTAAAATCGGCCATGATCGATGCCATCAACGCGGACCTGGCCAATCCTTCCAGCCAGCACAAAAGCGGTGAACTGGCTGCCGAAAAACTGGATAATGCCCGCAAAGCTGTTGCCGCCCTGCTTAACTGTGATACCCCCAAGGAGATCTTTTTTACTTCCGGTGGAACCGAATCTGTCAATCATGCGATCAAGGGCGTTGCCCTGGCCAATGCCGGCAAGGGTCATCATATCGTGACTTCGAATATCGAGCACAACGCTGTCATCCGCAGCATCCGCCGGTTGAAATCAATGGATTATAAAATTACATCGGTAGGGGTTGACGGCAGTGGCCGCGTCAATCCACAGGAAGTGGCGGACGCCATCAACGATGAAACCATACTGGTTTCCATCATGCACAGCAACAACGAAACCGGCACCATACAGCCGATAGAAGAAATCGGCCGGATCTGCCGGGAAAAAAAGGTCATTTTTCACTCCGATGCGGTGGATTCGGTCGGCGTCGTACCGATAGACGTAAAGAAACTGAATGTGGACCTGCTCAGTTTTGCCGCCAACAATTTTTACGGGCCGACCGGTGTGGGTGGCCTGTATATTCGACGCGGCACCAGGGTTTTTCCATTGCTGGACGGCGGTGTCCAGGAGCACAACAAGCGCGCCGGTGCCGAAAACCTGATCGGCATCATCGGCATGGGCACGGCAGCCGATCAAGCCCGTCTTCATCTGGATGAATGGCAGGCGCATTACCACCGCCTGCGAAACAAACTGACCCGGGAACTGCCCGAGTACATCGACGCGTATATCATCAACACCCATGCCGAACACAGCCTGCCCAACATGCTTTCGATTTCGATACAATATATCGAAGGCGAAAGTGTCATGCTGATGCTCGATGACGATGACATCGCCGTTTCAACGCGATCGGCATGTGCCACCGGTTCGCTGCGGGCCTCTCACGTTCTGCTATCTCTGGGATTGAGCCATGCCGATGCCCAGGGAACCCTGGTGCTATCCGTAGGTCTCACCAACACCGAAGAGGACATTACCACCTTCTTAAAATCACTGAAAACCGTTGTCACGACCCTGCGCGATATATCACCCCTGTACCAGAAAAAACGCCAGGCCGTATCCTGATCCGGACAAAATAGACCTTAAAACGAAACCCCGCCACCGGCGGGGTTTCGTTTGGTTACATCACTTTTAACATTTAAAGGGACAAAAGTGATGGAAACAGTAGCCGCCCGGATCGCCGTAAGGCTTTCCCGTTTCCTGGATGCAGTCGGCCAGCATGCCTTTGGAAGCGTCGTTGTAGTCAGGCCGCAGTTCCTCTTTTTTCTTGCAATGCATGCATATCGGGCGGTGGGTGTAAACCGATAGAATCCTTCGATCACTTCGTTCAAGTTTTGCGTCACAGATCTCACACCGCTCGGCACAGGACAAATCTTTTTCCCACTTATCGACCATTTCGCTTTCCTCCTTTGAAAATCGGACACCGGATGGTGGATTACACGCCCGGGGCGTGAACTGATAGGCAATAGCTGATAGCTCATAGCTGATAGCTCATAGCTCATGGCTGATAGCTCATAGCTCATGGCTGATAGCTCATGGCTGATAGCTCATAGCTCATAGCTCATAGCTCATAGAAAAAATATAATCGGTAGCGCGCATGCGCTACCACAACTTCAGGCATTTTAGTGCACTTTAGGCACTATTTTCGAAGGAGCGCAGCGACTCCTCAACTCGCAACCCGTAACTCGCAACCCGTAACTCGCAACTCGCAACCCGTAACTCGCAACTTTCTTCATCATGCATCCTGAGTCTTTGTCAAATCTGCAGCAGCAGCCCCCAATTTCTAATTTCTATCGCGGATATTCAGGCATAGCGTATCCAAAATCTGTTTTAGTTCGGGCTTGTCGTCTTTGAGTTGCTCCAGGCGCTGCAGATCGAAGATATTGTCCAGTGTGGGCGGCTCAAGGGCAACTTCAGAATCTTTGCGGACCGATTCCAGGGTAACCGCGAGACAGTACAGGGTCAATTTTTCAAACATATCCGCTTCACGTACATCCACTTTCCCATCGTTCTGATAACTGATAATTTCAGAAACACAGGCCGAAAGGATGGGGTCGCAAGAAAACCCGTTGATACGGCAGTGGTCACCATCGAAATTGGCATCAAGGAACTCGTCGGCCATTCGCTGTACAATCGGCAGCCATTCCATGTTTAAATTCTGGGGCAGCACGGCTGCAGGTCCCCGGGATAGCACTTCATTACCGAACTTTGATAAAAGCATGATAAATAAGCTCCTGGGTTTGGGATGCCAAAATCTTAACTTTCACTTCAATCATATCGTTCTGAACCATGAAACATTTATCCGGAACCTGACAGGCTGCTCTGCAAGCGGTCAAGTATCAAACCATGGAAGGACTGCAGTTCGCTTGATCGAAAGACCTATCCAAGATGCTGCAGGCAGGAACGGCAAATGGCAATTTGCCAGTAATATCCTTTAAACCAGCTGAATTCATTGGTGGTCGGTCCTGTGTAGACGCAGCCGTTAGCATTTCGAAAGCATCCGATTTCAAAAACAATACCATGGGGATTGGCAAATGTATGTTTATGCAAACCGTCAATCATCGTCCGTTCGGTCGGCAAAGTGATAATGAAATGACAATTGCGGCACAGTATATAGGATTCTTCGTCGCCCTGTTTTACTTCGACCTCTTCTGCAGCAAACCCATCCGGCAAATCACCTCCCGGTTTTTCAGCCGGGATGCGCAGGGCGTATGGTTTCACTGGCGTGCCTGTTTTTATTCTCATCGAGTTACCTGAGCGACGGGTATTCGGTGATGCTCATCGTCAAAAGCTTTACACCGCAGGTCCCGTCATTATATTAAATTGTGCCCTGATGTAAAGATAGAAACGCGAATTGGACGAAGTTCCCCGTATTGGGTCCGCATCGATCAGTTGCCTCAAATAATAACAGGGTGTTCATATTTGCAGTCATTTCCGGGACACAAAACTATAAAGGTTTCCAGGAAGGAGGAAACATGCGCAAATTAGCCGTATGTCTGCTCTCCGTTTTGATCGGTGTGTGTCTGATTGCCGCTGAGGGTCCGGCCCAACCGACAGAAAGCGGTCTCAAATCCCAGGTGGAAAAACTATATCTGAATTACAGACAGCTCGATCATGTATATAAAGATTTGCACAATGCCGCCGTTTCTGAAATCAGCGGATCGGATATTCAATTGAGTTACATCCAGAAAGCCTACCTTTTTGTCAGTGAGGCCAACCTGGTCTGTTACTACCAATGGCAGCTGCTATCCATAACCCCTTATATCAAAAACGAACGAAAATCCGATTTTTTTACCCTGCGGGTTAAAGGACTGGACAAAGCCATATTTGAATCCCGGGACAGAATCAATTCATTAAAACTCTATTTCGGTTTTATCGAAAGCCCGTCTGCCCGCAAATTGATCGATTCGGCCATCGGCCTCATTGAAGGCAACATCTACATGTATGAACAGATATTTACAATTCTAAGGCCCTTGACCAACACACCGGATAAATTTAAACTGAAAATATAGAAACCGCGTCAGAGTTTCGCAATAGAGGACAACGGCATCACCAGGATGCGGAAGATCTCAGCGTGTTGAGACACCAGGGCAAATACACACCTAAAAGCGCACCTGATGATAAAAGGCACCCCCGGTCAAAGGACCTTCGGGATGCCTTTTGTATAGGTGCACATTAACCAACTATACGTCCTGAGCCGGCAAACCCAGCGCGTTGCGCTTGGATTCTATATGGCGTCGTATCAGATCCGCCGCTTTTTTCGGATCCGGCTCCACGGCAAAACTCGCCCCGACCACGTCATTAAGGCCTTCGGTTAAAAGCTTGACCACGTTCATGCTGCCCGTAATCGGCGGCATCGGCCCCAGAACGGTATATACACCGGAGGCCACGAAATAGGCCCCGATAGAGACCGCCTTTTCAGAATACCACTCGGGTGCGGCGCCGGCCAGCGGCAGAGCGCTGATATCGGCATCGAGAGCGTTGGCCAGAGCCGAAGCCAGAAGCAGGATGCGCACATTGTCCACGCAACTGCCCATGTGCAATACCGGTGGAATCCCAAGAGCACCACAGATTTCCTTCAAACCCGGCCCGGCGTATTCGAGGGCATCAGCCGTCTTGAATCCGGCTCTGGCAGTCGCCACAGCCGCGCAGCCGGTGTCCACCACCAGTATGTCGTTTTCGATCAGGCGGCGGGTCATGGTCACATGCCCGTGATCCTGTTTGATCTTCGGATTGTTACAGCCCACAATCCCGACCGCACCACGGATCTTGCCGGCCTTGAGCGCTTCGATCAGCGGCTCGGGTGTACCACCCAACGCTTCCAGTATGGATTCGACTGAAAATCCGCCCACGGCGTCAACCGGCTCAACGGGGATAAATACCTTCCCGCGCCTCGAAAAATTATCAACCGCCATTTTGACGACCGTTCTGGCCATCCGGGCCGCATTGTCCGGATGAAATTCATGGTGCTCCATGCCCGGAAAACGGGCTTTGTCGCTGGTACTGACCATTTTGGTGTGGTAGCAGGTTGCTATCTGCCCCAGGGATGGCATGATGCACTGGTAATCCACCAGCATCATATCCACCGCACCGGTAGACAGCACCAGTTCTGTTGTCAGATGGTTGCCGGCCATCTTGATGCCGTGCCGCATCAACAATTCATTGCCGGTGCAGCAGACTCCGGCCAGATTGATGCCTCTGGCGCCTTTTGCCTCAGCCAGCTTTACCATTTCCGGGTCTTCACAGGCATGCAGCACCATCTCCGACACCACCGGATTGTGCCCGTGAACAATGATATTGACCTGATCATCCTTGAGTACCCCGACGTTGGCTCCCGTAGGTCCGGGTGCCGGTGTACCGAACAGAATATCAGACACGTCGGTGGCGATCATCGAGCCACCCCAGCCATCCGAAAGGGCATTGCGCAGACTGTGCAGCAGCAGACTCTGCCAATCATTGTCCACGCCCATGTGCGTGCGATGCATCATTTCGGATGTCTCACGGTCGATTCCACGGGGTGTAATCCGCAGTTTGTCCCAGGTCTCCCGCCGCTGCCGTGGGGCCCGTGCAACCATGGTTAAGGACTTTTTGCGGCTGCCGAAATCTTCCAGCATGGCATCTGCCAGTTCGGTTGCCAAATCAAGCGCTTCTTTACCTTCGATCGCTATCCCATACTCGGTCGCAACGGATTTCAATTTTGCTTCATCCCGAATTTGGTACCCGGAACCGTTGCCTTTGCCGACCTCGGCCAGAACCTCCACCAGGTCACGACCGTGATCGGAGTGGGATGCTGCACCGGCGGCAATCATGCGGCCCAGGTTGCGGGCAACGATAATATCGGCATCTGCACCGCACACACCCTGCTGCGGACCTTCTCCGAAAGGATCTACACGACAGGGGCCCATGACACAGTTGCGGCAGCTAAGCCCCATATCGCAATAACCGCACTGGGGCAATTGGGTCTGCAGGCGATCCCACACAGTGGCAACGCCATCATTGCGCGCTTTTTCCAAAAGCAGCTGGCCATCTCTGGTAATAGTATCTTCAATCGTCGTAAGCATATCTACCTCCTGTTCAAACCTCATCGTCGTCATGCATCTCTGAGGGCTAATTGGGCTCTTTTCGTTGCATTTAGCAAACTGAATCCGGGGGCCAACTCCCCGATTTCTGAACCGATGGATACCGACCGTGCAACTTCGTCGGTTTTGCGCTTCAATGCCGCATCGTTGTCTTCGAAGGTCAGGGCACCGGACTTGCACGCTGCCACACAGGCCGGAAGCTGTCCCTGCTGCTGGCGCCCGATGCAGTTGTCACATTTGACGGCCACCACTTTGTCCGGCGGTGCATACGCTTCCCGGTGATACCGAATCACCCCGAAAGGGCAAGCCATAGCACAGGATGCGCAGTTGATGCATGTTTCCGGGTCAACCAGGACGGTGTTGGTTTCGATGTCCCGCCCTATCGCACCCGGCAGACAGGCCAGCAGACAGGGCGCCGGATCGCAGTGCCGGCAGCGGTTGGGGAACCCTTCGGAATAGAGCCCTGCCCCGACGTGAACCCTGGGCCTGGGTCGCGGTGTCTCCAGAAGGGCTGCATATAGCTGCTTTGAGCGGGTGTGTTCGGTTGCGCAGGCCGGCATGCACTGCATGCAGCCCAGGCAACGTTCGGGATGGACCACCACCTGTTTCATAAGACCTCCTCGCGCTTTCTAAGGGTTTAGAAGGGCGAACACATAGCGGAAGATATATTTTCCGGCAATGTCCGCTGCCAAAATAGCTGCCGATAGTTAAAGCCGGGCCCGATCAGCCGCTCACGGGGAATCCGAATCGGCACACGGCTGTGCATGGCTGAAATCAGGACACCGCCCTGTTCAATGGCATTGACCATGACAGCACCGACCAGCAGCGTATCCTTGAACACCAATTTGCGGTAGATGTTTTGATGGGCGTTTTTATATAAAATTGTTTCGTAATGGTCTTCATCCGGGGGATCGACCATACCGGCTGTCATAATATCCATATCGAAGATGCGGATCACGTTGCGACTCAGGCTGCCCTTGTATGCAACCGGGCGGCCCGCCATGTTCAAACCGGCAACTCGCCCCTGGCTGACAGCTTCGGGCCAGATGGCGTTGACCCAGCGGATGCCGCGGGCGACATCCATAAATTCGGCCACATCCCCGGCGGCATAGATCCCTTCAACGGAGGTGGCCATATGCGCGTCGACCATGATCCCCAGATCAATCTCAAGATGGTCCCGCGAAACAAAATCATGGGCCGGCAGCACACCTTTGCCGATAACTACCAGATCGCAGTCCAAGTGGCTACCGTCGGAAAGCCTGGCTGACTTTACCTGGCCGTTACCGTCGAAAGCCTCGACAGATAGATTGACCCGCACATCCAGCCCGTGCCGGATCAGTTCATCAAGGATCATTTTGCCGGCAGTTTCGTCTACCTGCATGGATAGCGGGTAACCGGATCGGATGAGCATGGTCACTTTCAAACCGCGACGCAGCAGACCATAAGCCGCTTTAAAACCCACCAGTCCCCCGCCGAGCACCAGGGCCTTTTTAGCTGATGGCAACAGAGCTAGCATTTTGCGGACATGGGCCTCGGTGCGCAGATAAGAAATGTTTTCCAAATCCAAACCATCGGCCTTGATCGGCCTTGGATCTGCACCGGTGGCAATCAGCAGTCGGTCAAAGGGGTAGCTTTGGGAAACGCCGCAGGAAACGACGCGATTTTCTGTATCGATGGCGGTCACACGTTCGCCCAGCACCGGCACAATACCGGTCGATTCATAAAAATCGGGCCGCCGGATCGGCAATTTCTCAGGTCCAATGGTACCTTCCAGCACCAGACTGATCATGGGACGACAATATGGATCAAAGCTTTCATCACCAATCAGGGTTATCTCGCCATCCGGATCGTTTTGGCGAATCGTTTCAGCCGCAGTGATACCGGCCACACCATTGCCAAGAATGACATATTTCATTGTTTCCTCCTGCGGGTACAGGGTTTAGACTGACAAGGTGAATAAAAAACTACTAAATGAAACCGGTATGTTATGTCAAGGATGGTTTTGGATCATGGCTTTTGCCTGGGGGCGGGGATGTTAACCATCCCCGATGGTATTTGTTTGCCGGAGGCCGTCCGCAAAAGCCAAAGTACGGATCGACCATCCCGTAAAGCGGGGCGTCTCCCGGCAAACAGGAAAATGAATCTGTGTGCTCAGTGTGGTGAAATCAAATTCCGTTAGCACTTCAAAATTATACGCCACTGTATTTATGAAACTGTGTACTAAGTCACCCGGTTGGAATTCTTTTATTGTATTTAATTCGTGATAACGTGCCGCGCCATCTTGTCACGTCGTCGTGTGGGGTCGTCTTGTGGGGTCGTCTTGTGGGGTCGTAGCCCGAAGGGCGAAGCCCCAAGCTCGAAGAGCGAAATCGGAATTGTCCGGGGTCTTGTCGGGTCGAAGCTCGAAGAGCCAAACCTGAAGCTTTAGCGAAGACGGAAGCCTTCAGGCGAAGCCTGGTTCGTGGCCATTAATTTGGAGGACAACCCGCTAAGTCCTTACAGCCAGGACAATCTTACCGAAATGCCGGCTTTCTGCCATCTTTCGATGGGCATCGGCCGCCGCCTCTAATGGGTATACCGCATCGATCAAGGGAACGATGGTGGCGTCTGCCAGCAAGGGCAGAACCTTTTCTTTGAAGGCTTCGGTTATCTGCGCCTTCTCCTGCACGGGCCGCGCACGGAGGACTGAACCGATGATACGCTGGCGTTTGACCATCAGACGGCCCAGGTCCAACTGCGCCATGGCGCCGCCGAGCAGTCCGATGATGACCAGTCGTCCACCTATGGCCAGGGCTTTCAGGTTTTTGTCGATATAGGCCGCGCCGATGTGATCAAGGATGACATCCACGCCCTTATCCGCAGTATAAGAACGGATCTGCTCAGCGAAGTCCTGGTCTTTATAGTTGATGACCAGATCGACACCAAGCCGGCCAACACGCTCTATTTTGGCGGGTGAAGCGGTAACCACAATTTTCACGTCCGCTGTCAGGGTTCGGCACAGCTGAATACCGGCTGTATTCACGCCGCCCCCGCCACCGTGCAGCAGCACGGATTGACCGTCTCCCAGCCCCCCGATCAGAAATACATTTAAAAAGGCGGTCATATAAGTTTCACAGACGCAGGCGGCCGAGTTAAAGTCCATCGCTTCGGGTATGGGCAACAGGTGGTCGGCGTAGGCCAGGGCATATTGCGCATAACCGCCGCCGGCCAGCAAAGACATGACCCGGTCCCCGGGGGCCCAATTAACGACCCCGGCTCCAACTGCATCGATTACTCCGGATGCCTCCAGCCCCAGTATCTCGGATTCGCCCGGCGGCGAAGGATAATGACCTTCGCGCTGACTAAGGTCGGCCCGGTTTACCGACGTAGCCATCACCTTTATTCGCACCTGGCCTTCGGCCGGAATGGGCCTGGCGGTTTCTCCGACTCGCATCACATCCGGACCACCGTAACTTTTCAGCATGACCGCTTTCATCATTTTTTGACCTCCTTGATTGATGCCGGATGAGCGTTGAGGTATTCGCTCAGGGCCGCCCGAACGGCAACGACAAATGCCCTGAAAACAACTGTTTTCGGCAATTTTTGCCCTGACTTCGGGTCGCCGAATATTTCATGCCGCAGTCCGGCGGAAATTTCGAGCTGCACCCCCATACCGCACCGTCCGCGATTACAGATATTGGTCGGATGCAGACCCGGAAGCTTTGGATGTTGACCGACACTAAATCCAGCATCCGTTAAAGCACCGTCAATACGACGCCGCAACTGTTTATGCCGCCCGCCGCTATATACAACCGGGGCGGCCTGCCTGCAGCCGTGTATGGCAACAATGGCCGCAACACGGCGGACCATATCCAGAGCCCGGGGTTCGTCAAAAAGGCGACTGGTAACGTGCAACAACCGATTTCTTTTTTTCCGTATGCCGCTGAATGTGTAAAACGCGTGCTCTTTACCGGCCACCGCATCGGCAATTTCGGCTGTTCCCGGCTCGATACGGCCTCCGTGAGGCGCCATCAGCAAGATTCCGCTCACACCGTTACGTGCGCGAATCTGGTAGTCTACGCCGGCCTTATGTTGTGCTTTGAAGGATTGAAAATCCTGATATTCGAACATGTCGAATCTCGTTTGGAACCAAGTTGATCGCGGCATTGTTAATTCCGGATGCTGGATAGCACACCTTGGGTGTGAGCTCATAGCTGACAGCTGATGGCGTGTAGGAACACAATTTTAACAACACCTATATATATCTTTTACCGTCCGGATGCAATCAGGCCCAGGATAAAAAAAATGGCACCCTCGATCGGGTGCCCGTCTAACTGCGATGATTTACTCACGCTGAGTTTGTGACTGTAAACAGCTTTCTCCGCTCGTTAGCCTTGCGTATGTTCAGATGGCGAAAATCTCGACGATCATCACCACAGCGACGTTCGCTGCCTGCTCGTCGATCCGGATCGCGGTGGCCATCGGATGTGCCGCTGCGACGCTCGCTGCCAATGCGTCGATCGATTTCAAAGGTGCCATTTGCTGAAGTGCGGCGCTCAACGCCAAGTCGCCTGCCGCCCTGGTCAATAAAAGATTCGATTACAGACAAATTCATTCGGTCTCCCTCGCATGTGGATTATTAGATTCAGTAAGGTGCGCACTCAAGCCAGAAATTATGCAAAAGGAATGCCTGAAGCATGATGCAAATTTCATGCAAAATAAAATGAGAACTGGATTGCTCTATTATGGGGGGTTTTGGTGGTCGGTGGTGTTAATTTAGGTAAAAAAGATCGCAAATATGTGCACTAATCTACACAAATGCCCGGGCTACTGATTTGATTTCCGCAGATTATGCTTCGATGGCAGCGGATAAAGGACGGTTTTCAGGAAGACTCTTCTTTTCTCATTGACGTTTCGGGGTGTAAACGATCGAAAGCACCTGCGGTCCCTCCCGCTGCGCCGTTCACCGCCGCCTCGATGCTAACAAAAGCTGACCCCTTTACACTCAATTAAATTAACCCATTTAGTGCGCGTCTGTTTGCAAGATCGAATCTGATCAAAATCGGAGGTCAGCATAATATTATCGATGGG
>Ga0126335_1002348_pt1 | contig 11281 bp, 7 predicted proteins | sample OlaspJWI45metaG_FD_108409 | JGI IMG/M metagenome (GOLD analysis project Ga0126335, IMG submission 108409) | Marine gutless worms symbiont microbial communities from Oahu, Hawaii - Olavius sp. 1 OAHU.JWI-45 metaG | ecosystem: Host-associated > Annelida > Digestive system > Unclassified | place... | reverse complement strand
TCGGGTTCCAGGACTTCAGTGGAGGACCGTGCAGTTTAATGAATAACAGAGACGATACGTGAGACACGAGAAGCATGCTCCGTGTGTCACTAACAATGATGTTCATGTGGCTAAAGCCGCGTTAACACTCGGCTGTGCTTGACGGAATAACATGTGTGCAGTTCACCAGAGGCTGTAAGTTAGTCGGCATTCTCCAGCCGCCAGCATCAATGTAATCACAGAATGCATTGACTGTTAACACGCACGGCAACCTGAATCTTCTGCAGAGTTCAGTCACTTCATCTTCACCAAAGCCACACGAGACATCAGAAGGCCATGTCGTTTCTTCCAGGACGTCAAACTGCCTAATTAGGTCATGATACTGCTCATTACATGCATCAGACCTTGCATCACAGAGACTACTGACATTTGACGACTGTGTTGTGAACATTCTCGCCTTCATGTTGTCGACAAGAGATGTCAAAAAAGTAGGGGGACGCGTCCCCCCTGTCAAAAAAATGGGGGACGCCGTCCCCCCGCGTCCCCGCCCCACTACATCCCTGTTGCCAATAGTGCTCTTAGAGAAGTCTTCTTAGGCTACATTCCATTACACTATCCAGTCGCGAACCTGGTCAGAAACCTGCGACAAGTTCGTGCAGGTCTGCGACAGGTCTGTGATCAGCTGGTGACTTTCTTGGGTCGAAAGCTGATCACAGACTGGTTCGATACATGTAGACATGTGGCAAGAGAGACAGGGTCGCAGCTGGCTTCGTTAGCTAGAGTTCAGTCTTTTGAAGGACTGAGACCAAAAGCCAAAATTAACAGAAGAACTAAGATGAAAAACCGACTAGTGACGACGTGAAAATATTAACTATCTGAACCTTAAACTGTGAATCACAGTTCATATTTTGCATGCCTCCGCCCGCCTATATAGGCGAAAGAGGCAATATGCACTCCGGTTGTGATCTGTCCTTTTGTCTCTGTCAGTCTGTCGAACTAACACTTTGTATCGCTGTCTTTATTGACGTACTGACAGACACTAGACGGGAGCCTATTGTAACTTGGGTCTTACCGGTGGGGGAACAACGGAGATGTTTTTCTTGAAGCACAGGCTTCCAAGGAATTTATGAACTGCATTCCGCGCCTTGGCTAAGTACCCCCCCCCAATCTATCCCAGAAGCCAAAATCTGGGCAATTTGAATAAATTACCGCACAACCATACCTACCCCTAAAGGAGTGACTGTAGTAGATGTTTTATCTTTTTAACGAGTAGTCGGACGCAATACAAACACCCCCTCTCCCGGAACAGAACCCCCCGGATAACCTCTACTCTCCGGGTAACACACGCAACAATGGACTGTTGGCACAGGCGGAGACATACCCATCGACGGCTTCCCGTCGATTTTCATCTAGGTTTTTTTCTTTTTGGTTACTTCTTTGTTTTAGTTACTTTACATTTTTTACATTTGTTTGCACTTGTTGCGAGTAAACTTCGTATTTAATAATTAATGGCATGCACGAATTGATTCACATTTGTCGTTATGCCTCCGCCGCCTTGAGTTGCGCCGGTGTCATTATGCCTTCAGGCCGGCGCGGTGGCGTCAGTGATTCTGTCCTTGATTATGTCTGTCTGTCACGTACCGAAATACGAATTACACAGTTCCGATGACGTAATGCTTGCGCATAAAGCTTGTACAGCGTAATTATGATACCTAATAATCTGGATTTAAGCTCATGTACGTTTTATGTGTTTACAGCACTTAAATACACAATAATCTAGCTGTCAATCGCGTCTTATAGATTCTCATTTATACGGCTGTAGTCTACAACTACAGCAGATACTAAGATTTAAGTCCAACAACTGCTCAAATACGCCCGTCATCGGCGATCAAGAACTTATCCTCGGGGGATACACTATTTCAGTGGCGGAATGATATACGCATTCATCCCCTCGGATACTTCATTTCGCTTGAAAGCATCCCGGATAATACCTATTATCTCCCAGGATACTTTTAGGGGGGGGGGGTATTTAATTTCGCTGCATCGGTTATGTGGAAATAGCGGAGTTCTATTACAAGTTGTGATGGCCCGTTTGCAAATGACGTATATTTCATGTCGCACAAAGCATATACAGCATATGTAGAAGACTGTAATAACGGACAGGATATAATAGCTCTGTGCTGCTGCTGCTGCTGCTGCTGCTGCTGTTGCGGCGGCGGCGGTTATTTTTGCTGACAATAAAACACACGCGTCGCCGGTTCTTCGATCCGAAGCCACGACGAATAACTTTTCTTACCAACCGGCCTGTTTCATTATTCAAGTAACAATAAAACCATTGATGATGGGCAGCGGTTGGGTTTACTAAGCTGTCTCTTGTTCAAGGTTCTTATATTCGCTTGTAGAACTATGCTACACATTGTAGAGTATGTACAGTATTGTGTTACATTAATGAAATTGGATGCCCTCTGGACTTCACCGGCCTATGATGTATCATGTAAGCCTACTTTATTTATACTATTAGTATGTATGCTTTTGCGTACTTTTTACGCCGCGTCGAATGCATGAGATGCGGACTGTTGCAACCCGTGATCCCATAGCGTGGTGTGTCTGTCAGTCTGTCTGATTGACAGTTTGACACGCGCATTGGCTCTGCAAAAACGGCTGAACGGATTGATGTCCTGTTTGGGGTGAAGATACCGATCGCCCTATGGAGGAAGGGGGATTGTACCATATCTCCGTATCTAAATACGACTGTTCCAACTCATTCGCCAGATGGCGTCACATTAGATGCGGCCACCGCTAAATTACTTTGACCATTTGCTAATTTATTGGCGTGCGTGCGTTGAACAATGCCATTTCTAGTAGCTTCAAAAAAATTTTTAATGTCAGTTCGAATGACATTGTCTACTCGTGTAGGTACATGTTTAACTGTGTTGATATTGAGGACATTCTGTCTACTAGAAAAGAAAATTTTTGCAGAAATATTGCTTGCTAGATAATGTCGTTTGTTTAGACATCAAGCTGATATTGAGCTTGCATTGTTAAGTGCGTGACACTTTTTTGTATAGTATTGCATTGCATTTTTATTATCTAGTATGCTATCATTTTACTGGTGAAATAAAGGTTCGTGTGTTTACTATCAAAGAAGTCTGTGTGAAACACATTCTGTACGGCGTATATCAACACTTGTTACATTCAACGACACTGTACTTTTTCGAAAGCTCACTTGGCCTATAGTATCAGCCACATATCATGTCTAGTCATTATGCGGGGGCATAACGACTAAACATGACTGCGTAACAGCGATGCACAACACAGAGTGACATAAATATACACTGTGTCCGAGAAACAAGTAACCCCCTAGACAATATTGGATAGAAATGCCAAATCTCAACGCATCCTAACAAAAGTATATGCACTGGATTCTGAATATATTTCTGAAAGAACCACACAATTTCGTTAGAAGATACTCTTTAATAGTTTAATTATTAATCTTCAAATATCGATCATAAAATAGCTCAGTTTTTTGCTACGTTAATTAGTGCAGTCGCTGGTCCGGAATAAACATGGTATCTTCCACAGAAGATAACGTTTTAATTAAAGTGTTTTGGCCTGAAAAAGGATATGGTGCTAAAATTGATCGCAGAATTTCCCAACAAGTCGCGGACATGGTCAGGCTTGATGAAAGATATGTTTGACTTGTGCGCTTTGACGGTGACATGACTGTGACGTTGGCAATAGTGGACACTTCATGTGTTCGGTTGACCGCGCTAAATTTGCTATAACTACTGCAGACATTGATAGATTTTACTGAAGTTTGGTGATTTGTTTGAAATTAGACGTTACATTGTTGATGTAGAATTTGGTTAAAATCTGACATCGTTTCCCGGAAGTATGAAAATGTATACAGGGGGTTACTTTTTTCTAGGACACACTGCATATGAAACTGATAATGTCAAGAATATTTAGCTAAAATAAATCTTCGATCATCTTAAGTACTTAAATAATCTAGTAGTACTAAAGCACTAGAGTGACTAGACAGACAAACGGATGGGCGGACACGCGAACTAACACTTTGTATCGCTGTCATTACTGACATACTGCTAGTATCAATATATCAGCTGTCCACAATGAGAACTACATGATCGTAAAGCTTCACACATGTTGCGACCTGTAGCCTACTTGAATCTTCATTCTTCTGACTGGGAATGACAACCCAACAGCATGCAGCAAATTCGACAACAAGCCGCCCATGGGCAGTGACGCTCAGCTGGCATTAAGGCACCATCAGAGTGACCTTGTCTTTGGTTTGTGATTAGAGTTGGCCAGTATGTCTAAGCGTACAACATTACAAGTCTCTCTGCCCTGTGGTAACGATTTGCAACACCCTGGTTAACAGACATACACAGACGCGATTGGAACAGTTTATAGGCTACTATCACCAGTCTGTCAGTTACACTCTTAGCTTAGCTAGCCCTAGCTATATCCAGCTGAGCACAAATGAGTAAATGTCGCCATGACAGTGAAGAAAACAATAGTTAGACCATCCAGACGATGCCATTACGTTGCTATCTAACGACCACCTCAGCAGATGGGTCTATAATGGTTCTGACGAAGGTGACTGCCAATCGTTGTGTGCCTGCAGGGAACGCACGCACTTTGTAAAATAAAGGGCAACAGTGCGGAAAACGACGTCAGCGGCGTACTACTTAATCTAACTGTACTATTTTATTGGTTAGCCACAGCGCTGTTTGACGAAAACAGCGTAGACCCAAACGATGATGGAAGGAAAATGTATTTCTGCGATAATACGATTGCTCACGTGAACGGCGTACGCGCACACATCAAGTCACCGTAGCTCAAGTCGCACTACTCGTATTCTAAACGATACAGGGTGGCTGAAATAACAATAATTTGATAAAAAAATTTGCACAATTTTAACATCTTTTTCTCACGAACAGTTATTTAAAGTGGGTCTTCTGCAGCAGGTGAATTTTTCGTCTACTCTACGTACTGTGTATACACTATACATTGTACATATACTTTTATTATAGCTCGAAATAAACCGGCAGAAAACTCATTACGTAAACGAGCAGTGACTCGTACACACTGACAATTTTTGTCTTGATCAATTCTGAATCATAACAAGCACAACGAACACTGCAGTAGCTAACAGAATCAAACGCATGCACTCTGCGGGAACAGATGGTCACAGCGTCTAAACAACGAACTTACATTCACAATATTAATAATCACAAAATACAAATCACAATGCATGTTACAATAACAACAGAAGAGAAATTTATCGCGCATCACTGCGTAAGCTGGTATATGATCGATAGCTACTGAAACGGAGATAAACGCGAAGTGGGCCACGAGGCTGGAAAGCTTCAAAGCTCACTGGTGAACAATAAACTCCAAGATGACAGTTCAAACGAGCGACTCTTCATAAAGCTGCCTACTACATCTAAAACATTCATTTTTCCCAATCTTTTCCCAACATAGCTCTGTCACTCTAATGCGCCTCCGTGGATCTGCTATTCTAGCCACGCTAAAAAACTGTGATTAATTGATTCATTGACATTGACATTACAAAAATACTTGACTAAAATATAGCTTTCCTTCTTAGGAGACTTGCTTGAAGTTTAAGGTCGTGAGGAAAAATAACTTCTTATGAATTGCGTGAAGATATTGCTCGATTTCGGCTAATTACAAACTAGTCAATTTCAATATTCTTTGATGAAAGTACAGTCGGTAGAATGTTCGGGTCAATATTAATCGAATCGTTAGATATGATTTTGTTGTTAGTACGGACCGCAGTTACAGTGACGAGTCTGCACGTTGGGCAGCAGGGCTCGACTGGACTAGCATACAAGAGCCGCGACTAGAACGACACGTTGTGACTATCATCAGTTCTTGTCCAATTCGTCCTTGTCTCGTAGTTGGCTCCGGCGTAGGGTCGCGTTCCTTCCTGTGTCTGCAGCTGCGTGTCGCACCGTCACCGCCTCCCGCGCATCGCCTGCCACATCCGCAACGATCATCAGAACCAGCGCGACACCCGCAACACAGTTCCACGTACATGTCTCTCAGCTCGTGACGAAACTTGCGACCGGTGACGCAGTACAGGAAGAAGTTGACGGCGTGGTTAATGTACATGAGTTGGAAGCAGATGGTGCGAAATAGGCGATAGCGGGCGACGCTACGTGCATCTGTGACGTCGACTAAAACACCACCTAGCAGCGTCTGGAGCGTGAACGGTGCTGACAGAACGAGCCAAGTCGCTGACACCGCTAACAGCATGTAAGTCACTCTGGATGTCATCGCTGCCTGGAGTGCACCACCGCCGCTGCCACCGCCGTTACCACTATTACCTTGCAGCAGTATATTGGCCGCCTTGCCGCAGCGTAGACGTACAACGATAGCGACGTTGAGAGTGAGTATAGCAGCAAACGGCGCGAGCGAGTACGACGCCAGTTTGATGTATTCGAACTGATGGCGCATGAAGTGGGCGTCCGGAGACGGACCACAGAACGGCCGCGAGCGGCCGGAGACGTGATGCAGCCCGGTGGTCCAGGTGAGATGGATGCTGCCGAGTACCGCTATGACGACAAGTGCGAGCACGGCAAGGCGGGCGCGCCGGCGACGGCAGACAGCCGCCGCGTGAAGAGGTAGCCACACAGCGACGAAGCGATCGACGGTCGTGAGGACTATCAGCCAAGCGGCTACATTGAGGACAACATTGAGTAGAAATGACACGAGGCTGCATGCCATGTTAGACACATGCATCAGCTCGAACCCCGTCATCTACAACCACCACGCAACACGACGCCCTCTCAGTCTTCCATCTCTCAGTTTCACAGAATAATAATAATAATATTTGAATGTTACTTTTCAATTTCTATGTGTCCTTTTAATTACTTCGTCTTGCTCAGTACAGGATTTATAGAAATGGCCGCCGTATTGGCTGACAGATAGTGTTTCTATTTTATGCTGTCGCTCATGACGCACGCAAAAGCAGCGATCGTTAATCGCAATAGATGGAAGTCGACGGGAAGCCGTCGATGGGTATGCCTCCGCTTGTGCCCACAGTCCATTGTCCGTATGTTTCCCGGGTAGTGGAGGTTATCCGGGGACGGTTCTGTTCGGGGAGAAGGGTGTTGTGTTGCGTCCGGCATAGGCGTAAAAAAGAAAATTCCTTGAGAGGGGTTACCCGAAGGGGGAGGGTTACTCGGGAAAGAAGGGTGGTCAAAAGGGGGGTTGTCCGGAAGCCCCTAGCCCTCTGTATGCATACAAAGTTTGAAGTCTCTAGCTTCAGCCGTTTCTGAGATATAAAGGGGGTCCCAAAATCTAAAAGTAAGTCACGTAACCCCGCCCCGATACCATTTGATCTAATTTGCATGTTTTTCGTTAGAGCTCTTAACCCCCTATAAGCAAACAAAAATTGAAGTCTCTAGCTTCAGCCGTTCCGGAGATACGAGGGATATCACAGACAGAATCACAGACTGACTGACTGACTGACGAAACCATCACAACCTGGTTGCATACTGCTTCCTTCGCCTATATAGGCAGGCGGAGGCATAAAAACATAATTTAGCGGCAATTTCAACAGCAACTGTTTCCATACCTACCGGTACGTCGCGCTACGCTGCAGTCGTTATCGCTACCCCTACAGCTCTCAACGCGACGCACAACGCAGCGCTCGGCCGGTTGAGGCGACACTCAATCATGATGCAATCGCATTCGCGTCAGAGCTGCGCGCCCCCGGTACTGTTAAATGGGTAGTGCATTGCGCAGGTAGTACGAAATTTCAGTCGCGGAAAATTCCGCTAGATCCAGTTTGTAATTAGTCAAAAACATAGGTCGAAAATAAAACGGAAAGAACTGGTCACCGCCATCATATGTCAAGGTCACTGGAAGCGAGATATGAGCCTTTGGGGTCATAGGTAGGCAGGTACATTCGCAGAATTTCGACGACTTTTATTGCATTCTTGGATGTTCATTGTCCATCTGCATTTCGTTACAGTAAAGCGTCCTTTCTACATGTGCTGCGCGCTGCGCTGCGTGTTGCGTTGCGTAGCGAGTCCCGGCGAGTGCTATCGGAGATTCGCTGCCACTCGCTATGCCACGCAACTCGCAGCGCGGGGCACGTAGAACGCTTAATGCCTGAGCTACGCGTATGACCTCTGACCTTTTTCAAATGCATCACCAGACAAGAACAGAGCTAAGAATAGAATTTTCCTGTCCTGATGATAGATTGATACAAGTCAAGGTCACGCAATTAACTGAGGATAACGAGTCTCTCCGCAAATCGACTTTTAGATCTGGGTCTTAGTTAACTTATAAAATGCATCTCGAAGAATTATCGGCAATATTGAGAATACGTAAGACGTAGGAGGAATTTTTCTTTCAGCGTGAAAAGAATTCGTAAATAATTCGATGTCCACCGCCTACGCTGACAACATATTCTGTCATGCCAAATTTATTACTTTGTAGTCATATTATTAGTAGTCGTATTCATTACATGTAGTCTGTGTCAACATTCACTTCACTGGTTGCATTTTAACAATGGATTTAAAGTTTGTTTGTTTTACGTTCTCGTGGACGCAATAGACAGAAATTACGTTTAGGTTTGATGCGCAATGACGACAGCGAAGGCGTCCCTTAAACGACTCAAGTAACTGAACTGTTTTGATGGCTACCAACCCGTTATTGACAGTTGAGCTAGTTCAATAGTCATTAGCAGTTGAAGTGCACTGTTACTTGCGCAGTTAAAGCAAAAGGCAGGCTAGTGTGGTCAGAAATAGACTAGTGATGTACTGTATGGTTTGGAATGCATTATTGCAAGTTGATGACCATCATATAGTTCTGACATTGACCAGTGACATATACTGCAGTCGTCAGAGACGTCGAGACATCCAGCGTTGAGCGGCGATAAGTCGCGTTTTATTGCGTTCCTTCATCATATCATGCGATGTTATCAGTTCGTCGTTGAGTATGGATCTGTGTATCATCATATTGCGATGTCTAACCCCCAGAAAGCTTATAAGACGTTGTACAACGTTGCATTTATGAACGAATTTTCGCTCTGTCATGTGACTCACGTCCTCTGAAACGTTTTGGCGTCTTTTAATGTTCGGGGTTTGGCTGGAGCTAAAGGAGACAAACCCTTATTCTCGCCACCAGCTTCTGTGCCGATTTCTTTGGGCCTTAGCCGAATGCTAACAAAACTTTCTGGCTGTTCAGCTGGCAGCCGAAAAAAGTTAAACTTAGCTGCAGAATATTTAATGTGCGAGAGAAGATTGCGTGACAATCGTAGACAAGCGCGCACATGCATGTAAGACCAATCAGTAGCGGAGCCGTGAAACGAGAAAATGGCGATCAGTGAACCGCCCAGTGACTATACTTACAAATACATATTATATACAAATGCAAACACAAATACAAACACTGTCCATGATCCATCTCCTGCAGCCAAAGTGACCAGCGGCCAGACACAACTTACTCTACAGTGTATACGCTTGTCCAAAAGGACACCTACACTGATAAATGCAAACCATTATTTCTATGGACAAATTTGATCAACATTTTAGCGCACAAAAGCACGAGGGCGGTGTGGAATCTGGACGTACCAGTCTGATCCAAGTCTTGAAGGCGCTGACGTAGAGGACACTAACGTCAGCCAGCGCGAGCACAGTGAGATAGAGGTAGACGGACGTACGCCGCATTCGACGACGCATCAGTACGGCCAATGATGTCAAGTTACCGACGGTTCCCACGACTATAATGACCGGCATGACATAGACGGCCAGAAATGACTCGATTAGCTGTTCCTTGAGTCGTTCGTTGGGTAAAATGGAGCCGTTGAGTGCCGTCGTCGAGTTGTTGAGTGCTGCCATTCTTCTGACCTGCAATAAAACCACTCGCCTACTTGTCACATTCCATTATGCGTGACGGTGATGAGTTCTTTCGCATCACTCGTTGCTGATGCCATTTGGAAGTTACTGCACCGTGGAAGCAATTCTCGCGACATGAAATGTATAAGTTAGTAGACGGCTTTGTCATTAGTGGCCATAAGTAAGTAAGTAAGTAAGTAAGTAAGTAAGTAAGTGTCACCATTTTGTAGTGCGTCAAAAGCCAATTGAGCCAGCTTAATCTGCCACTCGTAACGAGAATACAAAGAGACAAAGCATAGAGATAATGCAAAGACTTCAAGACAACAGATGGGCCATAGTAACATGTATGCGCCCTTGTGGCCAATCACAGCAAGTTTCTGATTTTATGTTTATATATGTTGCGTGTTCTTACAGTGTACAATATATACAAGGCGCTTTGTGTGCATGTGTGGTATGTTATAGCTGTTTAATTTTTACACATATAAACAACTAAAATTCGTATAAAATGTGTATTTTAGATAATCGTCATCACTGAAAATAGTTAGGCCTATGACACAGTCAGCTACAAGCCTACAACACGCAAATTTACCTTTGCCTTTTGAAGAGCAAATAGCGAGAATCAGCAGAAAAAACTCGCCGACGCAGACAGCGAATATGCGAGAAGCTGTATAAACGACGACCGAAAAAAACCTGATGTGCACGCAAAATTGCGTGGTACGACAACAAACCGATAAAACACTTTCTGTCGTCGTCGACTGGAACCGATAAACGCTTTAACTGAGCGACAAGTCTGCCGCTGTAGCCGTTACCATAGCATTAGCAAGTGATGCGGACGCTGCACTTGGGTCTGCTGCTGCTGCTGCTGTAGACTCAGTTCAGTTGCTTGAGTAACAAGTTACTAACAACACAACTTTAGCCACTTCCCGTAAACAGGCAATAAGCCTGCAACTCGGTATTATAGCCGCACACGGCGTGAGATTGAGGTGAATAGCAACATGTCCGTACATAACGTACATAACGTCTCACTTTGCAGCATGCTTGTCCTCATGCTGCAAAGTCGCAATAGCTAGAAGTCGGTATAGGTATCATCACTTATACACGGACCCCAAGGCAGCCAGCTTCAGCGCAGCACATGTCACTCCACTCGGAGGACCAGAGATACCGACTGAGCAACCGACGCGCGAAACCCGACCGAGAGTGGGCGTGACAGTTGCTCTAAAATTAGCAGCGATATGTTTCCAGCGGATATTGTCTTAAGTAAGTAAGTAAGTAAAACTATATTATACTGCGCCATAAAGCTGACCTAGCCAGCTTAATCTGCCGCACTCGTAGTGATCAAACCGTTGTCCTAAAACGAAAATCCAGGGTAGAGCTAGGGTTGAAGTCCAAAAGTGCAGTCCGAGGAAAGG
>Ga0126335_1002347_pt1 | contig 11283 bp, 8 predicted proteins | sample OlaspJWI45metaG_FD_108409 | JGI IMG/M metagenome (GOLD analysis project Ga0126335, IMG submission 108409) | Marine gutless worms symbiont microbial communities from Oahu, Hawaii - Olavius sp. 1 OAHU.JWI-45 metaG | ecosystem: Host-associated > Annelida > Digestive system > Unclassified | place... | reverse complement strand
GTGTGTGAGCAGATCGCGGAGCGGGAGGTCGCGGAACGGGAAAGAAGCGGTGAACGGGAGTTACAAAAATAGGTTCGAGCAGGGAGCTGCAATTCTGCCGCTCATGCTTCGCCCACATGCTCTGGTCAACATTCACAGCGGGCTCAACACCCGTGGAAATTTGACACCTTTCTATTGTAATTTGGTTCCATTCTGACATGACTTAAACAGTGTCAATCGTTTATCAATCATTTATTAGGTCGCATCGGATGCATGAGGTGCGGACTATTGCAATCGATGATCCCGAGGGCGTCCGTAACCGCAAATCTGTCTGTTCGGCGAGTGCATTGTATGGCTTCCTGAGAGATGGACTGGCAAAAATCCGTATAAAATTATACACATTAAAAACTAATTTAAAATGTAAGAGTCGCTGATACTGACAGTAACGATTCATCTCATATGAATATACAAGTATTATAAGTAAACAAGTAAGTAAGTTGGAAAGGAAAAGAATCGTACGTCATGAGTACGTCGTCGGCGTCGTTACAGCGGAAATGGTTCCAGTTTTGATGATACCTGCAGCAGAGTACCAGCTGACGGTGGGCACAGCAGCAGTAGTCGACGGTTGGGAGGTAGTCACGGACCGTGCACAGGTGCGAGAATTCCATGTATCTTTTACTGATACATTCACCGCCGCTCGGCAACACCTCTAGCCGACCCTCCAACGCTTTACACCAACAAGTTAAACTTTACAGTTTACAGGAGGTGAAGCTGTTTTACAGCAGTTTTTGCCTCCTCCTGTAGCTGAGAACTATAGTTATATACATTCAGTACATGTTAGTCACCTTAAATAAAACAAGAAGTAGCAATAGAAAAATGGTGTTGGCAAACATTTTCCCAATGTTTTCTTATACGTCGCCAGTTGCTTCATAAATCTTTGATGCTCCTCTACGTCTTATCTTTTGTTGCTCCATACGATTTTCAGATTTGATTGACTTGATATGAATTCGACCCACTCCAATAACTGAGATAAGGGATAAAATAGTGATTTGACGTAGGTTTGACGGCGGCGAGTCTGCTAAGTGAGATGACACACAATCAGTTGTGATACGGACTGACTGACGTTTATCGTGTTGCTGCTGCTGCTGATTTGCTAAGCTGACAACTCTTGAGTTAACAAGTTGACTCACGTTCTTGACATGTCAGTCATCGTCTGTTCCACGTCCCTAGTCACACTGCACTGTCCGCCCCTGTCATTCTGCCACACTGTCCTGCATTCTTTAGCTCCATATTTTGAATATATACATTTATAATTACGAAAAAAGCTTGCACAAAATAACAAAATTTTCACCGCTGTTATTGTCCAAATAAGCTTAGATCACATTATTTGCAGCGAATCTGTTAAAAGTAAAGTCCTTTCAGAGCCACATGACGCACTGGGCGGCGCTAATCTCCATTTCCATAGCCCTCAGCCAGACACCAGCTTACACTGCGAGACCACGGATACGGGGCTAGTGCATCGCGTTGTGTGTCTGTTTACTCCCCAGCCGTTAAGCCGGTATCAAATTATACTGCTTGGTGACAGAGGCATATAGGTGTAAATAACTTGTCCACCCATAGTAAGTCTATTAGTATTTTAAATGCAGCATTTACTGCTCGCAATTGCAGCTTATCTGAACACTGAATTTTCTATCATATCATCGTGATATGACAGAACATTTCACAAATGAGCCTAACTAATTAAACTCCGAAAAAAATCAACAGGGCCACTTGAACATTATATATGCCACTGTTGTTTGTGTTTCAGTCAACACTGGTTCAATTTAAACAGGTATACAGGTAAATCAAATTTAGCTGTTTGTTGTATTCATCATACCTGCGCGGTGGCATATGTCTATCTGTTCTTCATTACATGTCGCACCTGTGCAGCACACACACAGAACTGCGGATAAAGGTATATAATCCATTATTATGCTTATGCCGTATTACCTTTATTGCTTTGAAGCTTACGGCACCAGTCTGCGGTTGGATTAGTCTAATCAGCTTTGCCGAGAAAGGTGCGAATCTATTGAAAGCAGTAATTTATCACTGCTCGGATATTGAAAGGCCTGCAGCTGGCGATAATATTCTGACTTAACGATATGCATAGTGATTTCTACAACTTAATGCTATAGTAAGGACCATGCTAGCCTACATTTTCGTTCCGCATGTATTGTTGACTTTATCATTTTAATTCTTATTGTTTGTATTTTTGAGTGAGTATATAGTCCACAGTGTCCGCGCTGAAAAATGTTTAAAACAATTTTTATGTGAGTAATTTTAAGAACGTAACTGTCGTCCCATAGTGCTTGGAACATATTAGTATTAAATAAATTAATTTTAATTTTATTCGTCTAAAATATCGCTTCTGTAATCTTTTTAGGCCGGTGCTCAACTGTAGGGGGCCTTCATCGCTAACAAGAGTAGGCTTTGTAGCAGTATTATCTATGACGTTCAAAAGATTTTGTTCTGACCTACTCTACTTGCATGCTCCGCATCACACAGTAAAGCGACTTTCACCTGCAGTCAGTAATGCTGTTCTTGGAATTGTTACTTTTCTTGGTGTAAGGTTAAAACGTGTGGAACAAACAACGTTAACGAAATACGCCGCCAGCGCTAAAAGGCCGACATCAGCTTATTGTATTCGCCACAGACAGACAGAATGGCCGATTTGTAGTCCATTAGCTTGCACTATACCAAATTAACAGTGAAGACAAGATATTGCCTGTCCATATCGACATATCAGTGTCATGCGTTCATTAATAACGACACAATCACATTGATAGCGCGGGGGCACGGTTATCAAAGTAGGCCTACCCCTAGACGTACGTCAGAGCGACGTATGGATGTACTTCACGTAACGTGTGCTGGTCGCTAATGACATAATATGATAGCAATGCATCTAAAGAGAGGCGCTGCTGTTTCAAAGGCATTGCAAACCGCGCAGCGCCTTTGTCTTTGCTGAGGTTTGCTGCAACGGTGATTTCACTACTTGCAAACGATTGTAGTCACAGAAAAATTTGCTGTCAGCTGATAAATACTGTTGAAATTAGACCATTTTGACCATTTATGAAGTAATTTACAGGCGCTACCACTATTTGAAAAAAAACAGCAATACAGTGCGGTTAAATATTGTCCTAATTCTCAAATGAATACACTACTAGAATAAAACTATTATGTTTCCTTTTGCAAATTACCGACAACAGAAGTTAAAATGCCGGCATTTTTCGCATCGAATGATCCTATGATTCCTGAATTGTATATATTTAATTAGAAAATCTACGACACGCAAATTATGCCCACCGTCAGTAACAAACAGACGCACAGGCCGATTGTTATATGCCTTTTTCGCCTACAGGCGGGCAGAGGCATAATCATCATAAGCTTGTCTTTGTCAGAGAAGCAGATATATGTTTAGTTAGCTGCGAGTAGGAGCGTCATGATGTCTGATTCATTCATTACTGTTTATCCGACAGCACTGTGTATTTGTGTGCGTGACTAACATCTATCTGTCGCAGTATTATTCCCAACAGTCGTCGCCAGAAGGCTCGCATTTCTCTCCCTCTGTCAGTTCGACTTGCGGCCCGTTAGCATCACGCAATGGTTTCATCACATGGTGATGCGAAACAAGAGATTAATGCTTAGTCTTCTCTCCGCTTCTCATCCCCGTAGCATCCCCAGACTCCGCAGCCGCCGACTGTTCACACGAGAAACCTTACAAACACGACAACCGTAGCACGGCGTAATGATGACGCATAGCTATCAGTTTTTGAATCGTACGACTCTTGAGCCCCGAACTTTCGTGTGAAGAACTCGTTAGATTACAGTAACAGTAACCACCACGTAACCATGCCATTAACTCTGAGCTCTTCATTTACACAACAAAATGAACCAGTCTTACTTGTGGCTAGTAGATCTACCTGCCACTCAAACGATGTTATTGCAAGTCAGTGCAAACACTGCATGCAGTCTCTGATGCACAAGTTGTTAATAACCATGCCTGTCCTATACCATACGCTTAGGCGATACATTGCGCAAAAAATTATTTTTTCGCCTATAAGTCGTTCTTAAATCCAGCTAGAAAATACGAAGAAGCGTCATGAGCAGCAAGCTGTGAGTTGTGGTACAGCCCCAGTCGATGACACATCTTAGCACGAAATCGACTGTTGAAGCAAGAAAACTGAACTAGATTTGCAGCAAACGCGATTGCTCTGGAAAAGTAAGCGGCACGACACCTCCTTCCAAAAAGTAGAAGTAAATGGCGCTCTTGCTACTGCTGCTGTAAAACAGTGTTCGTGGTGTTTGTTGTCAAATAATCGAAGCGACAGAGAGCGAGAGGCGCTATGGTTAAGCTAGTTGGACTGCTGCTAAAGGCAATCAGATTAATCGTCGCCAGTGAAACGGAAGTAGATTGCGCGTGCGCATACTGACATAAACTGACTGATGACGATGACGTAATCATGACGCAGCGTCATAGAGTCATCGATGACGCCGATGAAATATTAAACGACACTCAAACGTGACGTTGCCGTCTCCATGACGACGGTCTCAGCAGGCGGGCAGGCGGCTGCACATCTGCAGCAAGTGCGCGCTGGGCTGCGCTGGCGCCGGTGTGTGTGCCGGGGCTGACTAGCTTGATGAAGTGGGCTCCTGGGACCCACCGCACGCGCCACTAGTACAACATTAGACCCAACAGCGGCGGCGGCGGCGGCCCACCGGCGCAGCAGCCCAGGTTTTTTCTATAGTCGTCGTCGGCCGGCGTCAAAATGTCAATGGCTATAAACGTGACGTACGGCGACGCCTGTTCACTGAGCCAACTCAGGCTCATCTAATCCGATTGATTCATTTGAAGACGGCGCGCTATTTCCGGTATAGACGCGGGCCCCATGCAGCCGGCAGCGTGAATTATAGGAAACTCGTAAATGCAACGGGACTATAGGGTACACGCATGTGTTAATAATTAGTTGTTTTCTATTTTGCGTTTATACTTTCAAAGAATGGCCATAATGATCTCAACGATAATTTCTGAACTAAACAAAACAAGTCTTCTTAAGTAATCACAAATCTTTTTATAAATCATTTTCTCACAATAGGTATAAAAATAAATATCATCAGCTATTTTACAAGAAGTTAACTGGATCATTTTGAAGAAAATTCATTAAAGAGCAACAGGCAATGACCGCTTGTCATTTCCAAAGTCCATGAACACCACAAACCGATGTGAAGGCATCGTTGCGGAGCTCTTAGAATGCAGCCGTAAAACTAAGTGGTTCGTCGAGCACTTTTCATGACGTAGTACGATTGCGATAAACGTTCCAACGGTATAGGCCCTACAGTATGCTACGTGGCCTATACCATTTCCGCTGAACAACCACGATGTCACTGATGGGTCTTCATTCTCCAGTCATTTAGCGCGTACAGTCTAATCTATGCAAAAACTGTAATTAATAATAAAGTTCGTCGTCCGTCGTAAATTCAGCTAAAAGGCTAGGCCAACTACTCGGCGTTCGGGCTATCGTAAGCGTTGATATCTGTAATCTTCTTCATACGAAAAATCTGATTAAAGCGTGTTTTTGATGAGCTGGAATTATCGTCGAGATTATTTTATCTTGTAATCCGTTTACTGCTGTTGATTAATTTTTTAGTCCACATGTGCACAGTGCACCCATCTTCTGAAGCGCGTTCTCTACAAAAATCACTTTAATTAGGTTACACATAGGCCTGCAAAGAAGTAACAATGCATTTCACAGTCATACACTGTCTGGTATAGTAGCACAGAGAATACAAGCCAATTATTATGCTACATGCATATTACAGTTTACTAGTTCTCATGGTACCAGAATTGACATTGATACAGTTAATTTGCCAATTTGCCAATCTACTATTCTGATTTGTAGGAAATGGGAATGCTTTACAGCCAAGAGTTCAGCAAGCTGATGCTCTCCAGCACAGCAATGCAGATTTTCAACCAATCACTATCGTCGGCGCTGCTCACATGACATCCGGTGCTCTAGTTATTAATGAGAGCTGTTGCCATGGTGATGTCATCAAGGTGGTATATACCAGACAGACTCACTCGCAGTCCGACACAAAGGAGAAGGTTCAGTACAGTTGGCAGCGGCTGCAGGCAACATTTCGACTGAAGACTGACTACTGACCGCTGCTGCCGCTATTTCTATTCTACAGCTGCAGCAGCTCATCTCGTTCCGTCGTTCCGGCGGGTTTTGTTAAGGAGATTATTGCATAGAGGATGCGAGCTGTCTCCCTTTAGGACAGGGCATTGCGTGTCCGGTGACGCCGTCGCAGTATAATAAACATGTCAGAGCACATTGCAATGCATGCCGGTCGCCGGTCGGAAGCCATTTTCGTGCGAGGACGCGACACAGCGGCGCCTGATAGACATATCTCGTGCAGGTCTCGAGCCACAGCGAATATAACAGCATTACGTGTCATATGTCAGAATGTCGATGGGACGTCGGCAGAGTAACAGAGTGACCCGGCCAGCCGACATACGTATCTCTATTTCTATAGCTGTAATTCCGCGTTTTTCCGCTGCACCGTGATACAGTCCAGTGACAATGTCATATGAGATTTCATGGCAGCTGGCACTAAGACCTTTGTCGGCGTGTTATGTTGTAAACTGAGTTCCGAGTTTCTTTGTGTTTGCACAGTCGACTTTTCTGTGTTGACTATCGACTGTATTACGCAATGCTCTTGCATTTGAAGCAAAGTATAAATAGGTGGGAGTCATTTCGTTATCATATTCTCATTCTTATGTAACTAAAGAATATTGATATGTTGTGATTTTCAGTTTAAGCTCTCATTTTATATCAAGATAACAATCTGTATGTTGGTTGACACAAACGATAGGGTTGGAAACAAAAACAGCACGAAGCGCAAAAACAAGAAATTAAAAATAAATTAGGGTGATTATTGAAATCAGCAATACATCGTCACTGGCAGGAACTGTTGCGAACTGCTACAAAGTTATAGACTAGTTTCTAACGAAACATCATCTAAACAATAATAGCTGTTAAAATTTTAAAGCATGCCGTAGGCCTACATTGACTGCAAACTAAGTTCGTAGATCACATGAAACAAAGAAACGATGTTTTCATTCAGTACCGGTACTGACATTGTCGTTGTATTGATACTCACTGAGTCAAAAGATTTGTCCAGAGTCAGCTGAACAGCGTATTTTATCCACGCAGGGAGCGTTAAAGTCAACAAGAAACACGCTCACGTAACGCAGCCAGTGTTTTATGTCGACTCTAGTATACTGCTTAGAGTCGTACGTTGAAGTAGAGGCGAGGCGATATATCGGTCCGGGTTGATGGGGTCGCGACACATACGCAGCTACTGAAAGGTACCCAGCCGGTCGGGACGGCATCTCACCACGCCTCCAGGGAATCGTTCCGTCCAACGCAGCTTCCTTCCAGACGACCAGTCAATGAGCTTTGTCTTGCACGCAAACAGACATTACTGATCAACATCAATGTCGACTGCCACTTGCTCGACTGTCCATCACTGCGATAAGTAAGCAACTCAGTAAGCAGCTACAAGAAAAGTGAAGTGTTAGGATAGCAACTGATAGAAGTGGTAAGCCAACTTTTTTTTTATCTCATCAACGGCTTTTTTCGTAAATATTTTATCTCATTCTTTCTCTATCTTTGACTGCTGTTTATAGTAAGAGTTTTAGGCGGCATCGAAGGCGCAACCTGCAAGATGCGGTCTATGAACATGTTTATTCGTCCCAACGGCAGACAATACGGGCTATATGTACAGACAGACAAACAGGGACAGACAAAAGGTAAACATACACTTTACATACAGTTGCGACCTATAATCCAGTAGCATGGTGTGTCAGTCTGTCTATCTCGTGGCTGCGCTGGGCAAAAGCACATGAACGGATCGAGGTCCTATTCGGAATGTAGACTCTTAAGGACTCGAGGCACAGTGTGTAAGATGGTATCCCGAACTCCCGATCTTTCTACGGAGAGGGGGGTTCGATGCGGCCTTTGCTAAATTAATTTGGTCTCTTTTTAATGAAACCTTTCAAATTGTTGGCGGTTGTAAAGTAATAAGAATTACAGAATTAGTATATGGGCTATTTGTGAATAATTTAATCATAAACTGTAGCCCCGGAAGCCTAGTTTATAAGCGACATCACACTATACCGAAACAATTAATTGTACTCGGTATGCAGAATTCAGTCGAATGGTTGACTTACTTCGAGTTGCGAGACATAGCCTATATATGGCGATTAATTGCATGATGTTTAATTCATTGAACAGCGGTATAAGGTCGATAGTAAGGTCTAATGCAGTGTCTCGGTGGATTAGTGGCGCACTGAGTGTGCGGTCTTAATGCGCCACACGGCAGCACATACACTCTATGGCTTTGCATTTCCGTCTGCCATCTGCACTTTTTACGATTCGCCTAAGATCCCGCTCGAGCCTTATTTGCCATTCCTGGACCGCTCTGTTATGCATCAGATAAGATTACTGCGCTGCATTAGCTGCGCGTAAATCTCAATAACAAATACGTACTATACTGTGCACTAAGCCGTGGAAATGATGCCATCAAAGCCACTGGCGTCACCAAAAGTTGTAAGTAAGTAAGTACATTTCTAAGGCATTTGATATGTTTTGTGTCCCTGTAGAAAGCTCCAAGAAAGATGGCATCAAACATTCAAACTCGACTACTGCCTCTTGCGACGGCTTAATCCACATTTGTAAGGCGCTGTAAAACAACAATCACCATGGCAGCACCATTCCGCGTCTCGCTTTCTCAATTTTCACACTTTCGTCTTGTCTCTCTCTCTCTCTGCTTTTGGAGTCATTTCATCGCCCTTGTGTCGATCGACCACACTTCAAATTATAGGAAAAAGCGTCTGTGAAAGCGCAACAAAATTCCAGTGATTTTTTCGTCATATTAGAGACTGCTTTATGCTTCACAATGCAGATTTTTCTCAATAGTGTTCAGAGAAAAACATACCACACAAAAGGAAATGACGGTCGAACTATGGTCGTACCATGGTCGAACTATGATGTTTAAGATCGGAAAGTATCACCAATTTTCACCATCATAATAGCCGACTTATCAATTAGGTGTCAACGAAATGCAGGAAAAAATATCGTTATCGATAACATCCGAAAAGTGCACAGTACAAGAACTATGTCGTTCCTGTAGTGAGAGTCTTAGCACAAAGCAGTCATATGCGGATGAGCGGTCACATTGTCGATGCGTTGCTGCAGCTGCTAAAGAGACAGCGATGGCGGTGCTAAACCGTTGCGGCTGCTGCTGCTGCTGCTGCGGCGGCGGCGGCAAGGTGGACGGGCGCCAATAAACGAGCCGAGTGCACGGAACCATCGTAAACGACAATCGAGAGCTAAGTGCGTAGATTAAGCTGTCGTCGTATAGCGTGGTCGCTCCCTCCCTCGCTCGGTGCATAACGACGGCCGCATCACTTGGCTCTGCGCGACAATCAATTACCGTAGTCCATACCACACGAGCCGCCCGAAAACTGAATTACCGTACTGCTCATCGTCGACGTCGTCCGCTGGAATATGCGCGCTATGCTACTGAGTATTGGTGACAATGCTTCGCCCAGTTATTCAACAACGGTGTGATTTATTTATACGTGCTAGACAAGCGCCGAATGCGGGCGAGTTTTAGAAAAATCCACCGCGTATACGTGACCACAATGATACGCGGCACAGAAAAAACAAGCACACAGCTGTCAACTATATCTTCTTGACTGAGCCGAGGCAGATCTCTGAATTTATCTCACCAGTGTCATCCACGACGTTATTCCGACAGACCAAACTAACCTGCGACACGACAGTAGAAGCAACCCAAAAATCAAACTTTCAGTTTCAGGCTCGTCAGAATCACATTTAACACACGACGAAACGTCAACTTAGCACATCGAGATCAGTATATGAAGCTCTCTTCTGTCAACAAGCGATCAAAATAATTTGGCAAATGCCGCATCGAATTCGCAGGGGAATCGGGACTCATGTACTATGCTTTTGGTCCTCCAAGAGTTTCCTCCCCAAACAGGATTTCGATCCGCTCAGCCGTGTTTGCACAGCGAAGCCGCGTGACTGACAGACAGACTGACAGATTGACGGACACTCACGCTACGGAAACATTGATCACTATAGTCCGCATTTCATGCATTCGATGCGGCCTAAAATACGACAAAACAATATTGTCTGCCATTAGTGGCGAAATAAAGGTGATCAAATCAACAGATATATGTAGGCCCTATAAACAAGACACGTGAGTAACTGCATCCGAAGGGTGGCAGTCATCTCGAGACCACAAGTCAGCTCCTTCTCAAGGGTTAAGGCTAGGGATTAGGGATAATGTCAGGGTTAGGTTTGCCTTATAGCCAAGTTGACTGTAAACCCGTATGAATGTGATATGCTGGCTGTCACACGAAAAACGATTGTTCGCTTTGTCGTACGACGTCACGGCGGCGCCAATCAGGTTTTACGGTGGAACAAACAGTAGACGCCGACGTCGTCGTCGTAAGTTGGTAAGCAGGCAAAAGTGATCGGTCAGTTTGGAGGATGGCGTGCCTCGCTCTGACCCGACCCGACCGTCATGCGGCAGCACGTCTGCGGGTCGGGTCGTAACAGACCGATGATCTCGTGGTCGCGTGCCGTTTGGTCGACGCAGCACGCCTGACCTCGACCCCTTCGTGACGCTGTTTACGTATTCATGTATGCCGGAGCGCTGCAGTAACAATATTTTTGGCGGCTAGGCGGTCGACCTGCTGCCGTTGTAAACGGACACTGATTGACTGCACGTCGCTAAGACGATTAATATATAAACACCAGACCGCGTCTGCTAAGTAGAATGTTTTCCAGTGTTTCAACATATCACACAAAATCAGTAGTGCCAATAAACTTACTAAATGAAGTGCAATATACATGCAGACATATAAGCCAATTCGAATAGGCCTACTAGTTTACCTTTATTTATTACACAATCGCAATACCTGGTTGACAACATTACACATGCATGTCGTGCGAGCATAGCAAGGATTGCACACTTTTTTAGTATTATATATACCTTGTATATGCACCTCCATAGGCTCATAGCCATTATGGCAGTGATTTTAGCATAACATGACGCGTCGAACGCATAAGCTGTATTCGTATCTGCGTATATAAGGTGCTTTGTGTGTGTGTGTGTGTGTGTATGTGTGTGTGTGTGTGTGTGTGTGTGTGTGTGTGTGTGTGTGTGTGTGTG
>Ga0126335_1002346_pt1 | contig 11283 bp, 9 predicted proteins | sample OlaspJWI45metaG_FD_108409 | JGI IMG/M metagenome (GOLD analysis project Ga0126335, IMG submission 108409) | Marine gutless worms symbiont microbial communities from Oahu, Hawaii - Olavius sp. 1 OAHU.JWI-45 metaG | ecosystem: Host-associated > Annelida > Digestive system > Unclassified | place... | reverse complement strand
GTACTCATTTTTTAAAAATTAACGTATAAGGTATAAAGTAGAAGCTAAGACCTATTTCATTAGGTGTAAAATTATTGTCAGCAGTAGTTAATTGACATGAAACTAAGTATTTATAGTTACGGGTGAAAATAAACACAACCTAATTTCGTAAATTTGCAATGGCCGCCGGCTGCTATGAAATTCAGTAAATAAGTAACGCTTGATTGGCAATTGCAATTCGTGACTTACGTTACGTCGTGTTTGCGTTTGCTTACTCTACCGTGGGATAATGGGAATGGCTGAGATGATGCGTGATTGTTTATTTTGCGAGCAGCATCAGCAAAAGTCATTTATCAAAATTATCAATATACAAATGCACAATACATTGATAAAAATTTTCGATTATCGGTTTCTCACTTTCCAAACCGGCCACCGGATTAAAAACCGATTACCGGTTTTCCAGCTACCGTTTAACATCCCTATTCTAAACTTAACGTCTTGAACACAGGCACTGACGTCAGAGGCACCTAACAACAGATGCTTTATTCGAATTTTTGCACTTACTGACGTCCATATCTTGTTCAACAAATTCAACATTATAAAATTACATTTCATAAATTAGATTGTGCATGAAAGCAAAAATTCACTTTACTGTTTGTGACTTGTAATCAAATGTGCCCAAAAAGTACAGCTAAGCTCAGGCAATAAAGTGAAAAGACAACACCAACAACCTCTCAGTGAGTAGTGCCGTTGCTCGTTTCTCGACGCTGTTAGCCTTATCCATCTCAGAACGCAGCCTATTCAGTGCTGAGATGCAGTCAGCATGGAATGGCACAAGTGAATTATCGCCGCTCACTTTCTCCAGTTTCATTCCGCTGTCAATCAGACGATACAGAACCTCCAGTGTCGTGCGTGTCCGATCGTTGATTGAGTGACCGACGTCTTCCAGCCACGAAGACTGACCGAGCATCTGAGAATTGCAAATATCGGCCCGTCACTTTCTTTAAAATGTTACATAGTTACATACAACTACTGCAGAGCACTAAGAACCATACGTTATGTTATGTTACTATGGATGAGTTATAAATGAGAAAAAGCAACTGTCTAAAAAAGACATTATACAACGATGTGTTCGTGGAAAAGATCAGGGGTCAGAAGACAAAGAAGAAAGTTGATTAAGACATCACTGAGTGGACTAATCAGGCTTTGCAGATCACTGAAGACAGGTACCGATGGCATAAGGTTATGATCACCGCCAACCCTCCTGGAGTCTGGCACAAGACCTCAACGATACTTACATACAGAGGTCATATACAACTGTATGCTAAATGCTGGCATCTAAGAATTAACAGCCATGTGCTCATTATTCTACTCAAAATATCATCTATTTCCACAACAATAACAAATGTCATAAATTATAACTAAGTAGAACATACACTTGTATAACCAACTGAAAAATAATCATATTTTAGGCTGCATCCAATGCACAAGATGTAGACTACTGCGACTGGTGTTCCCATAGCATGGTGTGTCCGACTGACTGTAGACACGTCTTTATCCTGCAAAAGCCGCTGAACGGAGGGGGTCCTGTTTTGGGAGGAGACTCCTCGAGGCCCAAAAAACATTACACTAGACGGAGGTCCGAATTTCCCCACAAATTCGATGCGGCCGTCGCCAAATTACTTTGGCCACTTGTTTATTACCTACTGATGCAGGTTGAAGCTAGTTACCCCTTTGAGTGGTTTGCACTCAGACAGATCGACGCCGAGATTTTGTCCCTGGTCAATCAACTGTTTGAGCTTGGCAGTGCTTGTCATGTGTGCTCCCTCCAGACAAGCCAGGGCTTCACTCTGAAACTCTTTCACATTCTGGTGCAGTTCCTGTGAACACGCGCAACCACAATGTTTTTCACACAAGAAAACACGCCCACTTTTGAACTGTCACCGTCCTATGCATCAACGTGACACATCATACGACACAGGCAGCTATGAAACTTTGGCAAACAGTGTGAGACATCACTTAGACTCTGTAAGTAATTAAGTAAATAAGTAAACGAGATTATATTACAGTACACCTAAAGGCTACCTGAGCTAGCTTAATCTACCACACATGACAATAGCATAATGTCCAAGACTTAACAAACTAGATGGAAGTCGACTGGAAGCCATCGATAGGTATGCCTTTGCCTGTGTCCACAGTCCATTGTTGTGTATGTTACCCAGGAAGGGATGGTTATCCGGGGGAAGTGGGATAGGAGAAGGGGGTTCTGTTCGGGGAGAAGAGGTGTTACTGTTGTGTATTAAGGGGGTTCTAAAATCTAAAAGTAGATCACGTGCCCTTTATATGCACACAAAATTTGAAACCTCTAGCTTCAGCCTTCCCAGAAATGCAAGGGGGTCCCAAAATTCAAAAGTTAGTCACATGGGAGTAGGGATTTCCCGGGATGGGGGGTTCCATTCGGGGAGAAGAGGTGTTTGTGATGGATGCAGCAGAGACATCACAAGAAGAAAAGTGGTCGCAGCTGGCCAACCCTGAAGTGTTATCACGCACAGAATCAGATCCACAGACAGCACAACCAGACTGCATATTGCCTCCTTCGCCTATAGAGAAAAACAACCACTATGGACTGGTTGAGCAGGGCAAGTCTAGCTGATGCTTTGACCACAACGTCCACTGAATAGAACAGGGAATAAAGATCGCATAACAATTTTCAGCATACCATATTGTACTATTTGAATTTTTGGTTTATATGCTCAAATCCGGTATGACAGTATTGCAGACCAAAACCTTATCTTGCTCTCCTATGTCAATATTAACGACCTCAGTTATATGACCGTTTATATCGTAACAAAATGCAATACAGCTGTCATACCCTGATGACGTCGGCTTCTTTAATTCTACAAGGAACTGCGTCAAGTCTGGTACAGAAACGTTCTATTTCATCGAGACTCAGTTTTCCTTGTGGCGAATGTGGACCCGTGCTGTCATTCCTAACATAGCAACAAACCCACTGCATTAGAGGTCGACTGAATTGCAGTTTCGGTTTCATTATCGGCGCCGAAACTGGCAGAAAACTCAGTTTCGGTGGGAAGCACCACAGCAAGTTTCGGTTTTGGCCGTATCTCTGGAGTGGTTTCGGCACTAAATGGGCGAAACTGATCTCACGCTGGCTGCATTATTTGCATTTTATTTTCCATCCCTCCCACCGCTCTTGAGAAGGAACACAAGAGCCGTGTCCATAATCAGTCACCATCAAGTCATTAACGTCGTCCCTGATGATATACGTACGAAAGTATATGACAGTTTGTCTGCATTCTTGTCGAATGCTGTGCACAGTCAAATCCTTCTGAATGCTTACGGTAATGACTAATGTTCTACAGAGCACAGTTTCGGTTTAGGTTCTGGCCGAAACTGGGGACCAGGGGCCCGATTTTCAAAACTTCTTAAGATTTTCGTAAGATCTTCCTAAGTTTTCCCTAACTTCGTCGTAACTTCGTCGTAAGTTCACAACTTAAGAATTCCTAAGATTTTCGTAAGTTATTTTTCCAAACCTTCCTTAGCGTTTCGTAACTTTGTTCTAAGTTTTTCTTAAGACAGGCAAGTTGTGATCGTAGGTATTTCGTAACTTTGCCTAAGATTTTCTCAAGAAGTTTTGAAAATCGGGCCCCAGGTTCAGTTTCGGCGCAATTAAGCCTATATAGTTTCAGTTTCGACCAAAGCTGTAAGAACCTGTTTCGGTCAACCTCTAAAGTGCATTATTTTCTTGCTCAACAGTCTGCCAAAACAAAAGCATTTGATTCTGTCTTCATATGCCTACCTTTTGTTAATCGGTTAACCACACAACAGTACATACTTAACGACATTCGGTCTCTTAAATAAAAAAAACTTCTGACAGTTTCTGGCAAAAGAAATGAAAGTCCTTTGAAATACAACATAAGCAGACGTTGCAAGTACGCAGAAGAAATGTGCTCATTATGTTCTCTTAAAGACATGTATTACAATCAAAATTTTTAAAGGATTGAAAGCAATCAATCCCCATTAATATTATAACTGATCGTTAATCGACCCGTTCCTAATAATAACACCATTTTTTTAATTATTATCAGTATTATGAAGGCAGAGGTGTACGGACCCAATGAGACTAAGTCGTCGAGCAAGATGCCCAGCAACGTGAGCACACTCGCCGGCCTCCCGGACCACATTGTTGAGCCGACGCAGCATGTTGGCTGGAGCGGGAATATGAAGTTCATCGACCTCGTTCACCAGTGCCTTCAACTCCAACCACTCTGCACCAATGCAGCGTAATGTATGAATTCCGATAGCAAACAGCCGTATACACCTCCTACAACGCACTGGGCACACTGTCTGAACAGAAATGTTTCAGCGATTGTCTGAATGTTCCATCAGTACACCGAGGATCTCCGAGATCATCAGGAAGTGAGTTCAAGACAGTGGGTCTGGTGACGTGTCTTACCAGCCAATTACCAATCAACATGCAGCAAATACATAAACAACACCAACAACCGACACATAATAATAACAGTACCAGGGTTGATTCCTAATGTACTGTTTTTATTGTGTTGTGTATTTTCTGTTCTGGTATTGACTTTGTTAGCCTACAGTCATTGTTTGCCGTGTCACGCATTTATATTAATAAATAATAATAATAATAATAATAAAACGACAATTTATATCGCGCCGTAACATGCCGGGGGACATTACAAGGGCGCATTACACAAATTAATACAAGGAAGAGGTATAACATGCTGTAACTGAGAATGAAAGGCCAGGGTATGAGACTGAAAATAAAAAGGATTTAAGTAGTCTTTTGAAAATGTTAACGGATTCAGCGCTTCGTATAGTGTCGGGTAGACTGTTCCAAACTGCATAAAGCACCAACGTCGTCAGCAGATATTTGCAAGCGATGTGCAGCGGCAAAGACCAGATCAAATCGTACAATTCCAAATAAACTGTTGAAGTGTATGTAACTATTAGCATTCTATCTGCAAAAAGGTTAACGGAAAAAGTATGCGTCGTCGAAAAAAAACAGCCATTATGTGCTTTGGCATTAACCAAAAATGTACCTTCAGTACTAAGTTCACATAACCATCCAGGAAATGCAATGGAAATGAAAAACGTTCCACATCCAACTCATCAGTATACTGCTAGAGAATAATTTTTTTGTACTTGGTCCAAGTATAATGTCCGCTTTCACACTTACCAACTTTCTGGTCTGTCTTGGAATCAAGACACGCGTTGACACGTTCAATCCAACGCGGCAGACATTCAGCACGCTGCCTCAGTGTGTCGAGAATTCTATCCAACTCAGCGGCAGTATGTCGGTAGAGTAAAGTCCACGATGACGGCTTGCAGTCACACTTTGTGTCCGTGTGATCAATGCACCACACGTTATCTAAAACGACGCACACTGCAGAGTTATTGGCAAATGCTGTAGCCAAAACAGGCCGTTCTAGAAAATGCAAAGGGAGAAAGAACCACGACGGCTAAAATTTGGCAAAGGTAAAACACATCTGGATGAGACGTGTCTAGAAACGAAGTTTTAATGTGAGAAATTACTGACGGAAGAATAAAGGGTAAAGCATACCGAGGAATACAGAGACTGCACAGCCCTATGCTGAGTGATATTACATCATCAGCAAAGTGACCAGAAGTGAAAAGCAGCAGAAGATCGGAAGGATGCAGGGCCACAAGCCTGCTTCATAGCAGACCAACAAAAGAAGAAAGATAAAAAAAACTAATATCATACAACTATAAACCCCGCATTTAGCTGCATTTTACAACATCGGGCCTATTCACGTCGGGCTCGGCAACAGAGCATTATAGTTACGTTTTCTCTCGTCTAGATGGTACGGTAATTCTATATGATGGCATCATTTCCTGACATGGCACTGCTTAATGTGAGCACAGCACAAACTCAGTTCTGTGGTACCACAGACTGACTACGCATGTCACAATCACGTGACAATGTGGTGTTACACACTTGTGTTGCACGGACATGTGGCAGCGGAGAGATAAAGAGTTGTCTGACAACAAATGCACTGCCGCTCATCGTCAGTCAGCTCCTCAAACATCAACTGCTTCAGATCAGTCAAACCCTGTACACGTACAGCATACAACTCAATGCTCACAATTTAAATCAATTTATATCAGACTGACGTTTTTCACATTAATCAGTACGTAGATCGTTAGTTCCAGTTTAACGTATGCTAAGAGCAAGATACACGGAAGCTACTGCAATAGATGCTAACTAAACTAATCCACAAAGGCAGAAATGCTTATTGCTTGAATAAGAAATCTGAAAAATGCAATAAATGGCAACATCTAATATAATAACTCTATTCGTGTGTCTGTCTGTTCGTTTGTATGTAATGTATGTATGTTCGCTTCTCAGGGTAGCACCAGGGCAACCCAGGGTGGTTTTAGGTGCAAAAAAATTTAGGGGACATGGGTAGGGGCCAGAAAACTGGCATTTTTTGTATCCCGTGGCACTGCCCAGCCATGTGCCACTGCAGGCGGGACTATGCACTAGGCTCTATAGACAGGCTATATGTGCATGCACTGCAGACGCAGGTCAGTAGCCTAACAGGTGCAGACGTGGTGTGACAGGCTAAGCCTAGCAGGCGTTGGTGCTGACGGGCCAGCACGCATATACACGGGAACGGGACAGGAAATGAAAGGTGGTGATGCGGCTGCCTATATAATTGCCCATCAGTAGGTGAGAGTGCAAGCGAGTGACAAAGAGGGGGCATTAAACCAGAGTATACCTATTATATGTCACGGTATCAGGTATAAACCACAGTAAGATTACTATGCAGCAATGGCATTGGCAATCTGAGACTCACACTCATGACATACTCGCCACAAGTCTAATACTCTACGAAGTGAGGTACCACACCACCAGAAAAGATGCCAGCTGGCACAGATGTACTACGAATTAACCTGAGCGAGCAAGTCAGATCTGAGGTGCTTCTCGTGTTCAATGACAACGGAAAGGTCATCCACCAGACACTCTGCTAGTTTGATGTCGATGTTAGTCGGCGACAAGGCTATTACAAAGAGAAGTTCGTCGTGCGAGAACACACACTGGCGCTTCAGGCTGCGATAGTGTTCAACGCATGACCGACCCCATGGCAACTGACCAACACAAAAACAGCAAACCTCTTATTTTCCGAATCATTAAAGCCGCAAACAAACGAGTAGTTTTAGGACCCACTTGACACTCAACAGGTCGGTCAACGTCTTTCCGGGCAATCAATACTGATAGCCGAACTCACAACAGCCGAGCTATGACACTTTTTACGCTGCATCAATTATGCAGACTAAAACAACATTCTGTACCAACAAAAGAAGAAAGATAAAACATATAACAACATACAACTACAACCCCCGCATTTGGCTGCATTTTACAACATATAGCCAAAATGCGACAGGCTAGTATTCACGCTCGGCTGATGTTCGATTATTCGATTATTAAGGCTGACAAATTAACGTGTTACCGAACTCGTTAACGTGTTAAAAATTAATCATGATTAAAACTTAACACAGTGACAAAAAACTACAAAAATATTACTGCAGGCTTTGCAAAATCAGTCAAATTAAAATACACTGCGACATGCCAGGCAGTTAACTGCCGTACTAAGGGGACTGGACTGTACTAAGTAGGACCATCGTCCATCCATGTGGGCTGTCCATGTGCTGGCCACATGCACTAATGAGACCAAGAATTACTACCATACAATAGCAGCTTACACAAGTCATATATTTCTTGCCTCTGCTGAAACAAAAAAGACATAAATCTACACAAATGCAAGTGTGCATCAACGTGTAATTAAATTTTTTAACCGTGTTAACACATTCCTTAATTTTTCAACGCCTCGACAGCTCTGCTGATTACATAACAGTATTTCTTTTGTTTTACAGAAGACGACATACCCAGTTTGGTGGGCAGTAGTTCACTGCTTCAGCACAATTGTAACCCTGGTTAAATCCGGCGTGGTACGAACGTGGGAAAGTAATCATGAACTCGCCAGCACACTGATCTGCCCGAACAACCTGTAGCAAATGGCATTAAACAATATCAAAAGGTAAAAAACACACACAAAAAAATAAACTAATTTTCACATAACTGCAATGATATTCTCATTTTACATTACATATGCATCTCAGATTGATAATTCCTTGAAAAATAATGCCCATATTGCGTACAACAGTGCCTTTACCTTTGTTTACTATAACTCCAAGAAGTCTAGACATTACTGAAAAGCTATAATTTGCATTCATATAGCAACAATTTTCAAACGGCATAAAATTACCGGCACTCCGTAGGCCATGAGTATGTTAGGGTTGATGATGGTGGTGAGTTGGTGTAGCAGATCCGGAGCCTGCTCAAACAGATCTCCTGCAGCCTTCTGCATACATTCCTCAGACAAACCCGCAGCCGAACCAGGCACTCCGTACCATGTCTTGGGCTCTCCCCTACAAACAAGGCGTAACGTGACAACCTTAACCCGCGTTTAACTACATACGACACTAAATAGAAATGCTGACACAATGTAGCTAGCAAGTAACTGCCAACATAAACGTTGCCGAATACTAAAGCACAAGAGACTGTGTATGGTACCAGTGCATGAAGTTAACGGAGTAGCTCCAGTGGTCTTCAGTGTGCCAGCAGAAGCAAGAAAAGCACGATCCAACATAGACCCATGGAACCTGCAAATCACACTTATGCTTCTATAAAACCTGTGCTAAAAGTTCAGCATCAACCTGTATTAGTGGAAATGCGTTAATCTAAACCAAAACTGGATAAGTTTGCAACTAACCAGCTACCCCTGTCATCCATACACAAACGTGCACAATGAATAAGGGAGTAGTTTCTTAATGACGGCTACTACACTGTGTTCCAAAAAACACTTACATTTTTATCTTGCTGTAGTTTGTACAAACACTGACTGATTTTCGTCACATTTAGTACACAATACACTGAGCTAAATTGCAACTCAGCAGTTATTCATTCGCCCAGTTCACCGGCATGTTGCTGCTACATTACCTTGGGAAAATTTGAATTGCATAATAATGACTTTAAGTTGAATAGTTGTATAATTGTTGTTATATTGCGGTTGCATGTACTGAAAAATATCCAATTTTTTCAAACCACTGTTGTCCAACAGAGCTTAGATATTACAATAACTTTCTCTTTCATCCATACAGGCCTAACTGGAGATCATAAGCCTAAACCAGTAAACTTAGGAGTTTCACGCTGCAGCAACTCAATTGTCTGACACACACATCAGTGTACCGGTACACTGCCTTGCTGCAAGATGTCAGCCTCACAGTAATGGCACAAGTTGACGAAGCATCTCTTGTACTAGCAGTCGGCTCAACATCACGGTAATATGCAACAGCAAAAATCTTTCATTTGTCAGATTTCATCGTCACGTTTCGAAGTCATTTAAACATCTTTGCTGATGGAACAAATCAGCCAAAATGGTCCAAGAACCAAAAATTAACATTTCCCATAGTAATGCAGCAACAGTATTCAAGTGAGGTAGAAATGTCAATAACACTGTTGTGTTGAAAATTATTTACAAAAATCGGTTAACTTTTGTAGGCACTACAGCAAAATAAAAATAGCTGCTAAACAATGACTAGGTATGTGCCTAAAAGTCACGATAAAATAGCAGAGATAAAATAGCAGAAACAAAACCGAAACTGTTTAACTACAATAAACAGAGAACTGAAATACCGGTCTACGTTTATGAAAATGGGTTTCCCTAACCAAATCAATGACGTTTTTATCGTACACATTTTCAAGTCAAGACTTCTTTCAGTGAAGTGTTTAGCTCAGACGACAATGACAACAGCTGACAAGTACACAAGCAAAACTCCTGACACAGTGGCCTGGTCATCCGCACACAAACGCTTTCTCAATACAGGCAACTGCTACTCGGATTCTATCAATAAATGGAGACTTCGATTTCCGTGTACGTGGCAGTCTCTTCATCAAACTTTCTTTCAAATCCCTTTTGTTTACATTTTGCACCTGCAAAAGAGTTCTGCTAGCTTTACTTTTTATATACATATTTTCATATTTTTCATACTTCATGTTCATGTGAAATCAGTCACTATTCCTTCAACACATATCCTGTCAACAAGCTGTTACGATGCTGTCAGTGCAGCTTTCACGACATGGTCCTTCGTTTCGCAGTGTAAGCTGGTATCTGGCTGAGAACAGATAGAGTAAAATCACACCACAGCAGCGGCTCTAAACAATATCTATCTCCAATATTCAATGCACATGCTAACTCAACACTACAAGATGCGATGCCTATTCAACTCAGGACAGTAAAATGGTCTGTGATTTTAACAATTAACCTGCCACATACATACCTTCATGCCCGATATGCTGGCGTCAATATACTTCAAAACGGACGAATCCACGACAGGCAAATTGTTCAGATTCCAACCGGAAGTGATGTATTCCTAGAAACGACACAATTGAATATGCATTAAAATTGATAAATTTGCACTTGGTGATGCAGTTAATGATTTAAAAACGTTAACTGTTAACATAACCATGCACTACAAATCAACCAACAAGGTATCGTCCATTATGGGATGTGACGATAGCTGGCCCACCATGGTGCACACTGCAGTGCCGCTTTTATGGTAAAGTTCATAGGAGAAAGCAATCCAGAAACACCGAAAATGGTAGAACCGTACTTCCAATCACAAATCTGATGGCAGATTCTGAATCGGGAAGCCCGGATTCTTATTTGAGTTTCCAGTAACCATACATCTATCTCGCTTAGTTTAGGAGATATTCCCGTGTGACAGACAGACGACCACACAATGCAGACCATTACTATAGCTGGACCCCACATTGTGGTTGACCAGCTAATAAAACTGCAACCAATGATCATGCGGCATGGTGTCTGTCAGTCTGTCTGTCTGTCACACAGTTGTGCTGTGCAAACGGCTAAATGAATCACAGTCCCGTCTGGGGTGGGAACCCTCAGGGACCCAAGGCATAATGTGTTAGATGGGGTCCCAATCTCCCTACGGCGATGCAGCCTTCACCATGTTACTTTGGTTTCTTGTTTAATAATAGATAAATCAGTAACACAGCAAAGAAGAAGGAGAAAAAGATTTCGCATAGACCCGAAGTCAGTTGCGTGGAGCTCATCACATTGGTACTTTGAGCCGGTAAGGAAGAAGTCCAATTAAGCTAACGTACAGCCCATCTATGGCTGTCTTCAAACGTTCACTGAAAACTCACTTTTATAT
>Ga0126335_1002345_pt1 | contig 11285 bp, 6 predicted proteins | sample OlaspJWI45metaG_FD_108409 | JGI IMG/M metagenome (GOLD analysis project Ga0126335, IMG submission 108409) | Marine gutless worms symbiont microbial communities from Oahu, Hawaii - Olavius sp. 1 OAHU.JWI-45 metaG | ecosystem: Host-associated > Annelida > Digestive system > Unclassified | place... | reverse complement strand
TGAAAGAGATGATAAAGACATATTACGTGAGGTTCGTGGTTTATTCACACGAGCTAATATTTTAGCTCGTAGATTTGGTTTGTGTTCTATGGCAGTTAAAACTATTTTGTTTAAGTCATTCTGTATGAGTTTTTATGGTATGGTGCTATGGAAGTATTTTACAACTGGCGCTATTAATAGCCTTCGATCCTGTTACCGAAAGTGCATGAAGACATTTTTTGGTTACTCCAAAAGTTACAGTGTGACTGCTATGCTTGTACAGCTTGCTTTACCCACTTTTGATACGTTGTTACATAATAGTCATGTTAGATTTGCTGGCCAACTAGATAGTTGTCATAACTGTCTTATTGCAAATCTCCAGTTGTTACATGCTTAGTTTCTAAGGTGGTAAACATCATTGCATGCATGTTACTGGTTGTCAGTATTATTTCTTTCTTATCTGTGTTTTGTGAGTGTGTCTGTGTGCTGTTCTATGGGTTTTATGCCTGAAATAAAGATATACATACATACATACACATACATACAATGTCAGTGCGATGCGCGTCGCAATGCAACCAACATTTGGCCGGTGTATTTAAGTTCGCACGCAAATGCGTGATGCGTGATGAGCGATGGTCGAAGCAGCGGTGCCGACGAGGCATACACATTTGGCGCTCTGTTGCGATGCGCGCTCACTGCTAGCGCCGATTTTGACTACCCCAGCATAACATGCAGCAGTCACTGGTGCTGACAGAGCAGGCTGCGGAAGACGGGCGTGAAAGTCGCACCGCAACTACGTGATCACAGCATCTGCAGCGTCGGCCTACTTGTATAGAGACTTGTGCGTACCAGTACCAGCAATGACAGACTGTGAGAGATTCTGGGTCGGATACACGTGGTTCTGCAACGTTTTCGGCATGCTCACCGCTATCGGTACGTCGGTCGGACTCGTTAGTTTACCAATTTCGTAAGATGCGTCAACTTTTGCAGGTGCGATTTTGAACACCGATTTGAGATAACGAAACCGCGCAAAAAGCCGTTCAGAATATTGTTCGACATGTGCTTACTTGCGTAACGTGCATGCATACCCCGACGTACGGCCGCTAATAAAACTACTTACGTCTTTCAACAGTAACTTAATACAACATCATAATCTCAGGCTATTATACGCACAACAACTAACAAGTGATCAAAGTGGGCCTAATTCGATGAAGGCCGCATGGAATCGCCACCCTCGCGGCGTCGCCGTGGGGGGTCGTAACCCCCATCTAATACAACGTGCCTTAAGCTATGGGCCTCCAAGAATTTCTACCCCAAATAGCACTTCGATCCGTTGAGCCATTTTTGTACCGCGCATTCGCTTGACAGACAGACAGACTGATTGACTAACTGACGGACACACCACGCTACAGGATCATCGGCCGCAACAGGTTGCCTAGTTAGCTCAATTGTTAAGTCACTGGGCTGTGCCTGCTAGACCAGCCGGCTAGCCACTTGCGCGGCTCAGGTTCAGTCCTGGGTTCGGGCAAGTGGTTTGGCTCGGTTTGGCTGGGTTTGACAGGCATGCTATGAGATAAAATTTTCAGGCAGCTATGGAGGATTTGTTGCACGTTGCGTATTCGACGCCAATAGAGAGGAGATCGGCCTACACAGAACTGTGAAGACTTGCGGCTATGTTGTATTGGAATATCTGTGGTAGCTTCCATGTATGCGTGTATGCACGATGTCCCGCACATAAAAATATTGAGGCGCCGCATAGCAGCTACTTTCATTAGAGTTTTAGTATTTCGACTGACGCCGTTCCGATTGTGCATGCAGTAGAGCTCGTATGGGCGTGGTATCGGGTCTGTTCATTAGACGCAGACTCTGTAAATCAGTCTGTTTTACGGACACAGCGTACAGCTTGTGTGTAGGCCTAGACTCTAGACTTATATACGGCCTAATAAGTATAAAAGTGCAAGTCCAGGCTGTTCAGGCTGTTCCCCATGTAGCCTTAAGCGTCGCTTCCGCATGCGTTGCACTGCGCGATGCGTTGCGTGGCGAGTACCAGCGAATCCCGGCGAGTCACAGCTGGTTCCAGCGAGTACTTTCACTCGTCATGCAACGCAACTCGTCGCGCAGCGCAGCACATTTGGAAACGACGTTTTGCTCACGTTGTGTGACCGATAACCAGAGTGGCCCAAGCTATGGCCGAGCGGATTAATTCATGAAAAAAACCCATCAGTGTTTTTCTCAATTTTGATTAGGCGGACAAACTGCATGTTAAATCTCTGGCTAAAACTTTGTGGAGCAAGGCTTGCTAAGAATCACATTTTGCTGACGTTGGTTTGGCGAGAGACTTTGCAAGTGTTCGCGCGTTTTGGAGCTTAGCTCTTAAGCCTTGTCCCACAAACTTTGCATAAGAAGAAGAAGTGTCCCTAATCGGCAATAAAGAGTGAGATTATGCAACGAGTTTCTGCCAACCGATAAGTGGTCATTAAAACTAAGCCGACGAGCGACGACCGTGCATGTTTAAGACCGAAGCTATCGGCTTAATAACAGCCGCTCGCTTCTGTCTCTCTCATGAGAATAGGTGCGTGCGTTCTTCTTTCGCTTGCGACACTGTAGCTGTTATGCAGTAAGCAAATTATAGTTACCTGCGCGCTAGCTATGTTGCGAGCAGTATGGTTTTTGGTGGCGTATGTCTGTCTGCCTGTCTGTCTGTGCGTCTGTCAATCTATCCGCACAAAATCTCGAAAACTACTGATCAGAAAATTGATGTAACTTGGTAAAAATATGCAGGAATATGTCCCATGGTGAACGCAAAAAGTACTTAAAAGTTAATGACATTTGCCCTTGACCTTTGACCTTGAAAACTACATTCGTACTTTTTAAAATTCAAACTATATATTTTGAATGGCTTGACCTAGCAACTTTATTGTTAGTTTGAAGATGCACTTTCCAAATATCTAGGACAGTGTTCAGTTTCAATGTCATTGGTCCAAGGTCAAGGTCACGGTAGCGAAAAAGCCGTAGCGTGCAACTCAAAAACTACTGGTCAAAAATTGATGGGGCTTGATCAATATATCTGTTACGATAACGCTCGAAATAATTCGAGGCTTTTGACACTTTGATCCTTGCCTCTGACCTTGAGACATATTTTCGTACTTGTTTCAACTCATGCTCTATGTTTGAATGCCTTAAGCTAGTAGCTTCATTTTCAGTGTGAGGGTACATCTTTATATAGGTCACCTTTGAGTTTCAAGGTCATGGAGTTAATCCTAAGGTCACGATCGCAAAAACAGTGGCAGCGCGGCAGCGCGCAGGTTTGTGCTCCTTTCGGACACAGTTTAATTATAGCTGCAGCATTAACCATCGGTTACAAATTAATATTATACAATTACGCTAGCTCAGGTTCGCCACAGGACATATTTCTGTCAGTTATACCGTCTTCTGATAAGTATTGTTTTTGAGTTTTTTTGTGCAGACAGGCGGACATACAAACGCCGTTAAAACAATAGCCGCTTCGCCACATCGCACAAACTATAAGATTTTAAAGCTTTGAAACACGAACGAGTTGTCCAAAGCCTTAAACACGAATTTTTGTTGCACATGCTACGTTTACTATGTCTTCAACCTTCTAGCAACTGTCCAAACATCGCTTAGTCAATAGAGCAGACGCGACAGCACGCCACGACAACTCCGAGATACTATTATCTACGAAAATCTGCCATTAAAGCGAGACATAAACCTGACAGCTGCATTCGTGGATCGCCTGAAGTTGCGTTTCTGCGATCAGATGCTGCCGAAGATCTGCTGATCCCGCGGCCGTGGATGTGCGTACGAGTTTTATGCTTTCTGTAGTAATATTTACAGCCCCGGCGCGCCAACCGAGTCGACGCTGAAAATGCCGTTCCCCCGTTGACGCTATATTGTGTGATTTAGACGAATTCTACATGTTATGTCAACTGACTCACCGACTTTCTTTGCCGTTCCGACAAAATCCCTCCCAGTCTGTTTGTTCATAGTTCTTTGCACTCAATATGGTATCTACATGTATATTATAAAAGTTCTTATCTTGATCGTTTCTATGTTTGTCTGTCTGACCGCCGTGCCGTCGGCACAGGCCCACGGGCCGACGGAGGTCAATTATGGACAGGAAACCGCTACGAACGTCGAGCCACAATCGCACCGCATGTCCGACGTTAACTTCAATGTCGTTTTTTGATATTTTGTTGTCGTCTAAGGCAAAATATCCGTATGGTTGTTTTTAACGTTTTTCTGGCCATGTTAGACGAAATAGGTCGATTGTCTGCCTACTCAGCATACAATATCGACTCCTTTCACGGTCATGTTCTACATCTTGTTGGCAGTTTTTTCCGGGTGATTTTTTTCTTCTGTAAGTTGAGATGGCGACGCTTATCGCTGACCGCAATATCGGCACAGTATGACTGCAGCATCCCGCGGAGCACGGAGTGACAGTCTATCGATATTTTTCAGCTGAGTAGGTTTACCTACTACATTTGAGCGGAGATTGCAAAGCACCGCACTGGAATCTGATGATTAAGTTAGCTAGTGTGGGTGAGTGAGTAGAGGCTTAACGTCCCACTCGATACATTATAGCTAGTAGGGCCTCAGCCTTTTCCTTATCACAGTACATCGAAGTTACATACCCGTATATTCGTGCATAGGCCTAACTGAATGAGACGTGTTCTGATTGGTGCAGGTCTGTGGGGTGTTGGCGTCGAGACGGTCTATCGAGGTGAAATTATCGGCGTCTACATTCTGTAAGTCTACGTTCAGTCGCTTTTCTTCTCTCATAATCCACAGTCTGGTCGGTTTAGCAAACATGTGTCGGTGAGTCGTTCAAAAAATCAACCAGGCTCTACGTCGCACACCGTACGGGGACTTGTCACATATCGAGATGGTCCAGATTTCGTAACTTTTCCGTGGCATCTGTGACGCGTCACGGACAAAACTTGTAACAATTTTTCATTGTTACTTCCTGGTAACAGATAAATATTACTTTGAGTTATAACTCCGCTGCAAATTTCACCACAAACAGCAGGCACAGTCATCACTATCTGCAGTCTTCCTTCTAAAGTAAACGTCGCTATAGCATAGACATTAGCCATCTATATTTCATATGTTTATCTTGCTGTCCGGCAGCTGTGCATGTAGATGACGGAATACTGCACACCTAACGCGGACCGGCAGAAATGGGGGCAAACAGACGAAATGTCAGAGAAACTGCAGCAAGCAGCATGTCGTCTCTGATTTCAGCTGATTGTTACGCACGCATGCACGGCGATTTGCTTCGTATCAACGCCAGCAACCAAAGACGTCGTCTCTTGGGCCAGCGATGGATTGCTGAACTGGACCTAGCTGCGAGGGGGGGGAACCTTTGCTGCTAAGCACTGGTAGTTTGTCTTAGTGACTTGAGTTTGCGCGTTTTGATTCGGACTCAGATTCTGCGCAGAGAAGTGTTTCAGGCCGCATGGAATGCAGCCCTTACCTTTACCTAACCTTACACCTTACAGCAGATACTTGGGCTGTGGTACTTTCCGTGTCCCAAAATACAATGGTCGAACCATGGTATGTCTGGGACATGGGAAGTGTTGTACAGCCGATATTTGATTGTTTCTTGCGACGTTCGCTCTGTTTCAATTTTCGTCTCAAGTCTGTATCACACCTTTCTGCATTTTATTCCTTCACGCAACTCTGCGTAACCAAATTATAGTTACGTTCTTTCGTAGTTTTTGGCACAATATGCGAAAATGATTTGGATATTTTTACGACGTGAAGACGACAAGGCTGCCACTGCCACATAGTTGGCTGTAATAGCATCAGCAACAACACCAGCACCAGCATTGTGCGTTACTATAGCAGGACCGTGCCGCTCGGAGTGTTATCTTAAGTTGACCACATGCCTGCAAAGAGGCTGCAATACGATAATGCAAAGCACGTAAGCCGTCTATGTTCCATGTTTGACATAGCCGTTTTTCCTCCCTTCCAGACGCTGCAGCCAATTGTCCATCGAACACCAAACGTCATGGCCCATCACGAACAAAATGACTCGTTGCGCCCCCCCCCCCCGGGCGTTTGTCGCCACACTGCTGATGCAGTGGGGACCGACTTGAAGCTTTGGTGTTCGATATTTGGAAATTTGTGACCAAAGTGCTATTGGAGTGAGTAAGTAAGAGCTTAACGACTATTTGATACTTCCGGATTTCAAAAACAACATGGTACAACCACGGTTTTTTCAGCAACATACGTGTACACAGCATCGAATGCAGGAGATACATGCAGACTATTGCGACCAAGGTTTCCGTGGCGTGGTGTGTTTGTCAGTCAGTCAGTCAGTCAGTTTATATCGCGCCTGTGCCCTGCAAAAACGTTTAGGACTTTTGGGCCGCACGGCGAGAGCAGGGGGATTCGATACAGCCTTCGCCAATTTACTTTGGCCACTTGTTATTGCAACTAATGCAGGAACATTGAAGTCGCCGCCGCATCGTCACGGCCTGGCAGCATCACGACCTCACAGCCTACGATAGCTGCGAGGCCCTGTTTTGTTACATTGTGAGTTAGTAGGCCTGCTGCACAAGTTGTTGATGCATGCGGTGAAATCGAACAGGCCGATCACGGTGTTCGCATCAGGCCAAGTTCGGTCCGCGTTGTTAGTCAGTCGATCCACAATTTCACTGCAACATCCTTGACGGATCCGCGTCCGCGGTTTTTTTATACTGTTGAACGATCTATCACCCCCACTGATTCGAGACCCGCCTACATATGATAGGTGTAACTTCGGAATTTCAATTTAAGAAAGTTATTTGGCACTTTTCAGTTTGTAATTTTAATAAATGGCGACTCGCAGATTGACTACTATCGTTCTCTCGCCTACAAAGTTTTCACTACATCTCAACCCATACGTACCTACGTAATGTCATCTCTGTCCAATCCCATCGCAGTACCCGTTTCTCATATGCCTCATCAGCCTCATCTCATTTCTTACAAACCAGTTCATCATCTCTCCATCAACACTTTCACCATCTACTCCAGGCTTAAAGCTCATTTTTTCCACGAATCTTTTCCACCTCGGCTTTTCCAGTTCTTTTCCACAGGACTGACTTTACGAACACTGGTTATTTTTCTTTTTTCTGACGAAAGTCAGATTTTATTTTTGTTTTTAGCGCCCGTCGTAAGGGTCAGAACTTAATATTAGTTACTAATAGGAAGTTGTATATGGGCTTCTCATTGGTACCATAATTGATTACCTTGAATAACCTTGAACGTCGTTATGGCCCGTCACGACCGTTCTTCGGCGGTGTTGCGCTAAAAACGATGGGTTTCGTAGCCTATCACGCCAAACTCTTCTTCAGTATAGATGCCAACTCGGTTGAGTAATATCGCACCACAAAGTGACTGGAGGTAGACCCATATTGCCTGTAGCCTGAATATAGCCCAAAGACTCTAGTTTTAGTTCATAGCGATATTTGCGGGATCGGCCACAAACGAGTGAGTTGAGTAGAGGCACCGCCTTGTCGAAGGAAAAAAATGTGACACACTGCGATATCTTGGAAACGGTGCGAGATAGGATGAACATTTGTATTATCCACTGGTACAGAAATCGGTGACATTGAATGATCTTGAACAACTTTTAAAACTCATCGGTAATAAACCCGTTTCTATTGCTCGTAGCGTTGCGATGTTTGCGTCCAGAATGGGGTCTTCGACTATGGCGGATTCAATGGTGTGGCCATCATCTTTGTCACGTGATCGGAAGTGATCATACCATTAAATTTGCAGCACGCACCAAAGGCTCAATCGATTCTTTTCGGCAATATTTTAGGATCACACTGCTTCACGGTTTCACCAGCACCAGCATTGTGCGTTACTACAGTAGGACCGTGCACAGGTCTAACGCGTTAGACGCCACAATTGTCATCACAGTTCCGTCTGTCCGTCTTTTGTCACGAAGTCACGGGTGACCAAGGCGATGCGCGCTATCTCGGCAGTAGCTCAGTTACTTGTTTTTCTTTTATTATTATTTTATTTTTTACTCCGTGTGCAGGACTAGACTAATCCGGCAAATGGAGCCTTGTTAAAAAGTTGTAGTTGTTCGCCAGTGAATGCAAAGTTTTTGCTCGTTTATTCAGCTTTGTGTTTATGTAATTGTGATGATGCGTCTGTCTTGTTTGTTTCAGATGCACTGCTGTGATCGTGACGTTTGTTGAAACTATAGTTGTGGCTGATTTCTGGCTCTCGATCTGCACAAGGCGAGTGTTCGCCGTGTCATACAATTGCACTTTAATCTCTATGGGCTCTAATAACTGACTCCTTTAATGAACATGGTGTTTGACTGCAATGGTGCAACTGGTTTAAGCAAAGTTTAAAATATAACAAAACTTTCAGAATTATTGCATGACATGGGGAATCGCAATTAGACCTATAGTTGTGTTGCAGCTTTGCCCTATGCGTACACGCATACTCGTGTTCAGGTTAGAGATTACAGCTTATTTGGTTTAACGTCGCTTTCCGACACTCTGCGTCGACTGTCTGAAACTTGCTACCGAAATCGATCACCAACTGCGACTCACTGCCAGTGTTTAAATGTAGACTAAAGACATACTTTTTCTGTTTAGCGTTTAACTAGCACACACAGCTGACTGACTGACCCCAGCGCCTCTTAAGTCACGACCTTATGGCGCTATATAAGCCTTATCATCATCATTATTATTAGGCCTAATATTATAGCACGGATGATCAGCGTAGGAGCAAGTTTTCTGCAGGTGGGCCTTTGAAATATCAAGCATGACTTACAGAATGGCTTCCTATATTAGCTTACGAATCAGACATTCTCAGACAGTCTTGCACGCCAACGACCTATCAAATATTTCCTCCACAAGTAGACAAAATAGTGAATGTTGTGGACTTGTCATCTATCCATCCTGGCATTGTGTCATCGATGGAGGACATTATTAACCGCTGCCCACCCCTCCCCACAGAATGTGAGACATCTCGTTAGTAGGCCTAACAATATGCGTTGTCCCGGTTTACACAGTGACGCCGACGGCCAGTGCAGATCTTGCTGGAGAACGCTTCTGTGGTTGGATAACTGGAAAAGAGCACTGCTGTATGTCGTTCTATCCGTGGGATGTTTCGTACAGTTACCGCGAGTCTGGCTGACGGCGATTTCAGGTCTGGTTTTTGTCGCTGTCTCTACTGTATGTGTAGACCTCGGCTACAGACTACTGTGTTTCCTGCTTAGTTTGCATAGTTGGTTGTCACGTATGTGCAACGTTAAAAGTGGTCGTGAATACGGATATCCATGGATATATCCATCCATTTGTACTGAAATGTACGTCGTTTAGTACATGTTCATTCTGTGCAAATGATACAGGCATTATGTTTTCGGAAAATGGTCACAGGCGGAGGCATACGCATTGACGGCAAGCCGTTGAGTTTACTGCACCGTTATCTGTTACCACTTTGAGCATCACGCTGTTAGTTTTATGATTGGCCAAACAGAGACTTCAGTCTTTAAGGGCAGAAAATACGGCAATAAGATATCAAAAGATGCTGCATGCTGGAATTGACATTTTGGAGAATGAAAATGATATGTAAAGAAAAATGTGGATGACTGGATGGTTATTGAGTTACCATCATCAATTTGAAGCTCGTCTGGCTACAGCCTAGCTGAGCTAATATATGACGGTCCAGAGTTCAAACCACGTCAGTCTGTCTCTCTGTGCGTCTGCTAACAAGGACAGAAAAAAACTTCCTCGTAAAAGCGCAGATTGTAACTGCTGGACACAGAGACTCGAATCTTGCACGCATAGACGTACTGACCAACCCTGATCACAAACAAAGAAACGAGGCCAACCTGCTGACCTACATAAGCCAGCTGAGCGTCACTGCCCATGAGTGGCTTGTTTTTTGTAGGTCTGATGCTGTTGCTAGCAAGCTTTTTGTACTGGTGTAAAACACTCAAAGAAAGACGACGCCGCGATCGGTTGCAAACGAACAGCACCACCTACGACAGGTAGGACGCAGAGAGAGAGAGAGAGAGAGAGAGAGAGAGAGAGAGAGAGAGAGAGAGAGTTTATTTTCCACACAGCAACGACACTTGAACAAGCACACAACAGAAATACAAAATTAGGAGGGTTGCCAGAAAGGCACTTGGCCCATCAAAGCTGGCCACCCATTGCAACAATTTACTGTAAATATACAGTAACAAAACTCTATAGACAATAAAGTAGTGCAGTGCAGTGCATAGTGTTTAGTGCAAGCAGCTCAATACAGTGCAAACGGTATTAATAATGCAACTAAATACAATGTTAATCAGGGTATTATGCAAATAATAAATAATATTTAAAACTATTTTTAAAGGCAGGGATAGAATTAGTGCAGTGCATGCACAGTTTCTACAAGCACATACGCAGGTTAACTAAAACACATTTTCGAGAATATGCAAATTGCTCATATTATTAAAAAGTTAAGGTAAAGGTCATGCACTTGATATAGCGCCCCTTGGCGAAGAAAGGTCACTGCAAAGGCGCTCAGGTATGGCACGCGTTGTCGAGGGATTTCACAGTTTTACTTGCACACCCACGCGTTTATCCACGCACGGAATGAACCATACCTGCCTTTACCTTCCCAGTCGAAGCTGGTCCTCATTTAGCGACCCCGGAGAGATGGAAAGCTGAGTTGGCCTAGGCAGCACCACGGGGAGTAAACAGCCTGCCCAGGACCTCTACGTGACAGGTAGCGCAGTTGTTAACTGTTCAAACCGCCTCACTGGGCAACCGCAGCGCAGGGGCTATGAGCGTCGAACTCTCGGGGGCTTTGAGCCGCGAAGCTAACTACTGAGCTACCAAGATCGAATCGAATGCATGAGACAGGCTATTTTGGCGTGTAATATTACACAAATTGTGTATATTTAAAATTAAAATATCAGAAACCGTCACGTCGTTGACCGACCTAACACCCAATAACGACTCGATCTAAGTCAATGGTCGGACGGCTGACGCTACGTGACGGTAACACGCACATGCAGCTAGTTTACGTTACTGATGAACGCCGGGAACGGGCAGCACGGCAACAATTACATCATAATATACTTGATACGATAAAGGGAAGAAGTATATAACTTTTGTTTTCGTGTCTATCTGCCCATTCTGCCGTCGATAAGCGGCTGAAACAGACACCGTTGCCTTTCTACCAAGGTAGTTTCGGAAGTAGCAATACATTCACAGTCATATTATATGTACATAATAATAATAATAATAATAATAATAATAATAATAATGAACAGATTTGTATAGCGC
>Ga0126335_1002344_pt1 | contig 11286 bp, 8 predicted proteins | sample OlaspJWI45metaG_FD_108409 | JGI IMG/M metagenome (GOLD analysis project Ga0126335, IMG submission 108409) | Marine gutless worms symbiont microbial communities from Oahu, Hawaii - Olavius sp. 1 OAHU.JWI-45 metaG | ecosystem: Host-associated > Annelida > Digestive system > Unclassified | place... | reverse complement strand
CATTGACCAAAGCTGACTGGGACTCAAATAAGCTATGCAGATAACCGGATTATGCACTTATCCGGTATGCAATTATGCGGAGCTTCTTCCCATTGAAATAGCATACTTTCAAATGGGACCAACATCTAGCTATGCAGTTAAGCGGATTATGCAGTTATGTGGTATGCACTTAAGTGGAGTGCACTGTAATTATGTTAGTTAATTGTTAAATTAAAATAATTTATTTGAAATAATTTATTTGAGAATTTGATGTATTTGATGTGTTGAAATGGTATTCTCAGCAGTACTCAGAATTTGATTTGTGTGTTCCACGAGCCGTGTATAATTAGAGCTGTGGTTGTCCAGTCTCTATGTTTTCACTCTTATACTGAAGTTAAGTGTGACTGCGGCTCAGCATTTGGTTAGAGTTGCAGTTACTGTATGTACAGTAAGACCCATTATTCGTGGTGGAATTAGGAAAGGCATCCAATGGAAATTATTCAGCTATGTTTTTTGCCGGCCTTGTAAGTGTAAACCTGCTCTGGTTCCCACGGGAATGTTATTAAATACAACTCATCCGGGATTTAGTAGTTGTACGTTTGCTTTAGCTAAGCAATTTTTGTGTGTCTTGTGTCAATGCAGTTGATTGCCACGAAAACTCATCCAAAAAATGACCTGCTATGGGTTAAGTGTTCGTAAAGTTGTATTAAGTCATCGCAACTTAAAACTGTTCAATGCTCCAGCAGTCATGCATTAAAAATGTTTTTCTCTGACTGTACTGTTTACCGTATTTTGTATTAGTGTTTGTGTATAATGGAGTTGAAGGTCAAATTTAGTGAAGATGTCAGATGAATTTCTGTTGCTTGTTCTAAGTTGATTCTCCTAACATCATTCTCTGCTTTAGTGTTTAACACATTGCTGAAGTAGCTTATTAATTAGCACATGTAATATTTGTTGCACTTTATCTGCTCTATTTAATATGCATTATACATTTGCTTACTAAGCTGGCAAGAAGCAGAAGCCTGCTGAGAAGCAGGAACCTGCTGAAAAGCCTGAAAAAGCTCCACCAGGTTTGGCCAAGACTGGTTGAGCCATTCCCATTCCTCTCTTGTTGCCAATGGTGAAAGACTGTTTATTTTCATTGTCTTCAGAAAAGTTGAAAAACTCAGTTGCTCTAGGTTGGCACAGTGTACCTATTAGAGTAGGTGCAATAACAGATGATGCACCGGGGCTCTGCATCCATAGTTTTACAGTGTAAACTGTGTGTGGAAACAGAAAGCAGCAGGCTTTTTGTGACTCGTGAAGGACTTTGCTTTTTGAGCGAGCTGTGTACTCTAAAGGGGCTTGAATGAAGCATCTTTTGATGCGATGAATGCTGCATCAGATAATTTCTGAAAACCTGGTCTTTCACTAACAAGTATAGAATTTCTGTCCTAAACTGCTTTACCATCAGTGTCTGATTTCATTCCCAGCTTTGCAGGTTGTCCTTATGCCAGTAGGCAGTTGCTTTTCACCACTTGTTGTTAACAGTGTTACTACGAAATTAATGTTGTGTGGCATTTTGAATGTAGTATGTTTTTGCGCTGCTATTTTGTTATGGCCTGGAGTAAAGAGAGAACATTAACACAGTTGCTCTAGTTACTATAGTATGGTGCAATACTCTTATTGTGCGATGTTTTAGGCAGCTTATAGGTCCAGCAGATTGGGTTTTTGTCACACTGGGACCCTTACGCTGTGCTTAGCCTAGAGACAGTTGTCTACAGTTCATGTTGTAACACGGCAGAGTGGCTCTGGTGGGATTGAAGTCTATCTCAGTAGCCAACTGGCTTCCTTCAGTGCTTTGACACCATTGGTTGGGTCATCTGACCTGTATAGTCGTCCCCAAAATGACTATAAAGTGTCGAGTGGGACGTCAAGCCTCTACTCACTCACTCACTTCGTTACATGACATGTTTTGTACCAAACAGAAAGAATACTTATTAACATACCTCTTGAGTGCTAAACGCTGTACTTTGTAATAAGCAGTTCTGTTTTTTTCAGTTGACTACATGTATTGCCTTTGAATCTGAAGAGAGATTTTTTATGATTTTTGTCACCAGTCAAGTTTGGTTATGATGTGTACATGATATGTGCTACAGTTGGCACATTTGCTTGCCAGACGTTCCTGCTTAGTTATCGTCACTATTTTGTTTATCAGTTTGTTGTGGAAAGATGATCGCATGGCGATGAAGTAGGATTTTCTGCTAATTCAGTTATTTTTTTCTGATACTTATGTCACTTGTGTGCTTTCCTGCAGCTAATTGTTGGCTATTGTGTCTTATTTTTAATAATTATTTTTGACGCTCATAATCAGTCTCACTCATCATGTCTTTTAGAAGTTGTGCACAGTAGCAGACACAGAATTATCTAATTTAATATTTTAAATATTCTGTCTGAAATAGGCATTGCTAACATAATTTCATGCCTGTCATGAAAGCACAGCTAGAGTATTAACTACTGGAGGCTCACTTACAAAGTAGAGTTGCAGTTGAAATTCATCTGATGATTGTGATTGTAGGTCCGGCAGAAGCAGCCGCAGCCGCGCCACCATCAGGAGCCATGGAAGGCATGCTGTCTCGCAAACACGAGTGGGAATCTACGACTAAGAAATCTAATGCTCGGTGATTAGTACAAATGAATTTGTTCTTTCTCATAAGTATGCACAAATTGGTGATGGTGGTTGCTGCTGCTGAACCATCTGTCACATTTGATTGTGTGAAGGGCTGAAGGCATTTTTATATCTGTGGGATTTTGTCACTTTTATTTTTGTTTTTATTTTTAATGAGCTGTATGTAACCAGCCACCCAGGTAAACTAAGCCTGGCCATCTGGTTTAGATAGGCACAGTGTACCTATTAGAGTAGGCACAATAAAAGCTTGTCAGTAAAAGATGATGCACTGGCTCTGCATCCGTATCTGGCTCTGCATCCGCAGTCTTACAGTGTAAACTGTGAGTGGAAACAGCAAGCAGCAGGCTCTTTGTGACTCGTGAAGGACTTTGCTTTTTTCTGTGAGCTCTGTACTTTTTATTAACAACAGTTTTTGTGAATTTCTGTTGATATAGACATACTGCCAACATGAATGATGAATGTGGTGTTTATGTCAATTCACAGAGGCTGGGAGAAGCTGTACGTTGTGCTGACAGCCGATGGACTGCTGTTTTACAAAGACCAGAAGCATGCCAAGGCCGTCAGTGTTTGTCACATTCTCTGTTGGTTGATTAAATTCTTCGGATATCTGACTCCATTGGACATTATCTGTGGATAAATTAAGCATTTTGCATGAAGTCTGCATTCACATATTTATTCGATTACATCTGAGTCTTGATTTAAGGGATAACAGAGATGATTGTCAGAAATGTTCGTACTACAGTTGTGCACCGTCATAAGCATAAGTGAGAATCTACGACTAAGAAGTCTTGTCCGTCATAAGCACAGTCATATGATCAGTTCTCAATTTGTTAGTTTAGGTTTAGGTTTTGTGTTTTTTTTAAATTGGGGTCAGTTTGTGGTGCAGTTTGGTTTTTGTATGATTTCTGTTGAGGTGTTTGATAGTTTGGTTTGTCGATTGCCTGGAAAGCTTTATCTCAGAAGTGACCAGTCTGTCACCTTGTGTGATAAATCCTGCTTCGTTTCCTTTATTTCGGCTTAGTTATATCATATTTGTGGCGTCATGAGTTTGCAAAGAGTAAACTTTTGTCTGATGTGGATTCATGCAGTCTCAGTGTGGTTCTGCGTCACATCTTTAGGATCCAAAGACAATGCATCGTCCACAGATAGAGCTCACAGGCGTCAGTGCTCTCGCTGCGACTGACTACACAAAGAAACCGAATGTGTTCCGTCTGAAGTTGAACAGCGGTGCAGAATATCTCTTCCATGCCAAGGATGAGGTGCTGCCCTGTGTTTAACTATCGTTGTTTGCTGTATTAAGAACTAAAACAAATGCAGCAGTTACTTGCAAATTCTGAGACATTTCGATGGCATCTGCTTTCTCTTTCTCGGACTGACAGGTGATAATGCCACAGGAGCAGTAGGTTGTCATGGATGTGGCAGCCACTGTTGAAACATCGCTGAATTTCTAAGTAATTCTTACATTTGTTGTAGTGATTAAATCTTAATTCAGCTTTTCTCGTTTCGAGGATGAATTTGTTGGAGAATATTGCTGCTGTCGTCATTCAAAATATAGTGATTAGAGCAACTATTTTGAAGATGCTGCTGGAAGACTTTACATCGTTGACAGTTGTTGTCAGTGAAATGTAACATCACGATTGCTGCTGATATCAGTTTTTATATGCACTTTATTTTTTTACGTATCACAGGATGGGCTGGTCAGTAGATAAAATGTGTGCATGCAGCATCCTCTTCCCGAGAATCAGGCTGCTGTCAGTATGGCGACAGACTTTTTATCAGTAGGACAGAGATTTGACTCCCATCTGGGCATCGCTGCATGGTAACTTTGACAGGTTATTTACGCACATCTGCCTCTGTCACGGAGTATTGTTTGGTAATGGCCTAACAGCTGGGAAGTAAAGAGACACACTGTATGAAGCACTAGCCCCGTATCTGTTGTCTTGCAGTGTAAACTGTTGTCTGGCAGAGGGCTGAAACATTTCAGCACTGCACTATGGAACTGTGGCTTAGGAAGGACTTATATGTTATGCATCAGGCTGAAAGTTTGCTGTATGTGCACTGCTATGATGGCAGGATGAGATGAACAGTTGGATAGGTCGCATCAATGCTGTCGCCGGTTCAGACGCAGCATCCTCGTCCCGTGCTCAGACAATGCCTGCATCTTCAGAAGGCCGACGCGATGAGCCCAAGAAACGTGGCTTCTTCACACTCGGCAAGAAAAAGTAAACATTGCCGGCATGCACAAATGATCCGTTATTGGCACGTTAATGGTTTGTCACTTTTCTGTTGCTTCGGGATTCTTTTGACACTTGTTGTCACACTGCAGTCGCAGGTAAATTCTATTGAGGCATGCTGTATGTTGGCTGCTGTTCTTTTTCTTCACTTGGTGGGCAGCATTGTGGAATAGTTGTTTAGCAGCAGGGAGCTATGTAATGGTGGTAATTGTGATTTTTATGACGAGGTACTGTTGCCTTCGTGGGAATATTTCGTATCTTAACATGTTATAGTGAACAGTTTCTGGTTTTTGAGCAACAAAAATCTTGAGTACAGGCTTAATAGCCCCCTCCCTAGGGACAGACGATCTAACCTACAGTGTCAAAACACTGAAGGAAGGCAGTTGGTTTAAGGCTTATCAGGGAAACTGGTAGTACTAATACTTTCTTGCTTTATTTTTGTTACCTGGAAACACCACATGTGTCCAATATGACTGTTACGTTTCAAATGAGACGTAAACTTTGCTTTTTCACTCGCTTCGTTTGCAGCTTAGTCTAACAATGCTGATTTAGTCTAACAAGCCTAATTCAAGCATTGCTCATTGCCTCTAAAATTGCAGTCCGGCTTCCAGCTTTGCCGTGTAATCTGTTGCAGCAAGCTGGGCATACTAATCCTGCTCTTAGGCTGCATCTAATGCATGAGATGCAGACTACTGTTACCGATGATTGCGGTGTCTGTCTGTCGTGCGGCTCAACTCAGCTTCACCGTGCAAACATGGCTGAACGGATCAAGATGCTGTTCGGGGTGAACAGTTCTGGGGTCCATGTGTTCGATGGGGTCCTGATCCCCCCACAGCGAGGGGAGGAGTATTCGATGCAGCTTTGCCGAATTACTGTCGTCTTGTTTATTTTTATTTCGTTTTTTAATTTTTTATTCTTATATCCTGTACATTATGCATCTTTCGTGTAACTGAAAGGTTGCTTGCAGGTATTTTGTCTTGTGACATTAGTTAATTAAAACAGTACAAGTTTGTGAACTGCATAATTGCACTTTTTCTATGAATAACGAGCTTATTTGAGTAACTGTAAAATTTCAGCATTTTTTGTTTGACCTGCATTCAGTTTACACCAGTCAGCTGGTTGCTAGAGATCAGTCATAAGTCAAAGGACTATTACAGTTTGCATGTTATGATAAGCTATATCTAGTTTCATTGTGCTATGATTATTGGTAAGCTGACGAGCTGTAATATACAGTAGATGAATGTCCATTGTCCAGTGACACAAGTCACGTGTCTTGCTGTTTATCTGCTTAATACTGCATGTTTGTTACTGGCAGTGCATGTTTTATTTTGTTCAACTTTACTCTCACCGCTATGATGGAAATCTTTATTGCCAGTCATTGTTGTGTTCACTGTACATTTTTCATTGGTCGTTGGTTTCTACATTGATATCTTCTGATAAACTGTCATAGTGTCTCCTGAAACCTAGATGTACTGGTGCACACTGTGTTGGAGCTTGTCAGTTAATTTTCAGTGTCATTGTCAATAAAAAAATTCAGCATGGCTGGAATAGCAGAGCTATTACGATGTTCACGGAGGCGCAGTAGAGTCACAGAGCTATGTTGGGGAAGGATTATGAAAAAAGGAATGTTTTTAATCGTTGGTGGAAAACAGGCAGAGACGGGGATGATTGGATGTCAGATGGCAGCGAGTTCCAGGGAGTGATGCAGCGACTGGAAATATGCGTCGACCCACGGTTCTGAGCCGGAGTGATGGAAACAAGCAGTTGATGTGATGACGACGAGCAAAGTCGGCGACGACCAGGCAGGTCGGCGACATGAACAGGATCGTTCAGGTATGGTGGCGCGAGACCATGCAGCACATGAAATGCCATGACAGCCACCTTGAGGTCGACAGATTGTGATAGACGCAACCAGTGTAGAGTTGCAAGAGCATATGAGACATGATCATAGCGACCTAGTCGGAACACAAGACGCGCCGCTGTGTTAAGAACTGACTGGAGGCGCCACTGTAGATATACTGGACGCCCGACCAGGACGAAGTTGCCATAGTCGAGTCTTGAGTGCACAAGCGACACTACCAGGGAACAGAAGCAGTCGTCGATGATGTATCGACGAAGCCGGCAAAGTGCAGCAAAGCAGCATGACAGTTGGCCGAACATGAGTGGCCGCACGAAGATCGTTGTCAGTAAATACACCCAGGTCATGAACGGCATTGACAGGACATATGAGTGAACTGGCAACATATTGGCAAATAGCCTTAAACTAGACTGACACAAGTAAACTTGATATTTAGTCATAGGCCTATTCAGTTGTTTGAACTTTGAAGCTATGGAGTAGCTATTTCTGTCATAGTTGATGCAAACATTTCACAGGTGTGCTGGCGATAGTGATTTATCTCTGCTTATGATGGCTTCATTTATCCTTGGCCTAGCTATAACTTGCTCCCAGCAGATGATAACCTACCATAACTGTTCTAACTACGTTATTGTGAACAGTGTATTAGTATAGCAAAGTTGGCATCACGTGTTTTTCTACATTTTACAGCAAACTTAGTCTTCATTGAGCGTATTGCTAGCTTGTTATGCAGACATGTTTGCTAATGTTCTGCACAGTTTTGGTGTTTCTGATTGTAGGGGCGAAAAAGATTCTGCATAGATTTACTCCATGTTCTCAGCTGAACGCACATTACCTTGGACACTGCAGTTGAGTTCACCTGATGCTGCAGTACGACACAAATGTACTGTGCACATGGGCTCGTTACTTAAATATATGCGATTTACATTCAAAAATTCTGCTGTCGCGGACAATGAATGGACATATTCTGTCATTGCCGTGGCGTCGTCATTGCGGCAGTTTTGTCTGTTTCGATGTGATGACTGTTCTGCGCCATTTGATGTTGCATTTAGTACTCGTAGTCCGCTTCTTGAATATGTGATGCTTACTTTACTTATCGACGTATCATAACATCATTCCAGCCATAGTTGGTAATAATAATGGTCCGCTGACGACAACTAGCAGGTCACGTAGTCTGTAGCTTGTTGCTCTGAGCTTGAGTTATTGTATCTGAGTGCTTAGTGCTGCTGTTTCGGTGCCTCCAAGAAATTTATACGATTTACGTTACAATTTTAGTCTGAAACGGAGCATACTGTATGTTAGTTTGACAGCATGTGCTGGCTTAACTGATGTGGTTCGTAGTTCTGCAAGGATTGTATCTAATTAGCTTGCTGTGTTTGTTTACTTGGCAGTGAGTGTTGCGTTTGTGAGCAACTAATGTGCTTGTAATTGCTGCTTTGAGAAAGAATGTTTGCGTAATCCACTCTCTGTCGGAATTGTCCGCCATTGAGTTATTTTGTCGTGAGTGGCTGTTTACGTTGTTTAATTATAATCGGAGCACATAGTGGCTAAGCTGTCGTCCAGGGAACTGCCTATCATCGTGTTGTATGCGGACAAAAACTGTTCCTATTGTTGCTGTTGTCCATTGTCTTAACTTAAAATTACTAGTAACGCACGCACCGTATTTGTGAACAGTTGGTAGAATTGCATTAATTAATGTTGTTTACTCATTGTTCAATTCCAGCCTGTGCTTTACAGCTGAGATCAGATTCAGATTCTTTCCAGCATTGTGCATTTCTCAGCATCACAACTTTCTGTGTTAATGCTGTACCGTCGACGCTCCGTTATTTTGGTAGTAATTCACTACGAATTGACAGTGTATGCACATAATTTCTGTGTTCAAATGAATGGTGTTTTAATGCTTTGTAGTAGCATTTTGCTTAATGTTCCTTTTGTATATTTTATTGTAGTGATAATTAAAGGTTTTCAAAGCGGTTAGATTTTTTCTTGAATACATGTTGTATTCTGCACACTGCAGTTAGGAAATCTGAATGAGTGCTATTTTAACCAGTGGTTTATATAGGCCTATAGCATTTTTTAACTTTTCTAGGCATCATTAAAAATGAAATTTGCTGATGATTGAAAATAATAATTCACGTCATTTACTAAAAGCTTCTAGAACAAAAATCGGTGCCATTCAATCGACGTAGACTTACGGCAAATTCAGCTGCTAAAACTGAAAGTAAAAGAAAAGGAAAGGAATTTTCATACATTTCGACTGCAAGAATCGTTTAATCTGCGAGAATAAGTACAAGTACTAGGCCTACAACGAAGCAAATGAGTTCGTATGCCCATGACAAACCTACAATATTTTCGGAATATTGTGTAAGACTAGTGAGATTGGTCAGCTGGCTCGACACAGTATTGAGAATCGTGCAGCCGTATACAGCGAGTAGGAGAGTGGCATGTACTGTACTAGACGTGCAGTCACAGCGAAACGGCATAGCTACAGTAGACCACAGAGAAGAGTAATTACTCGCTGAAAATGACTCACTGGCGTGATTCGTCGTCAAAGCGTAAACTCAGAAGCATTGGTACTGTCACTGAAAATACTGCAGGCACTGGGTATCTCTGACGGCGGTCGACTACTGGTCGGCTGTAGGCCTACTGCTGGTCTAGGCTGAGGTTCTGCTGCTGGGTTCAGCTTCACGGGATGTCCGTCTCGAGAATCCACGGTCGCCGACAGCTGTTGCCCAGGGCTGTCTGCAAGTGCCCGCGATGGCGGTCGAGGCTGCTTGGTGATGTCCCGCGTGTCCGTCGCTATGTCTTGACCTCGTGACACTGCTTCCTGCGAGTCCCTGGGCATGGCTGGTTGCTTGACCGTCGTCACTGCTGCCGGCTGTGATGCGCGTGGAGATACGTGTTCCAAGATGTCATGACGATCTGGCTCGAAATCTACGTCCACAAGATCATGCTGTGACTGCCGATATGCTATAGGCGACTCTTGCTGCGCCGGTCTGACCTGTTGCTTGACCAATGCTGTTGACACTTGAAACTCTGGCCCTCGCAGCACTGCTTCCTGTGAGTCCTTCGCAGCCTTGGGTGTGGCTGTTTGCTTGACCGTCGTCACTGCTGCCGGCTGCGATGCAGGTGGAGGCACGTGTGGCAGGATATCTTGACGATCTGCGTCGACCTCTACGCGCACATGATCATCTTGTGAGTGCTGATATGCCGTCGTCGGCTGTTGGTGCACCGGTGTGGCCTGCTGTTTCGTCAATGCCGTCGACACTTGGCGCGTGGCGTCCGCCATCAGGTCGCGGACAATGAGGCAACAGGCTTGGATCGCGTCCCTGGACCACACGTGATCTGGTTCAGCGACAACATTAGCTCCACGACTGACGCGCAGTGCCATCGACAGCACATCGTCGACCAGCAGACTGGCTGCTTTCACGACTGCCTCAGGCCACTTGGTGCTGGACGCCGAGGCCAGAACACGACGGACGAGCGCTAACGACAGTTTGATCTGATCTGGGCCACACTGTGACGCCGAGCGGTCTGCTTTCAAGTCGTCACCCAAGGCATGGTTCAGTATGTCTAAGGTGATGAATTCAGCGGCACTGATCGCGCCAGGTGACAGAGGCACCGGTTCAGGCGCGCTAACACGTTGAATTGCGACCTGGAAGGCGTCCCTCGTCAGCTCGGCTGCTCCCCACTCCAGTTCCTCTATGTCGCTACGTCGGTACTGTTCAGCATCAGAGAATCCGCGCGTCGTTTCGACGAGGACGTGGTCTGCACGAGACTCCTGGTGTTTTATGGCATCCTGTGACCACGCACTGTGTAGACCTGTCTGCATCTCTTCTTGCAGGCCACCGTCTCCAGCCTCTGCCGCTTCGCCGAACTCGAACTGGCGCGAGAACTGCGTTGCAATCGTTGGATGACTGTCTGAATGAGTCCGACCCGTCGAATGTCGTTTTTCTTGGTCGAGTTTGTCTGTAGGCTGCTGGTCAGTCGTCACTTCGGTCATGATGGTGTGCAATACATGAGGCAGCTGGCCGAGCGTCTGCTGACGTACAAGATACTCACCTTCTGTCGTCGTCTGCTGCTGCTGTGTGGCTACGTCGCCGAGGGTGTTCGTCCTCGTAAGCACCTCCCGCGACTCCTCCTTTATTGGTCCAGCTGGAGCGTACTGGTGTGGCCCGGATCCGGTCCCTGATCCACCTCTCATGTCGTGGCTGCTGACGTCGATGGCACTGTGCTCGAGAGACAGACGCGAAGATTGGTACGATCGCACTTTTTCTATCACTGCCTGCACAACACATTTACATCGTGTGTCGCCACATCGTCCGCTTTGGCGATGATTGTAACTGTTAGCTTTACAGTCAACCCGTCCCCAAGGCCAACCCAACCCTGGCACTAACCTACGCCCTAACACTAACTCTAACCTTAGCCTAAACCCTAATGCCACCCCTGCGTTATTGGACCTATTGTCACGTATTGTACTAATACAATTCGTTATCAAGTCTGAAGTATAGGCCTAAATGTTCAAGTGTTAAGTAGACCAAGTCTGAAGT
>Ga0126335_1002343_pt1 | contig 11291 bp, 7 predicted proteins | sample OlaspJWI45metaG_FD_108409 | JGI IMG/M metagenome (GOLD analysis project Ga0126335, IMG submission 108409) | Marine gutless worms symbiont microbial communities from Oahu, Hawaii - Olavius sp. 1 OAHU.JWI-45 metaG | ecosystem: Host-associated > Annelida > Digestive system > Unclassified | place... | reverse complement strand
GTAATGGGCTTGGTTGTTGTTTTCACCTTGTTTGTATTTATGCTTGCGCTGCTGTTTTTTTGATGCTACCGTATTCTCGGTAAATAAAGATTTATATATACATGTATACATACATACATTTTGCATTAACACTTATTCACCCCTAAAGTCACAATTAGCAAATAACAGGAAAAAGAAAACAATACACTACAGTGTAATAACGTTAAAGGAAACTATAACTGTAGTGTACAAACGTATCAGCGTTCTGGCTGAGTAATTATAAATAACGAAATGATGATGGGTGTGACAGACAGAATCACAGACAATGCACGCGTCCGAACACACAATGCACACAATCACTGTAGGAACAAGGGGCCAAAGTAACCTGGCAAGGGCCGCATCGAATTCGCCCATCTAATACAGTGTTCCTTGGGTCTCCAGAAGTCTCTATCCCGCGAAAGACTTGGATCCGTTCAGCCGTGTTGCACAGCAAAACCACGTCACACCCATAGTGCATTCGATGCGGCCCAATAATACAAAATGCGAACTTCAGTGCAAACTATAGGCGTCTGTTACGGGTATTCACATCGATACGAATACCGGATAGTAAATATATCAGGTCTACTCAACTCTAATCGCCCACCAGCGTGTCCGTCATCTGGCCCAGCTGTAAAAAGTACCAAAAAGCCCCACAAGACCACCCACGAACTCGGCACCCGACTGCGTGTCGGCACAATCGTCAATCGGCACAGTGCCGACACGAGCGAGACAGTGGGCAGATGAATCAATAACACTTGCGGGCGCCCCTGGCGGCGAGCATGAGGATAACAAGACATATCGACACGGTAAGCCTTGCAGTCAGTTGGCGACAGCAGAGAGCAGGGGTGGGGGGGAGAGAACAGACAATTACTGACGCTTTAGAATACATCTAAATGTCAAGCCGCCCACTACTGACAATTTAATCTGTACGAAAAAGCGCGTGAGTATAAGCCTAGAGGTTAGAGGTTTTTTAAAAATGATATGCGCTATATAAATCCACGTTTTACTTACTTTACTTACTTACTAGATATCCCAATCAACACTGATTCCGAGGACGGTTTTCACAGGCCAGATGACCCAACCAACAGTGTCAAAGCACTGAAGGAAACCAGTTGGTCGCCGAGATCCGACTTCAATACCACGTGGACCACTCCACCATGCTACGACGAATACTCACGCCTCTACGCACGACAAAGCGATGATTTCATTTACTTACTGCAGAATAACCGATGCAAAAGTGCATGGACTGAGAAACTGAACGAACCGGAAATGCACCAGAGAACGTTGGATGTACACGGTAGACGGCGAAGCCAAGAGAATGTGTGGGTTTAAAGCCATGCACCCCAGGGCCATGGCTGTCATGAAGATGTACGCAAAACTGACTGACATATCCCGATAACTTCCACGTTGAAAACAGTGAGGAAAAGCTTAACGTCCCACTCAACACATTACACCTGCACCGGCTGCTTGGAACTCTCTTCCCAGAACAGTACTTGATAGCCGTCACTCACAATCTTCAAGTCCAGACTCAAAACCTACCTCTTCACATGGCTTACAATAACACCAACTGACCATCTGCTACCGCCTTTGAAGTTACGACCATACGCTGGATATAAATTTGCTTATTATTATTATAGATGCCGGGGATTAAGAACAAGCTAATTTAAACAAAGCGCTGGAGTGGCTGATCCTCGAAACTGTCGGATGGAGCAAAACTATCGTGGAGAAGGACCGAGTTGAAACGTTGAACAGAAAGGAGGCCCCTCGAACCTCGCCAGAAACTGAAGATTTTTTGCGGCCCAAGTCAGTAAAGAAAGTAGCGAAGGAAGAATCCACAGCACCATCCTGCTTTCGACTGGAGCAGGTCTGCACACTCAGCTGACTTCCTGGAAGCTGCAAGTTCAGCTGCTGCGCCTGCTGAACGTTAAGTCTGGTTCACATACGAGTCTGCCAGAGTGTGAACCACTGTCACATCCCACGTCAACGGTTTGCCAGACTGCCATGGCACAAGGGTCAGACCATCCGGGCGTTTGCCATCGCCTCTCACCAAGCCAGCCGGCTCCTCGTGGCTGGGATGCCAGCAGAAGCAAACGCCCTGCTGACAACATCACTGAGAGACTGGTATCTGCGGCCAAGGGGCATGTTTACATACAAAGCAATGTAGACCCCCTGCGTTAATACCCAGGTGCATGCTAACGCTAATGCTACTATTATTTTTTTCATACCCTCGGTAACATAGATCCCGAGGATTAAAAACAAAAGTTAAAATCACTAAGCAAAGCTGGAGTTGTCACTCCTCGTCGCTAGGGAAACTAATGTAAAGCAGAACAGAGTTGAATCGCTGGTTGATGACAGATATGCACTGAAAAAGGAAGCTGGGCTCTCAGCTGTCACCTGAAACAGCCACGATCTTATGGCTCAGCTCAACAAAAAATAAGACCGCAGACTCATTCAAATGACCGAGTGTCTCTGCTGCAATCGGCTGGAACAAGCGACCTGACTGTACCAACTGGTCCAGCGCCTCTGAAGTTACGACCTTATGGCGCTATACAAATCTGTTTATTATTATTATTATTATTATTATTATATTTGGCTGACTTTTGATCGGCTGCCTGTTCAGCTGCTGCTTCACCTGAGTGAGCCGCTGCGCTCACACAGGAGGCCGCCAGTGTGTGTGTGTGTGCGTATTATGTGTTTTATTACTATTTTAAAAAAATACCACCGGTAGTACGGAAGCTGGGGGTTAAAGCAACAAGACCAGCTAGTTCCTTCTTCACCGGTATGCTGGTATGCCACTGCACTGAAGGCACGGCTGATGCACTCGTTTAAAACGTGATGTCTCACAACTCGGCTTAGGACATGCTTGCACACTAGGCCGTGTGTACCAGTGGCGTCAACTAAACTGCAACAACGGCAAGAACGAGGACTGCCAAGCTCAGAACTAAGCCTTATTACTGTATTATTATTATTATTACTATTATTACATGTATTATTATCAGGTCTTGTCGGGAACGGTTATTGAAGGTCAGATGACTGAACCAAGTGTCAAAACACTGCAGGGAGCCAATTGGTTGAATAAACATCGCCAGGCTGACATTACCACAGATCTTCAGTCCATATTATGATACAGCACAAAAGGCTACCTTCAGGCTGTCAAAATGCACTGATTTTAAAGTTACATTTTTTAAAATGCCAGAGCAACTTCCACATCGCGAGAGAGCCGGATGGGATATCACCACCCAGCCAGGACCTCACTCCCGTCCCAATTCTTACATCACCCCTAGAATCAGCTCCATTCACACTCCAATAAGATCTACATACATACTCATACATACATAAGAAATTTTTAAAGTGGCCTGAGTAAAAACCTCAAGGACCACTAAAAAGAAAAATGTAGCCGGAGCCGCTATGGTACTTAACCATTCCAACAAGGCAACAAGCAAAACAAATGGAAGACATCATGAACTTGGAGTGACCAAGCCACCTCACCCCTCCAAACAATGGGGACTGCACCAAAAGCAACAAGGTATTGTCTGTTATGGGACGTGATGACAGCTGGTCCACCACAATGCCCAGTGTGGTGCCGACTAGTGACTGTTCCCACTGATCCATTCACTACATTCGCTAGCCCAACCGGCCCATTTCTGTCTGAATGGATGAAGTGCCAACCAGGAAACACATAAAACAGCGGAACCGTACTTCCGATTGTGAATCCGATGGCAGATTCTGAATCGGAAAGCCCGGTTCCTATTCGAGTTTCCTAGTAACCATACGTCTATCTCGCTTAGTTCTGGAGATATTTGAGTGTGACAGACGGAGAGACAGATGGACAACTCGGACCATTACTGTAGCGGGCCCCCACATTGTGGCGGGTCAGCTAACAATGTATCAAAGAACCTCACCACGACTCAGCTATCGACTGTAACAACAACCATCAATGCCACTGACGACCAAACAATACATGGTAAACGTAAAGGTATTACAGCAGTGGCATTCATCCAGTTACAGTATTTGTACGCACAACAAAATCGTCTAAACCATCACAACGAGTGAGACATGTGGCCACTCTGTCTTTACATCATTCCAGTTGTAGCAGATGCGTTATTTTCATTATTCATAATTTCTTTGCAATTTGCCATTTGATTCCTGATTTTAGTAGTAGCATACATTCCCTTTAATTTGTATTCTCATGCCACCACTGGTGTAACACTACTAACAATATATTACACAATGGGTGTAACCTTCAATAACTGGAGGAAACTACAACTGGTGACATACCACACTCAAATGGGTTAAGTCAAGACCGTGCCGGCGGGTGTCACCAGCTGACTTCAGAATAACCACCCACGCAGCTAGTGTCAAGTGTCATCACGGCATGCTGGCACCAACAACCCCCCCCCTGCCGCAATCACTGGCATCACTGCTAACGACACACACAACCCCGCCCCGGTCCCCACAAACCCAACATAAGCAACATCAAGGTCCTCAGCAGAGCTAAAAGCCATGAATGCAGCATAAAAATTGATTCTAGCAGACAACAGGCGCCCTCTGGCGATTGACAATGTCACACCAAATTTTCACGCTGCATTTTTGGGGGGTGTACTAATCAATGACCCCAAAACATGATGGGCATCTACTAATATAATAATTCTGTTCTGTGTTTCTGCATGTTTGTTTGTTTGTACATTCGCTTACAACTCGGCAACGGCAGCGACGATCGTCTCCAAATTTTCACGTAGCACCAGGGTTCGCCAGGAATGCCTTTAAGTGTGAAGTTGGGGCAGGGGTCTTGGGTAGAGGGCCATAATTAATAATTTCAGGGCCCGTGTGTGCTTGGAACGTGATGACTATTTAGAGGACAGGCATGGCGTGTAGTTTTTCTGCTCACTGGCGCGTGACGACTATTTATAGCAGAGGCGTGCACGCGTGATGTGCGGTTTTTCCACTCAGACTGAGCTGGTGCAGATGGTCCGGTGTGGGACTTCTGAAAACATATTTTCCTGTCATGCACACTGAATGGTTCTGTGTAGCTTATTCAATACCTGAGTGCTTCTGCAGTGAGGTTCCCTCATTAAGGGGTGCTATATCAAGTATGACGTTTACCTTTACCATTCAGCTCTTTTTGAAGGGTGCAGGTGCATGACAGACAAACTGACAGACACACGATAATGTGGGAACATTGATCGCAAAAGTCTGCACCACATGCATGAGATGCAGCACAAAACCAGCAACCGTTCAACACCAAACATCCCCACTCTAATGACAACACTGCAGAATGTGCAGCTAGACAGACCACTTTTCCGTATCACACCACGACATGAAACTTATTCTACAATATATTCTATTAATATCACATACAAACAGTGCATAATGTGAATTTATGGTGTTGTCCATAGACACTCCCATTAAACACTGCTTTCACTCAAATAGACACAAACGAGCTAGTGAAGCTTACGGAGAACATAAACAAAGAAATTTGTAAAGACAAATGTCCAGTGCCTCTAAGCATTGCTCAGTGCTTAATTCAATAGCCCGAGTCAATTAGGGTTCGTATTTATAGACGACTACATCATGAGGAATGGGCATCATCCTTCTAACAAACAGCAGCTGCATGCCAAGCATTAATCTCTGGCATACATTTCCTAGCAATTGCACCGACAAAAGTGGCTTTATTAGCCATACACCAAATCCGCTGAATTTAATCCGCTGTAAACAAAATAACTATGTATGAAAGACAAGATACATTGATAAATGATTCCACCTGGTTGGGTCATTCTGGGAGGTACGGGCTGTTTGGTCAAGTTCTGTAGTGCATTGATGGGATCACCACCACCAATGGTCTGTACCACACCTTGCTGATTGACAATCCCACCTGTCACAGGCATGTTGTAGTGCTGGCCACCTCCTATTGAACTCTGCAGTGCCTTGCTTTTCTTCTCTGTAAGACAATGCATGCCAGAAGGTTGACGGACAACTAATCGCCTAGGCTAACCTAACCCTAGCCTTAACCCTTGCCCTGATCATAACTGTAACACTAACTCTAACCTAAACCCTAACAAATTCTAACAAGTTGAGTTGGAGACGAGTTGACTTTGGGGCGAGTTGAACTTGGGACGACGTGACTTGGGGACGAGTTGACTGCCACCCTACCAGAACCCACAATAGGGGTTCGGTGTAATAATCAATTAACCATACTTTGTTATACCACGATCTGAAATATCTGAAATACTCATTTGTGGTTGGTCAGACATGCATCACATAACAGCCTTTGACAGGAATAAAAACATTATTTGCTTCTCATTCTCAAGCAGTATTGTGACTGAACTGCAATCACTCAATCCATTTTTACTTTTTTTATAATAAAATAATCAATTAATAATTTTTCTTAAAAATATGCAGCAAACACGATAATAATTTTTTCCATTCTTTGTTTATAAAACAGTGAAATTTAACAATGAAGTTTGTTTAAAAGTTCTGATAAATTAGAGTCATCAACAGGTGGTGCTGCCATCTGGTGAATCATACAGAACAAATAATTTTGCATCATCTAAAACTGGCTACACAAAAATGGCACAAATCCACGATCCTAAGTTCTGTGCAGTGGGTCTTTCACCTACCCCTCCTGCTGGAACACTGCTATATAGTCAGCATTAACCCTCAGTGAAAGCTCTCTTCATGTCGTCTGTATTATGCCACATTTACCATGTCCCTACAGAAAAAATCCTTCCGTAATACAAACAAAATTGATGTGTTACTGTAACTAAAAAAATACAGACACATTAGCAACTTAATTATCACATTTGTTTAGTTATTTAATTAAATGTATTACTGCAACAACTTAGCTGATCAATACTACAAAAAGTCACAATACTGCAAGACGTCTTACCTGCTACGGCATGAAGCTGCTGTACAAGCTGAGCAATTAACGCGACATATTCATCCTGAATATACACATACATACATGGTACACCCAATACGTTTAACTTGCTAACAGAGCCACAACATATACACATACATACATGGTACACCCAACACGTTTAACTTGCTAACAGAGCCACAACATATAGACATACATACATGGTACACCCAATACGTTTAACTTGCTAACAGAGCCACAACATATAGAACAGTGATAAGTCAAGTACCAAAATCAAGCTCAGAGTTTCAGCAGTTTAATTTAATTAACATGACAATAATCCGTGTCAGGTAAAAAGTTGCAAAAATTCTCTGTTTCTTACAGCTAAATCACATTAGAGAAAAATCAAATTCGTTTGCTCAAATATTATCACATTACAATGACAAACACTTCTTTAAATCTATCAGAGCAAAACACACAAGGCTGACATCAGCAGTATGAACAACTGTAATAGAAATTATTTTCTGTTAGAATTAAAGGTTTAAAATGCAAACAACACACCTACAGTCCAAATCGGTATGCAATGTGGTATACAATGCAGCCTCAAACTACTAAAATGTTATCAATTTCAATTTTTCACGTTAGGATATATTCTTTATTACACTGACATACCCGAGACTTGGCTTGCTGAAAAGCTTTACTTTCCCAATCAGCACTGCCTTTCTGAATATATGCTCCAGTGTTTCTCATCACCTCATCACTAAAAACAAACCATTCACTTGTCAATAAATTATTACTCGATAGGGTTGTAACGGTTCTGCTATTTCCATTTCCGGTTCAATTCAGTTCAGTATTTGGCATAAAACTGCAGTTTCGGTTCGGTTTCAGTTCGATATTACTGAGAATGTGTCAGTCAGACACTCACTGCTAGACTGCCTCAGTTATACCACAGTGCCCAAGCCGCCACATGCAACGATTGGCAGCCAGCTGGGCATGAACTGCCGCTATGTGTCACTTGAGTCCACAGCTGACTGTAATCTGTTTAACAAGAGCTGACAACTGGTCATGGCAGTTCATAACCATAAAACCAATAGAGGCAACAAGCCGTGTCAAACTATGCCTACCACTGCTTCAGTGGCATTGTTTGAAGTAAAGAATAATGTCGTTTACATGCACATTAACACCATCTGTCGGTTGTAGCTGCCTTTCATCCTGGTGTGTGTAAGTGCAATTAGCTACAGAACACCAGCATTATGCATTGATAGGTTTCTGATGTCGAAAATCTCGCACATGTTGTGTTGAGCAGCGTAAGAAATGATAAATTAACAGTTTCACTTCAGTTGGCCAACTGGCCTCTCTGTTAGCCTATATTTCAGATTATTACATTATGTCAAGTAATGGGCTGACTGAGTGCGATGGCCAGGCCACTACATAGCAACCTTGGATTCAGCCACTTGTACGACTGTCTGACTCAACTCATAAAAAGACTCAGTTATCACTTGCTGTTGAATGCTAGTCATAGGGTCCGCTGATACCCTGGGTGACAGCCATGGGAATGCCCAGTGCAGCCAGAGGCAGCAGAGACAATGCAGTAGGCTTAACAATATGTCCACTGTTAGTCATTTTAGCAACTGTGCCCACTTTCTGACAAGCCACCTGGATATAGTACACCAAATGGCGGGCATAATATCTCAAGTGGGGGAGAGGGGACGATGCATACACTGCTGATCATGGACACTGGTATTGGTCACTGGCGTTTATAGACAGACGGATGTCACGCTTGCTATCCAGACTCAGTGTAATCTAAAACTGTGTATCAGGCAGTAATAACAATAATAATAATGGTTTGATTTGTATTGCAGTACGAATGCTGGATTACACAATATATGCCACACCGGACAGTGCATATAATATAACACAAATAATCATATAAACATAACATAACATACGCAGTTTAGCACAGTAATATACACACTGCCAAACCGCAGTGTAAGGCTTACTCAATGCCATAAATTAACAATTGTACAAACTGAAACAACAATCAAACACATAACATAACATAAGACATAATTTAATAGTGGTGAATATTTACAAACATTTTTTGGCACCACCTGGGGATCGAATCTGGTACTTTTCAATCCTAAGTCAGACAAAATACAGCGGTTTTGGTGTCACCTTTAAAACTGCTGCCAACCCTACTCGATATACAATCATCCATATTAGGACACAGTGAATATGACAAGATGTTGTTAAAACAAGCCAAAAAAGCACTCTTGGGTTTCACCACCTCACTTAATTCTGCCGTTCATTATACGACAGCTGCCAAATTCAATGTATTACGGTAAGCCTAGTACTGATCTACCAGCAAGAAATCCATATTCAGATATCCTACAGATATTGTTGCTCTGAATGAGCTTTTAATTAAATGTTTCATCACTATTTCAAAAAGCGTAGTCAGCTATGATTGGCAAAACGTTATTGCCACCAGGAAAGATAACTGAATACAAACTTTAACAACTTTGACTAGCACTAAGTAGGCCTAACCTTAAGTGTTTTCAAGCGTTTATTTGCTAACTGGTGTCTTTTTACGCCGCAAATTTTGTTTGTACATGTCTTCGGTACTGTTTTATTTTCAAGCACTGCAAATTTGTTATGCAATTATATTGTCTTAATACGCCTATCGACCGCTACCACTGTGCTTCAGTGACATGGCAGCGTATAAATACTTACAGCTGCGCAATTATCTTCTGGCGAAATTCCGGTGTCCTCCAAGCATTCTGATCCTGTAACGCTCCTTCAGCCATGATCAATTAGACGAATTCAGGCGTTTTAAAACTTTTTACGCAAAAAACAACACTATTTACACAGCATTCTAAACGCGTTCAACGAATATCTATTGCTATGGTATTGTGACTGTCGATTAGAGATGTGCGAATCGAGCTTTTAATACACGTCAGTAGTAGTAACTTTCTTTAATCACAACTTTGTCAACTGCAAAACTATATTAATTTTAAAGATTAAAAATCTACGAAATAAAATACAAGTTTTGCAAGTTCTATTATTTTTATTATTTACACTGCCCAGACACGAGAAAGATATCTTATAACGTTTATTGTACATGTACTTTGTACTTTATCAACACTTATATCGCATGTTGATCGCTCAGTGCTAGTCAACATGCGAATATTTATGCACTTTGATATCCAAATTTCGGCTATCTCGCCTTCGCCTAGAAATGCTTGCAACGATATACCGGTAGCCTATGAAGGGGACAAAGAAAAGCAAGGGTAAAAACACAAAATGCATTCATAGAACCTTATAGCGGAACAATTATTAGCTATCAACACATTATATTGTGCACTTAAATGCAGTGAGAAAAAATCAACAGTGTCATTAGGCAAATAATTCCAAATATTAACAACCCGTTCATTAAAAAATGAGGACCCGATGGTGCTCGTCACTGGCTTTTTAAAGGCTTGTAAGGATGGCTTCTGGTTGTCTTTGTGGACCTCAGCACAAAAACGTTATCACGGCGCATATCAACACAACCAAAAATAACCTTGTAAGCCCAAATAATATCAAAGTATAAACGTGGAAGACGGGAAGTTCTAAACTAGGTAAATGAAGTAATTCAAGCCGCTTACTGTACGTAGACCTATATTTCCCAAAGCCGGGAAGGAGCTTTGTGAACCTTCGCTGAACACTCTCGATAGTGTTTATATCATGCTTTAAGCAGGGGCGTAACTAGCCTTTCCAGCCAGGGGGGGGGGCAAATCTGCTATTGAGGGGGCCCACCCGTACTCCTCGTTATCAGCTCATGTTCAAGAAATTTTTATTCAGAAAAAGATAATTTTCATTCCTCAAACACGTGATACAATCAGGTATTCAAAACAGTTGTACATAGATCAACACACGTGTGCACTTCCACGTTTTACAGTTATGATTTGGACCATCATAGTATATAATATCTACTTCAATGTTTTATACAAAACTGGCGATCATATGTAAATGTTCACTTCAATGGTTTTAAAATTCAAATTTGCGTTTTTTTACTTTGGCAAATTTTTCAATTACGACGCTGAAATTAATTTTTTCAGCCAATTCTCGCTCTATGTATAGCATCGCTATAGCATCCAGACGGTCCGCACACATAGTACTTCGCAAATAATTTTTGATTAGTTTTAACCTGCTGACAATCAATAGTAGGCGTATAATCAGACTTTTATTCAAACAAAAAAGACGAAGTGCACACTAATTATTAAAACACAACCAACCAGTCAATGCACTTTGGGTAGGCCTACATGAAACATGGTAAAAGATATAATAACTGAAAAAGAAACACGTATCGGTGTTATTCAATATCACCAACACTGTGACATATTGTGCAAAAATATTAGTAAATTACTAACCTTCACTC
>Ga0126335_1002342_pt1 | contig 11293 bp, 7 predicted proteins | sample OlaspJWI45metaG_FD_108409 | JGI IMG/M metagenome (GOLD analysis project Ga0126335, IMG submission 108409) | Marine gutless worms symbiont microbial communities from Oahu, Hawaii - Olavius sp. 1 OAHU.JWI-45 metaG | ecosystem: Host-associated > Annelida > Digestive system > Unclassified | place... | reverse complement strand
TGGGACTGAAGCCTATCTCAGTGGCCAACTGGCTTCCTTCAGTGCTTTGACGCTGTTGGTTGGGTCATCTGGTCTGTAAAAATCGTCCCCGAAATGACCTATACAGTGTCGAGTGGGACGTTACATCTCTGCTCACCCATCACCAGATTCGCGATCGGAAATACGGTTCCGCCGTTTTGGGCGGTTCCCGCTGACGACTGAAAATGATGGAAACTGGACCTGAGTAGAGTTCACGGGGACACGTGTCGTGCAGCAGTAGGTCTGGTGAACGGCATGGCCGTCTGAGCAGCACTGGAGAGCTGCGAAATTTCCGAGAAAAGCGCAGGCAGGCTCGACCTACCACAGCTACCGCAATGGTCCGCGTTTTCTGTCCGTCTGTCTGTGTGTCACACGCGAATATCTCCGACACTAAGCTAGATAGACCTACGGTTACTATTAAACTCGAATAGGAAATCTGGATTCCTGGTTCAGAATATGCCATCAGATTCGCGACTGGAAGTATGGTTTCGACCATTTGTCCGTCAGAATATAAGCGACGGGCATTTTGCGGTCCAAACTCCAAGGTCTCGCGGGCCAGCTGTCGTCCTGTCCCATGGGAGCCGATACCATGTTCGTCTACTGCACTGCCAGTACGTCAGTATGACAGCAGTAAGGATACTAATTCGAGTGTCCATTCCTCCGCTGTCCGTCAGTTTTTTCAACCATATGATACTAGCCGTTCTGCCCACCCAGCAGGGCATTATATCTACAGTTTAAGTCACGCCCCATCTCTCGCCTATGGCCTATCGATCTCTAGTTCAAACACTAGGCAAGCCGACACTGATACGCTGGCAGATCTCGTTGGCCGTGTGCGCGTTGAACTGCCAGTTTGCCAATTTTGTGTCAATATCGAATGTCCGAACAAGAGTTCACCGACGATTGATGTCGACTTACACGCAAACTGCTAAATAATTCAGCGATGTGTATGTGTCTGATTTCGGTCGAACAGTATTGAATTTCTTTCCGCCGTTTCAAACTTCTCTTTTATGAATGCTGTAAACCACTGATAAGGGACAGATCAACGGTGTTTAACTTTTTTGCTGTTCGTTATTCCTTTACTCCCGAGATTCCACAACGCAGAATTATTGTGCTCCATTTACTAGCTGCATTTGAACATTATTCGTACATCATTCTGCTTTGAACTATAAACTTTTCTCCAAAGACGTCTTCAACTATCTACTGCAAACTCACCATTCCGCTATTCCGCTACTGCGCAGGCCTTCACGCACGGACGGACAGACGCACGGACGGACAATACAGGCCGATCAGTATATGCGGTTATCGCCTGCAGGCGCGTAGTCGCATAAAAAAGTAACAACGAAGTGTCAACTTAAACAGCAGAATGCAACAAAGTTAGGCTACACAATGGCGGATTTTGACCGACTGCACACCTTATCCTAAAAACTTACCTTTTTCACAAATCTTTTCCACCTTAGTCATTTCACCATCACTTCCGGACTGACTTTACGGATTCTGGCCTCTGATTCAACGGTTGGATTTGATTACGTGTGGTAGACTAAGCTGGCTTATAGTCAACTTTTGACTATACGCCAAAGTTAGACTCTGCATATTTTACCTTAGCTTATCTTGCAAAGTGGCACAGCGGTTTTATAATGTACGTAGGGACACGGCAACTACCTTTTATGTCTATTATTAGGGCTGTGACAACGCTAAGTTTCACTACAGGTATCCGCACATCACTAGTGATCGACGAACCTCATAAGTGGCGTTGTCGAAAACTGGAGCATGATCATTGACGTCGACGATCTTGATACTCACTACCATAGAACCGGACTTGGGTGGGTCACCGCCGTCACTGGCTATCACCATTACTTCGTAGCTGAACGACAACAACGACATGAGGTAAAGCTAAATTACTAATTTACTGACACTTGTAAAAGACTTTTGAATCAATCCCGATTCTTTAGAAACATTCAAACGAAAGCTACAAACTGAATTGTTTAAACAATTCCGTTAAGATAAACTGAACTGTCGGCGCCTGCAATTCGATGCCTGCATCGACATATGACGCATTACAGCTCGACTACTACTACTACTACTACTACTACTACTACAACCTAACAACGCAAAACCGTTGTGATGTCTGGGCTAACTCAGCCATCCATCCCTCCGGGGTCGGTAAATAAGGACCAGCTTTGGCTAAGACAAAGACTGGCATGTTTTATTCCGTTCCTGGATAAACGCGTGGGTGGCAGGTAAAACTTGTAATCCCTTGACAATGGTGCCATACCTGAGTGCTTCTGCAACGAGGCAATTTCATAAAGAAATGCTATATTAAGTGTCCCTTTACTTTTCCTTTATCTTTAAAACTGACACGAAAGTACTAAAATATAAGAGAAGCACCTCTAAAAACTAAAGATTTCTTAAAGTTTTTGATTAAAGTTATGGTCGCAGCTACTTTACAGAAGTCCCCCCTCCTCTGCGTACATTATCTGAACCAGTTCAGCAGATAAAGTAAGTGCATTGGTCACGTGTGCATAAAACTATCACCTATTCACTGGTAATACTTCGACCATATCTTACCTGTCTTCAACTTCGCGATCCAGTTCCTGCCTGAGCAGTAGACGCAGATCCGTCCCTCCGTCAGCGGTCTGACGCGCTTCAAGAAGAAACTTCTCCGCCGAGGAAGAGACGATCTCATACTTCTGGACTCCGTTCCGCCCGGCGTCCGGATCCACGGCTGATGGCAGCACGATTCCGCTCGATTCCGGATCTGCGGACTCGGCCAAACGGTGCTGGATCCGCCGTGTCGGGAATTGAGGCGCATGGTCGTTTACGTCCAATATTTCCACCGCAACCTTAATAATAAAACAACAAAATTGCTGCTTGTCCACCTTAATAAAACACGAGCGTGATGATGTTATGATATGATATTAAGTGTCATCTTTCGTAATCACTAAAAAGTTCACATGTCAAACTTCACAAGGTATAGTACGGCAACATTTGAGGTGTATTGGGAAGTAATTTGTGCGATGTGTTGTCAATTTTATAGGCCTACTCTTTCCAGCAGTAACAGAATTCAGATAATTTGTTTAAATTTAACAACGTTGGAACCAAAAGAGTGCCGCGTTCTCACTTTTGGGACCATCTTATATGTAATCATATAGAAATAATTACTTCTCTGGCACGGTGACGGTCATCCGCGTACTGTACTTTCTGAAGATTTGCCTGCGTACTAGGTCGAAGGTTATTGTATGAAAAACACTCAAATATACAGAACAATGCTACCAAACGTATGACAATATCGGGCGGTAAATAGTTAATTCGTGCTGGATGTGATTATTAGAACCGTAACGCGCAGGTTAGCTGCCAGATATAAACCACCATGTCATTAATTAATAATACAAACTGAAACAACGGACGTCCACATACTAAGACGAACTCAGTAAACTAACCTTGACGATCTGGAAGTACTCCAGTGGACGAATTGCCACGTCGAACTCGGCCAAACATTCGACAGCACCGGACGTCGATGGACAAAGTCTTTCACGGTCAATCCGTCGACTCGTCTTGATCACTCCAGTCCGCTCATCCAGGTGAAAATAAGTCCGGTCGAACGGCGGCTGAGTAAAGAAGCTGAATCTCAACCGGTCGAGAATCGTTTTGTCGTACTTAGATTCCAGAGCCAGCTCGGTCACCAAGTTACAGACAAAACTGTTGGGCGGAAGCTCTTCCACGACATAAAACATGCGAAGTTCTGGCGCATTTTCGCTACGAGAAGTGGCTTTCGATCTCGCAACAGTTGTCAGTAGCACCAGCCAAAACATCGCCGCTACTTGGCGGCCGTTACTGCTTCCGGTTTTCGCCATACTTGTGACGTCAGCAGACGCAGATTCTCAGTTAACTGTCCGACAGGACGGCTAGTGTGTAGAGAGCTTTAACGGAGCGTCGCTGTGAACTGCGCACATGTATTAGACTCGCAACCTTCACGCATTAGCTGAAGACGGTCCTGTACAAACTGTTTCAATGAATCTGGCTGCGTTGTCGTCATCGAGCATTGGTCATGTCTTGAGAAAAATGTCTTGCTTATCTCACTGGAATCTGGCGCCGTTTACAAATAGACCCTGCATCAACTAACCGACCAACGGTAACATGGTCAGACCAACTAGCTAGCGCCAACTTCGACGTAAATGTCAGTTTCGTGAGTGGATGTACTAAGTGAGTGAGCTAGAAATCCCCAGTTGACATTTTGATGACGCAACTCCGCGGAGAACGCCGAAGTCGTTTCATGGCCGTACGTGCAATTTTCTTCTCTCGGTTTCTGCACGAAACAGCGCAGCAAACATCATTTAGTACAACATCATCATCAAATGCAACATCACGGCATCATTATCTACAAGTTCGTGTCTGCCAGGCTGATAGGTCAGGCTCGGAATACCGCCTAATAGCGAGTGGCATTTTGAATTTCCAGGTTTTGCGTGCAAAGACCTTAACTACAGAATTAGTCCTCTTTATATACATACAACTTTATTCATTCCAAAGAGCAGCAATGCAACTGTATACTGTAAATGAAAAAAAGAAAAATATAAACTAAAAAACATACTAATCGACAGTGTTAATCATACATTTTGCAAAGAAAGTTGTCCGAGCTATTATACGCGACGAGTAAATTTCTCCCGACGCTTAAGCAACAATTCACTGCAGGGCGGTTTTGTACCAAAGTGTAACCGACAATCATGTATAATACTATTCGTCTTTTTTGAACAGTTTCATTAACAAACGATTGAAACTAAAGTCCAGCGACTTTATGTCAGATTTAGATAAATGCATAGATTCTAAACCAAACAATAACACAGGTAGGCGTTTCGAAAAACAAGCTGTTGGGTTACTTCCTCGGGTGCAGTGCGACCCACTTTCCCAAAAATGTCATTAACTGAGCGAAAGAATGACTTCTTGTGTTCGTGTATGGTACGTCAGAAGTGTCGTGATTGTACTAAATAAACACCTAAATAGCGAAGTTCTTTAACCTACGGTGACTGCTCTCCACCACTGGTGATTATGTTAGCTCAAGCTACATCACAACGTGTGCTCACACGCAGACAACACGATTTCTTCACATTAATTGACATTCCTAACCAGCAGAGTCTCACATTTATGCAATAGTTTCTGCAACACGCCCGCTGACGCTGCAATGAGAATGATGTCATCGACATACATGATAGCAGTGGTTTCATGCGCAATATAATCGTTCCACCATAACAAACAGCACATATCTCAAAGTGCGCTTTTACAAACCACTTTAAATACACGGATTCGATAGTTACTTGCGCGCCAGTTATGCTGAAAGCAGGTATTGTTTTTGGCGGCAGGGCCGAATTTACTCCAAGCGGGGCCCCTGTTCAGAAAAAATGTGGGGCCCCTGATATAGTAAGTAATCTGTAGGCAAGGCTGTGTGTCAATGACCAGGGAACATTGGACACTATGACAGTCTATGACCCCAGTGCGCTACACAAAATCGTTTCCTTTATTCCCTAATCATTATTTCAATATTTCTGGCTTGTTGCCAAAAATGAAAAAAAATTCCTTTTGTGGGGCCCCCTTTTTGCGGGGGCCCCTGTTCGGCCGAATATGCTGAACATGTCTAAATCCGCCTCTGTTTGGCGGTGTCTTTCTGTGTGTGTCTGTGTGAATGTGCGCACAAAACCTAGAAATCTACTGGTGAGAAATTGATGTAACTTAGTAGGAATATGTCTTATGAAAAATCCTAAAAGCAGTCATTAATTATTTCCTCCAGAACGCTCTTACTGTGGTTATACACTACGGACCGAGAAGACATGAACTTTCTCTTACGAAAATGACTCGGCTGGACGAACATATTACAGACTTATCTATAAAGACACATATTGAACTAACTTTAATTTTATTGTTCTTTTAATTTCGTCATCGTTCTCATGCATATGTACGTGATATTCTAAAATTGCGTCTTGACAGCTTTTTAATAAACGAATATAGAAGTTGAAAGTTAGTGGCGTTTGACCTTGACCTTTGACCTAGATAGCTATTTTGGTACTTTTTTCAATTTAAGCTATAACTTTTGAAAGACTTTATCTAGCAACTTCGTTATTTGGTTTGGAGATACAACTTCTGAATATCTAGGTCACCTTCGAGCTTGAAGGTCATGGGATCATTATCAAGGTCACGGCAACAAAAACGGCGGCGCGCAGGTTTGTGCTCCCTTCGGACATAGTTTAATTTAACTAAATTAGTAACTGAAAAATGATCATTATGTTTTGTAACCTGTCCTTAAAACACACTAAATTTTGCGTATGACAAACGTGCTGTTTTGATGTTGTAAATGCTGCTAAGCCGCACCGAACGCATGAAATGCGTGCTATTGCAATCGATAATCCCGGGCGTGCGTCAGTCTGTCAGTCATTCTGTAAGTCTGTATGTTTGTCACGCGGCGAAGCAAAGACAGCTGAACGAATCTATCTCCTGATTTGGGTGGAACTAGGAAACCCAAGAAACAAACAGTGTGTCAGACATGATCCTGATTTGCCCACACGGATTCGATGCGGCTTTCGCCAAATTACTTTGACCATGCACTAGTTGTTGTTGTTGGTTTCGAAGATCTTGGTGTTAACGCACAACATCGTCATCAATAAAAACAACAAATTTCAACAGTAAAATATCAGACCGTACTCCAGTCGGCCTAATAAAGCGACGGACGTTTTATTGACTTACTAACTTGCTGAGTTACTGCAGCCCCGGGGCGTCGCCTGTTGATATGAGAACGCCTGAGTCGTCGAAATTGTGCGCTGGGCGGCAGTTTTATGCGCCGGTTTACTGCGAAACGGTCAGCGGGATTACTGAGCGACACGTTCCGACTGTAAACTGGCCGACTGGACCGTACAGGCACCGTGCGACCAACAACTGCACGGGTACTTCTGTTCAACCAATGACTGTAGTGGGCGTAGATATAAAGGGGGCTTCCGGCACCCCGGATATTTTGGATTGGGGGCCCGGCGACAATTCGGCATCCTAAAAATTTTGAACCGCTTTTCTGATTAAATCAGAATAGTATATTAGCTACTGTAGCAACTAAATGCTGGATTACATTAAACTAAAACATTTTAGAAGCATAATACTGGTAAACATAAATTAAATTACCATAAAATAAATTCACACTATAGCTGACAAAGGATTTAAAATACGTGATAAAATACCCGATATTTTATAAAGGCCTAACACTTAATTATCTATACGGCTTGTGTGGTATAACAGGTGGCTACAGTAACGAAGTAACAGCCGCATCGAGGTGGCGCCATCTGGCGAATGAATAAGAACGGTCGCCTACGTGACAGACTGACCGATTGAGAAACAGATCCCACGCTATGCGATCATGGATCGCAATTGTTCGCATTTCATAGTATTCCATGTCAGTATGAACTGCTACAGCCTACTGAAGGTGATCACCTGGTGTGACTTTCTTCCTGGAAGGCATAACATGACGCCTCAATGAGCGAGTGACCAAAATGTAAGTCCCGAAAATAGATTAGGGGTAGTGGGTGGTCCCCTGCTATTCGCAGAGCATCGTACATGTGGGCCGGCCATCTGACCTCGTACACGTAACTCAAGTGTCCTTGGCAACGCTTTGCTATTCTTGTTCGACCACGACGACCGCCCTATACTGCGTGTTGTGCTTACATTATCACCAGCAGCCTTGTCACGAAAATCTTGCAAACAACTCCCCATCACCTTCTACGACACTGTGTCGCAGAAAAACGGGTGCTGCCGAACTTTCACGGTAACTTTGTGAAATTTCAACCAATTTCGAAAGTCCTTTCACTGCTGAAAAGAGTACGAAATCGGCTACAAAGTCGTGTAATATTCCTCATCATACCTGAAGTATGCTGTTGCACTATACCTTGGGATCTCAAAAGTTCGAATTTGCTGCAAATCCTGAGGAAAATGCAAATAAAATGCATTGATTTTTACATGCACCCATTTTATAGTATTTCGCTTACTTGCTAATTACTAACTTACCTACTACTTCGGTTTGTGATTCCTGTTAAATATTCTTTAAAATAACAGAATGTTTTGTGTTTCACTACATCGTCTCGACACGACACGACAAATCAACATACTCGCATTCGATGCAGTCTACGCAAATTACTTTGACCTCCAGTTATTAAATTTCGCCAAAACAGGAGTTACGCGACGCTATACACGCAGCTAATTATAGCTACACGTAGGTAGACTCCTTATTATAACGCTATGCACTTTGATCGCTTCGACAGCGTACAAGCTTAATGCGATTTAAGATTGGCATATCATCCGCCTAGATGCGCTAAAGGCGTTGGATGTTAACGGAGACGGTCATCGCATCGACACGACAGCTTAATTAGAGGAAATCCTTCCTGTCTGGCTAAAAGCGCCGCGCGCGATAGTGGTGTCATCACGGCTATAACATGTCATCCTCATCTTCTCCTGCCTTCCTGCTGCTGCGCCATTGAAAAACTAGACGGAAGTCGACAGAAAGCCGTCGATGGGTATGCCTCAGCCTTCAGGAGGGCTCTGTTCGGGGAGAGGTGTTTGTGTTGCGTCCTGTATGGGCATAAAAAAGAAAATTTCTTGGGAGGGGTTACCCGAAGGGATGGGTTATTCGGGGAAGGGAGGGCTGCGGGCGGTTGTCCGGAAGACCCTAATTCTCTATAATTATGCACAAACATTTGAAGTCTCTAGCTTCGGCCGTTTCGGAAATGAAAGGGGATCTTAAAATCTAAAAAGTAAGTCACGTGTCCTTGCCCCCAATACGATTTGACCTAATTTGCATATTTTTGGTTATGGCTCCTAGTATGTGCTCCTAGTAAGGCTCTTAGTATGCTGCAACAGTTTCGGAGATACGAGCGTTATCACGCACAGAATCACAGACGGCATCACAGGCATTACCACCGGATCGCATATTGTCTCCGTCGCCTGCATAGGCGGGCGGAGGCATACAAATCCGCCAAGTAATGCAGTTAATTGTACCAGCCAGCAGACGTTGCATAGTTACCTGAACAAATGCAGAATTTTATAGAATCTTCCAAATATTGCCTCAGCGGGGAGTGACACGGTGACACAGTGGTCAGCGTCGCGGCTTGCGGCCCGAGAGGTCGTGAGTTCGACGCTCCCCTGTGCTCCAGTTGCCCAGTGAGGCGTGACGGCTTGAGCAGCTAACAACTGTAATAGCTGTCACGTAGCGGTCTTGGGCAGACTATTTACTCACTTTCGTCTCCCCGCCGTCAGTAAATGAGGACCAGCTTCGACTGGAAAGGTAAAGACAGGTATGATTCATTCCATTCGTGGATAAATGCGGGGGTGTGCAGTAAAACTGTGAAATCCCTTGACAGCGCGTGCCATACTTGAGCGCTTCTGCAGTGTATGACCTTTACCTTTATAGAATCTTTACCTAGCAAAACGTTACTGTACTGGCTGCTATTCTAAGGTAAAGGTAAAGGTAAATGTGCAGGCATTTGATATAGCGCCTCCTCGTGAGAACCTCACCCCAGAAACGCTTAGGTATGGCACGCGTTATCGAGGAATCTCACAGTTTTCCCGCACATCCACGCGTTTATTGCAAACGGTATGAACCATGCTCTGCTTTCCCAGCCGAAGTTCTGGTCCTCATTTACCGACCCCGGCGGGATAGAAGGCTGAGTTGGCCTGCTACCGCGCAGACTGCCATTCTGAGCTTTTCCGGTCGTACAAAAAATCTAATCTCCATTTTACAATCTTTTGGGCGACGCAGAAACCCCTAAGGCCCCCATCCCCCTAAATGACACCTCGGCATGTCCAAGGACGGAACTAGCTCCCAAGAATGCCGCTGCAGTACATACTGCCGCTGTCTTGACATGGTGCACGCGTGCACAGCAAACCCGGACGAATCGTGTTTGCCATACAGAGGAAGGCAGTAGAAGGCTCAGAAATGAAGCGTTCGAATTTAATCCACATAACTCAATCGAGTTGATGGCGGTCGTGCCCACTGCGCTGTCGTCGACCGATGGACTCAGACTCCGGCTGTCGACAGTGAGACATGGACATTTCCCCTCTCCGAAATAGACCTCAAAAGTCAAAACGAACAAATAACCCCACTAAGACAGAAGTGACATATGACAAATCACCCTGTGACATATCCGTTAAGGATTTTATTCACGACCTATAAGCGCCGTAATAAGTAAATATTTTTGCTGCCTACAGTAAATTCTACGTGTGTTAATATCCAAAAGCAGACTTGCTACATGTCTGTTATTTGTAAAACTGGTGACCTGAATGACCGTTATTTTCTAGTCATGGCTCTGTATAAAGATTCCTATAGATAGTTGCATCTTGGTGAAGCTTTTATATCTGTTTGCATCCACAATTCTACGAGTAACTGACATAATTTGTTATCACTATAATTGCTGTTCTGTCTCCATTATTAACATCGTTGCGTGCGTCAACGTGTATTAATAAAAAAAACTTGATGATGACGACGACGATGATGACGTATTTTGGTGATTTCTCGTCATTAACCGAGACGACTGTGTGCGGTTCCACTGCATCGAGCAACTGTGTCTGTCTAATTGTTCTCCCTTTCCAGAAGGCCAGGGTCGAAACCCCCGGACATTCACAAACAGACCTTAACAGCAATCGGAAATCGGACATGTCGGTGGAATCCGTAGAAATATCTCTGTTACACTTGATATGAGGCAACCCATCAAAGAAGCGCTCAGTATGGCACGCGTTATCAAGGGATCAGATAGTTTTATTTGCCACCCACGCATTTATCCACGAATGAAATGAAACACACATACCTGCCTAGCCTTCACAGACGAAGGTGGTCCGCACTTAACGACCCCGGAGGGATGGAAGGCTGAGTTGGCCAGTGATGTGGCATATGTGGGCTTTGTAGCGGGGTATTCTCGTCGTGTGTGGCAAAGTGGGCAAGTCTGCGACATCATGAAAGTCGTCGGTCTCTGCCCTGTACGGCCAGTGCGTGTGGTCTGCAGTCAGGTGCTCCCCGGGGGCTCAAACCCAAGTTCCCCGGCCCTCCCCGGCCTCTGCTCGGCCAAGCAGGGCCCGGTACTCGGTCGTCCGTCTGTTCGCCTGCCACTATACGCACAGACATTTCGTCCGTCCTCGGCCGCGGCTGTCTCGGCGGTACGCTGAAGATGGATCGTGCCGCGTTTTCCTAGCAGTCCCGTTCCCGAAAATCCAAAACCGCCTCCCACTCATGCTACGAAACCTGCTGGGCATACTCTGATGCACT
>Ga0126335_1002341_pt1 | contig 11294 bp, 7 predicted proteins | sample OlaspJWI45metaG_FD_108409 | JGI IMG/M metagenome (GOLD analysis project Ga0126335, IMG submission 108409) | Marine gutless worms symbiont microbial communities from Oahu, Hawaii - Olavius sp. 1 OAHU.JWI-45 metaG | ecosystem: Host-associated > Annelida > Digestive system > Unclassified | place... | reverse complement strand
TAAAAACATAAGAATACAACCTAGACATTACCTAAAAGAGCATAGAGCCATTGTTCAACTGCCAGAACTGCTTATTATGTATGACAATGAATAATGAATAATGAAGTGCATAATTCAAGTATATATTGACAATACAACACAAAACACTTCTGACAATCATGCTTACCCGCTGATACCCCAGCAACACTGGTACTGGTAGCATTTAGCTCTCGACCAGCATGCCACAAATTATCAATTGCTGCTGATGAAAATGGCACGATACTCGAAACTGAACTAGATTTCTGTATAAGCATTTTAGCGATATTTCTAAAACATACATAAATACATCAAAGTATCTATTCACATGGCCTGTCAGTCACACATGCAAACATTTTTAGATAGATTTTATACTGATCACGCTTGTTATTTCTGTATGAAATAGCATTTCTTCTTAGCAAAGTCTACAAAACAGTCCAACTACAGCATTCCCTTTTGGCTCAAATAGTGACAAATACGGACCGAATCATCTGTCGGCTGGGAACCTCACTGGCGGAGCCTGGGTATTTTAAACTCAACTCAATTGTGAAATAATGTTTCTTCAGATTTCAATGTGACAAATGCGATTAGGCCTAATTGTTTTCTCCGGCATCGATGGCATGGCAGGGGCACTGGTAAATCTGCAGTAAAAACAGAGTTGTCATAAACAATGAACAATGAAGTCGCCTTATTATTATAATTAATTTTGACACTTTATGACTGTACTGTCTGCCTTGTACTGGAAATCTAAGGTTAACTAAAGAATGAGTTTTGTTTTGTGCTTTCAAATCTCCGTCCATTTGCTTAGGCCTATTTGCAGTTGGTTCTGACATCACTTTCAGATTATGCGCCCTACCACGGCCGACCGTGACTGTGAGCACACTGAACTTGTACTGTATGTTCCGCAACTGTTTTTCACACAAACAAATGCTTTAAAATATTAAAGTTTAGCTGTTCGCTTAACATTCACCACTAATATTGCCAATACACACAACATGCAAACTTATGAGTTTATTATCGCATGCAAACAATAAACAAAATATCAACAAAAAACAAAATAGATAAGTGTATTAAGTTAATCGGAGTACATGCTATGGATGTGCCTATCGTTTAATATTGTAAGTAACAAAGTAAGTAAGTAATCTTCATTGCAAGATGCATTTGCATTTCAATACAAGAAATTACAAACATTCAATAATTGAACAAATGGTAAACAAACAACAAGTACTGTGTTGTCTGCATCTATGGTGCAATTTGTTTTTGTTAAGGAAATGTCTGTTTTGTGTATGTTGTATGTTTAAAGTCGTTTTTAAGTAAAAATCAACACCATTTTGCAACAATATACAAACTGTCTTCAGTTTCTCTAATAATCTCAAGTGGTGAACACTGTTGAATGTCTTCCTGTAATCCAGATACAGCACGTCAATTCCATATCCATCGTCTAAAGCTTTAGTCCAGCATTCAAGTGTCATAAGGAGATTCGTTAAACATGACCGTCCAGAAGCAAAACCATACTGAGACTGACTGATGGCTCTGTGGTTTTCCAAGTGCTTCAGTAGTGGATCCTTTATAAGAGACTCCATTATCTTGCAAGGTACTGAGGTAAGATAAACTGGTCTATAGTTTGCTGGGTCGGATATGGATACTTTTTTTATAGATCGGTACAATCAACTTGTCATCAGTAATCCACCTCTCTTACAAATCTCCCTGTCTGCTCTAAACATATTATATCCTTCAATTCTGCATCGTTTATGTAAGTCAATGCCCATGTTTCTACGATGCCAATGACATTACAGCCTAGAGTTCGTTGCTATACCTCTGTCATCTTAATAACTACGCTGTTTGCATGTGCATAGAAGCAGTTCAGTTTAACATCTTTTGATGACTTATTCCTGGCTCCTTCCACATTATTCACCTTCTTGCATGAGTGTCTCAATCAGAGGTTTCCATGTCCTGGTTCCCCTCTCACGTTCTTCTCACTATCTTCCCTTTTACAATTATTGGAATACATGGGAACTTGCTGACTTGGATACAAGACTTCCTTTTTTCACGGAAAATGAGGGTAGGTGTCAGAGGAAACTTTTTTCAGGGGATAGATGCTCTGAGTGGTGTGCCTTGGGTCAGAGCTTGGTCCATTACTTTTCCTGCTCTTTGTCAATGACCTACCACAGTGGATAGTGAACAGTATGATGATGCTCGCGGATGACTTTGGGTCAAGATCTGCAAAGAAACTGATGCTTTGTCATTGCAAAGCCATTTGGATAAACTTTGCGACTGGTCTCGGAAATGACTTACCGTTCAACCCAGCTAAGTGTAAAGTGATGCATATTTTGCATAAATTGAATATTAATTGTTAAGTACTAGGCTACATAATAGAAGGTACTAACAAAGTCGAAGTGCAGTATGTACATGAGGAGAAAGACCTTGGTGTTTTCCTAACCAGTGATCTGAAGTCTAGTAGGCAATGCATCACATCTGCAGCTAGAGCAAGGTCACTCCTGGGCCTGATAAGCAGGCACTTTAGACAGCTGGACAAAGATGGTTTCTATTGGTCTACAAGACATACGTTCGACAGCACCTTGAATCTTGTATACAGGCTTGGTCTCCACGTCCAAAAAGGCATTCACTGCTTTGAAGCTGTCCAGCGTACTGCAACTAAATTAGTTACCACACTTTGCAAACTAAGCTATGAACAGCGTCTCGATGCACTCCGACTCACGTTATATGACAGGAGACTGAGAAGTGACCTCACTGAAACTCATAAGATAATGTACAGCAAAAAGAAAGCCCCAAGACAGCAGGTCTTTTTGTCACAGTGGTTAATGGTTAAAGTCAAAAGTAAGTGCAGCATACTTATATGTTGCTTATAAGTTGATGAGGTCATTGGCGCTCTTGCATTTTCACTATCTCACCTGGAAATCCTACACCGAATCACTCCAAACTTACCACATGCCATATACACGACTATACATTCACGCTGAATTGAATAAAACATGCAAATAAAAGCTATTAACTGTTAAAACTGCAAATGAGTACCACCAACACAGGAAATGTCAACAATCGTGCACTATTGAGCAATGACTATGAATCACGTGATGTGTTTAGTGATGTTGCAGTGCATGCAATATTAGAAATTGCTTTACAAATGAAGTGTTCCGGATGTCTTCATTACTGTTATAATTTATTAATACCCTACCCTGAACTGTAATTGTAAGCCTGACCCTAACCCTCCAAACCCTAAACCCTATGCCTAAAACCGATCCTAACCTTAAATCTGACCCCAAACCCTAACCCTAACCTGAACCCTAAGTCTAAAACTGGCCCTAAGCCTATACCTGACCCGACCCTAACCTTAAACACTAAACCTGACGCTAACCCTAAACCCGTCTATTGAGGAAATTCAATTCAAGCCAGACAAAAGTACCGCTAACATGTTTCTGTGAGGTAAGGTGACGTATTTCAGGTTTTCTACCTACTCAATACTGCAGTCACGCCCACATACCAAGCTACAGTAGACGACGGTAACAGTAGTCGTCTTGCTGATAGAAAAACTTACCTGATAAAGTGTTAAATTTCCTTTTATGATGTGTACGTTACGACCAGGTTATGAGAGCCTATGCATAATGTTAAAATCAACATTTATTTTAATTTAACGAACAAACACAACGCCATCCTTCGCGCCCATAACTAATTCACGTCAACAACAAAACATGGCCACTTTCGTACTCGAAGAATTCGGCCCTGTCACAAAAAACAGTATTGCAGTAAACGATAGGTTTAATCTGCGTTAATTATACGGTATCTTCCGTGAAAATTACATGTACTTGTACTTGTACTTGTAGGTTGACAGACAGGCAAGCTTGTTGACTTTCGGTGTCAGAAAACATGGCCACTTTTAAGCCAAGATGCAGAACGACAGCTCGGAAGACATTTTTCTCGAACAGAATAATCGATCAATGGAATGGATTGCCACAGCTTGTCATCGATTCCTCATCAGTCAACGTCTTCAAGAACCGTCTGGATGAGGCATGGGAAGATATGGGCATCTATAGCTGAGAAGCTATCTCGCTCATCAACTACAAGTAGGCCTATACAAGTACAAGTATCCTTCTTCTTCCAAATAGGTGCCAACTCAGGTTGAGTAATATCGCACCGCGGTGACTTCGTGAGTCCAGGTGCGTGAAGCGGAAGCGGTGGTGCAAACGGTAACAAACGGTAATAACGATTAACAGATAAAAACGGTGCAGTTCAGAGAATAAAAACAAGGCCGACAGGCATTTACATCAGCTGGACTGAGTTCAGTTGAGCTTTGAAGCTGTGTGGAGGGTGGCGGCAGTTGACAAACGTCGACCGGTAAAGTATTTCACAGGCAAATCACGGTGAAAGAAGGTATGTCTGTATGTTTTTGCATTGCACTGGATCTGTCTGTATCTGGTTTCGGACCCTCTGGTGTAGGCTGTAGGCGGTTTGGGGTAAGCTAAAGCAGGAATGGCCATCTGACCATTGCGAATGCGATTCAGCATAAGGACTTTACTACGAGCTCGACGTTGTTGAAGTGAATCCCACTGGAGTTTTTGTAGCATCGCTGTGACGCTTGATATACATTTTGTTACGGGTCACCCTCTCCCTTTATTATATGGTCTACTCCGCTGTCAGCCTGTGTGGAAACCTTGAGGTTATCAACAGACAGCTTTGAAACCAAAATATAACTTTAATAACAGGTGTAGCTCAGTTGTTAAGTCACTGGGCTGTGCCTGCTAGCCCAGCCGGCTAGCCACTTGCGCGGCCTATAGGTTCAGTCATGGGTCCTGGCAAGTGGTTTGGCTCGGTTTGGCTGGGTTTGATGGGCATGCTATGAGATTAAATTCTCAGGCATGTTGAAGGACTCTTGTAGTCGGCTTTTAAGCGCACGGTAATACAGCCAGACTTTCCTTTCTTTCTTTTTCTTTTGTAGTACAGTAATTATGGCTCCATGTAGTGTCTAGGGAAATACTAAGAGGTGCAACAAGGAAAAAGGAGTCACAGTAACATAGATTAAAATCAAGAATGTCTCCAAAAAGATGTAGCTAGCGGCTAGCAGCAAGCGCTGAGCAGTAGACGCTTGTAACAACTGCCTAGTAGACGACACCGACGGAACGAACTGCTGGCGTCGTAGGACGGGCGACGGACGGTCGGTGACGGCCGGCGTCAGTCGTCATAACAATCAGAACTCGCACTGAATGTGGTGAGCGTATCGTTCGTCAGACAGCTCTCGGCAGTGTCACAGTGTGGCGAACAGCACAGCAGAGCTACGTATCAACGGTCTTCGTCAGTCGTATCACTCACAGCACACACTGCACGCACTCCGAGCTCGGCGTCTCTCCAAGATTCACAGCACTGTTGATCTTTATTCAACAATTTCTGACTTGAAAGTGTCGAGAAATTGCGTCCTCCAGTTTGAACACAGCGGCGGTCACGTGACTTCTCGTCATACAGTAGCAAACAGGTCAACATACTGCCAGAAAACTGTTCGGCGGCGGCGCAGCAGGCTACGGAAACGCAGCTGCGGCGCGCAGCCTATGCGTACACAGGTACAAACAGTGACTGGTACGAATACATATGCAAATATGTAAACCAACTATACCTCACGATAATAATAGTACAGTAAGCAAAGGGAGGCGAAGAGCCTATCACCTCGGTTTGAAGTCACAACACGTGAACTGTGCCGCGCTTCGCTGGACGGCTTCGACTTGACAAACGTTACGTTTGACCGGGTTGTCCCATACAGATTAAGCATATTCAAACTGTGGTCTCCTAAGGTTTTGTAACATTGCTCACGGATAGCCGTCGGACAGCAGGAAAAGTTCCTCCGTAGGAAGTTAAGCGACTAGGTAGAGTTCTTTGCTGTGGTGTCGATATGGGTATTCCAAGAAAGTTTACTGTTAATGTAAACTCCAAGATACCTAGCAGATGAGACAGTGGCTAGGGTCTGGTCATGAAATGCATATTTTGTATAAACAGGCCTGGTTTTCTTCGTGAAAGTGATAGCCTCACACTTAGACGGGTTAAATTCCATTAATCAGTCATGTTCCCAGGCGTGTAGGCTATCGAAATCATCTAGAAGCCTCTTTGTGTCTTCCATGCTGTGGACATCACAGTACAACAGGCAGTCATCAGCAAACATCCAAACTGTTGAGGAGACTCTGGTGGGTAGATCATTTATGTATATACAAGGAACAGCAGGGGGTCAAGGACCGTATCTTGTTGGACTCCTGAGGTAACAAGTGATTCAACGTCTGGCCATCAAGTACCACGTCTTGGGTACGCCCGTCAAAGAAATCTGTGACCCAACTGAGTGGAGTTGCTGATGTCAGTGCTTTAGTTTCAATAGCAGACGAGAGTGTGACACTTTATCAAATGCCTTCAAGAAGTCGAGAAGAATGGCATCAATCTGGTTGGAATCATCGATGCATTTGGCAAAATCGTTGACAGTTATTATCAACCGTGAGGATCTACCTTTACGGAAACCGTGTTGCTGATCGGTCAAAATGTTATGCTGTTCGAGATGTTTCATGATGTTGCTGTGCACCGCGTGTTCCGTAACTTTACTGCACAGAGAAGTGAGGGAAATTTGGGGGTAATTGGATGGGTTGGCCCGATCGCCTTTCTTAAACGCAGGTACGATGTTGGCCTTTTTCCAGCCTCTTGGTGCTAAACCTTGGTACGTCAATGTACATCAGTCGCAGGACACTATAGAAACGTCGATCGTCTGCTGTGATCTTCAGCAGATGGGTTGGGATACTGTCGAGGCCGGCAGCTTTATGTGAGCAAAGCTTCTTTAATAACTTATTTATTCCGACTGAGGTAAACTATATTGGGTTCGTTCTTGAGTAAGGTCTGCCGGATACACGGACGTCACTCACATGACTAGTTTCTTTCGAGAAAACTGAGACGAACTGGTTGTTAAGTAAGTTGGCTTTAACCTTGGATTCAGGGTAGGCTAGGTGATGCCGTTGTGTCTTAATGGGGCTATACGCTGCAGAAATAATTTCGTTTGGACTTCACCATGGAGTACAACCTCTGGAATTTTATGTGAGTCATCGCAAATAAACGTACTCGGGTAATCATCGTACGCTTGTCGACAAGTGATTTGTGACGTAAGGCACGATAGCGTTCTAGTCTCACGTGGACATAGATTTTCTCGCCTTTCTGTGCTCTCTTCTGTTTTCTTGTGATTCTTTTAACTTTACCAGTTTTCCATAGTTGTCTATAACGTTCAGAAGACCATTTTAATGCCACTAGCTTTTCTAATATTTCTGTGCATTTGGATTTTGAATATGAGCCATAGTTGGTTAACTAATGTGTTCATACAGTAGTCGATCAAGAAACGGTGAGAGAAGGAGGCCATCTCTTCCTTGATAGAGTCATTGTCATTAAGCGCTTAGAGCAGTGGTTCCCAAGCATTTCAGACAACGGGCTAAAAACAATATCTGGGGAAGTTTGTGGGGCCACTTCGGAAAATTTTTTAAAAAGCCATCGAAACCAGCTTTTATGCACATTAAACAGTAATCTACTAATGCCGCGGTTAATGTATATGCAATGTAATCTTACGCAAAATGACCTGCATTAGAAGCTACAATACGTACAAGTTCTACATATGTTCTGATGCTAGTCTGTCGATGTCTGGATTCAGGCCGGTGACAGCCAGTGTCATGAGTGCAGCCAAGTTGTCGTCAGTGAGCCGGGAGGGCTGTTTGTTTGTTATCAGCTTCATGGCAGAAAAGGACTGTTCGCATCTGTATGTTGAACCAAACCGACAAACGTATCTTTGTGCAAATGAACGTAAGTGTGGAAACTTCTCAGCAGGAAGCATGCAACAGAACTAAATCATGTCTTTTGAATTCGGCGAGGCTGGAATTTCCATGAATTTGCTTCTCAGGACAGAACTGCATTTGACATCAATGACTTCCTGCTGCAGGTTTGGTTCCAGAGTGCAGATCTTGTCACCAGGAAAAATGAACGGATTTGTAAATAGAATGACGTTGTCTTTCTTGTTCAGCCTCGAACTCCCCAAACCTCGCTCGGAAAGCATCAAGAAGACTTTGTACCTTGTCCTTGTATTGCACGAGGTTAATTACACATTCGGCTGAACGGGACTGAAGAGTAGGAAAATTTGTCAACGTTCCTGCTTCAAGTTGTCCGACAAACAACTGTAACTTCATTTTGAAGGCGGAAATATCATCGCACAAGTTGGTGAATAGTTTTTCCTTCCCTTGCAGGCTCACATTCAGCGTATTCAAATCAGAAGTAATGTCTACCAAAAACGCCAGGTCGTTCAGCCACTCATCACAAACAATGCATTCGTGCTCCGTTGGAAGATCATCAATTTCGTACAAGAATAGACGCTTTCTTTCAGCTCCCAGAAAAGGGAAAGTACTTTGCCTTTCGACAGCCATCTTACGTCACAATGGAACAACAATTCTCCATACTCTTCTTGTAGGATACACAGAAACTGCCGGTCACATCAAACAGACCGGCTTCCCACTGGGGCCAGACACAAACAAGTACTTTTTCTTTCCATTCTTCTTGAAACTCTTGACTGACTGAACCTGCGCTGTCTTCGACTTTGCGCTTCTTACTATCTTTTGACAAACTCATTACAGTTCAATTTTCGCTTTGGACCAAACAAATTTAAAAAAGCAAATTAGCAAATGCTACATAACATTACGCTTATAACCGCATGTTGACGTCAACGACTATCTTATTTATTATTTTATTGACGTCACCGACTGTGCCGAAAATGTGAATATCCGAAACTGGATAGACCAGTTTCAATACCAGTAAGTAAGTAAGCAATTCTCTACTATAAACTGTACTATAAGGCTATATACACTTCTACTATGGGTTGCTGTACTAAACACTAATATAAAATAGATAGATAAATAGATAAAGTATGCGCGACCAAAGATCTTGGCGGGCCATCTTTTAGGAAGCCGCGGGCCAAAAATGGCCCGCTAGCCACAGCTTGGGAATCACTGGCTTAGAGACTCCTTTGAGTATATAGGCGCTTATAAATAAGTTTATCTATCGATCTATCTATCTAGCGTTTCCATAGATATAATTTACGTTTAGCCTAACTGGTCGTCGGTATCTTGCCTTGATACGTGCGCGTAGTCGTGGTCATACTTGCTCTCATGGGCGTTCTTGAAGCCGCTACAGTCTCTGCAAGTCTGCATTCACAACTGCAGCCGGAAGACGATGAAGTGTCAAGTCTTGATCTTTTTTGTTAGCTTAATCTTGAAATGTAAGTGTGAAATGTTTCATTAGTTTTGTATTTGTGATGCGATTGCGGGCACAGAGGCACTGGTCTCAGTGGTCTGAGTCTACAGAGTGGTCGAAAAAAGTGAGAACCGCGGTCCAGTTTTTGCCTCTATCTTTGTCAAATCTTAACCGCGATTTGCCAAAGTTTTTTACTATGTGAAAGAGGAAAAACTTTCCAACGCTAGATTTGAAATGGCATTCAAACAAACAAATTATTTTAATAACTTCTTTATTAGAGACTGAGAATGGCGGTACAGAATAATTAGAATTGCAATCAAAGACAATTTCCAAAAACAGCGCTATTAATTAACAATCAACACCACATAAACAGATACGCATATCAGTACTAGTGTGCACTTCTATTAACTGGAGTGAGTGACACTGTGACAGGCAGACAGCTGTGCCGTCCGCCATTTATACACAGATGTAGGCCTACTGTACGTGACAGTGATACGCTGACATCGACAGCAATCGGCTAATGAGAAGATGATTGTTAACATTATCACACAAAGAAGGCGAGTAACAAAGATAAGAAATTGAAACAACGTTAATATCGATCACAATGTGTCAACTCAATGCATCATTTCACTGTGTTCATATTTGGTTGAACGCCTGCGCCGATGCAGGTTTTATACAACTGCAGGAAAGCGTATGTATTTTATTTACATGGATGTAGGCCGATATTTAGCGTTTTAATTGTTTTTTCGCCACAGAAAACTATACCTATTACCTAATGGCGTAACGCGCAATTAACGTAATTATATGTTGTTTACACGAAAAAGTGCAGGATGATTATCATGGCCTCGAGGTTTGGCCGAATCACAGAAATTCTCAGAAAAGTATGACGTATGGCTCATACGACACGGGATGAATTATATAGTGTCAGCCACTTTTTGGCAATGAAAATAATAACAAACTTAACAAACGGTTAACAATAGAGAAGTACAAGTGCAGTTCGAAAACAGCAAGTTTTGCTAATTTACACAATAGGGCTACACCAAAGCTAGTAAATACAGCTTTGGCTACACATACAATAGTAAGCCTAACTGTTCTCTAAAGCTGGGAGTTTGTGTAAAAAGAAAATTCACGCACATGCTACCAATAGCCAACAATTGACATCAACTGGCAACTGTTAACTTGTTAAGCAATGTGACGTTTAAGATAATCTGTATACGTAAATTTATTTTTTGTTGTATTTGTATTACCATCTTTGGTGAATAAAGCTTTGTGTGTGTGAATGATACTGGCATTTTACTGGCTAATCAGTGCACGGTAGGTGACCGCGGTCGGCGAACTAGGCGTGAAACCAAACAAAAAAAAAACAAATTTAGCTACGTGCAACATGACTGATTACGTATTAATGTATTCAGCGACCGCGACAGGGCGATAGAGTTACAAAATCCAGGTTAATTAGGCTATATGTACGGATTATTGCATTGACTCAACTCCGGATCCAACCTGCACTCCGTGAAATTGCAACTGCTTTAATGTTGCTTTTGAGTTACATTCCATGTGTGTCTGTAATGGTTTGGAAATTCACAATCGACGATGTCTTTTATACGCGTGGCACTGAGGAAGTAGACCCCGTAGTTGATCGATGGAGTCGATCGAAAAGCTGCCAAGTCCAGTCGATCGAAAAATCATCGACTAGTCGATCAAGTCGATCGAGTCGAGTCGATTTTTCCACTAGTTGAATCGATCGATTAGCAGACGACTAATCGAGTTAAAAATTTTAAAAACTTGCTTACTTGTATGCAGAATGTGACGTCATTGTGACGGGCGCAATGTCAACATTGTAGCCTTTTAGAGTTACCGTATACGACAGAGTTGACACCTGCCAATGTCAGTCTGCAGATTCCAGTGCCTAAAATTTGCAATTTTTTTCGTAGATATACCTTTGCACAAGTTTGCAGCTGGTCAAGCTGAAGGATTATGACAAGTTTGAATGGAATTAATCAACTCATTTTGTCACCGTGAGC
>Ga0126335_1002340_pt1 | contig 11294 bp, 9 predicted proteins | sample OlaspJWI45metaG_FD_108409 | JGI IMG/M metagenome (GOLD analysis project Ga0126335, IMG submission 108409) | Marine gutless worms symbiont microbial communities from Oahu, Hawaii - Olavius sp. 1 OAHU.JWI-45 metaG | ecosystem: Host-associated > Annelida > Digestive system > Unclassified | place... | reverse complement strand
TCACCCCCCAAAATGTGTGAATTTTCTGTCCGCCTACCCATGCCCTCAAATTTTTTGCACCTAAAACCCTGGATGTCCTGGAGCTATGCAGAAAATTTGGAGACATCCCCCGTCAACCCTCCTCACTCCCAAAAAAGTAAATTTTTTGACCTACCCATGACCCCCAACATTTTCACCTACAAACTTAGGAGCCCTGGAGCTACCCAGAAAATTTGGAGACGATCGCGCTACCCGTTCCTTCTACCTGCAAGTATAAGAGACAGTTACTAATCTGTACTACAGACATTGTAAGTGCGAATGTGGTGTGTGTGTCTGATTTATGAGGTTGCAACAAATGCAACCTTTGACCACAGGTAACGCACATGCAGCCTGTACATACATACATACATACTACAGCTGCAAGCCAGGTCCATCGTCACGCATTAGTGATTATGATATGCTGGCTATATGCCAAACTTACTGAAGCCAGGTCTTCCCCAAACCCGCCCTTACCCACTCCTGATTCCCCAATTTTTTTTGCACCCAAAACAGTCCCTAGGGTACCCTGGAGCTACCCTGAAAATTTGGAGACGATCGTTGCAGCCGTTCCAAAGTTATAAGCGAATATACAAACATGCAGACACACAAAGAACTTTATAGATAGATAGAAGTAGTGTGTTTTGATTGCCATTACAGCAGTCAGGCAGAAACAGATGAAATTGCTGTCTGTAAGTTCATAGTAACTTAACAGTAATTAGTTGATGTGCAGCTGAAACAAGTGCACAAAGGAATTGAGCAAATGCTGCATTGACTGTGATAAGCAGTGGTCCTATTGTATACTTTACAATGAGCAGAATTTTTCTTTTTCATCTTGCCGTAGGATTGGGCCACCCATCTAATACAGTTTGCCTTGGGTACCTACAAGTCCTCACTTCGAACAGTACCTTGATCCATTCAGCCATTTTTGCACAATGCAGCTGCATGACGGACAGACACACCGTGCTAATAGTGGCCAAGGCATGGAGACCTTTCATCAGTGACATTGTTGCACATGGCACTAACTGAGGAGCAGTTGCGATATGTTAGTTAACTGCACAGTGGCGTGTTGTGTTGGCAGCATTTACACAATTCACGATGACGTGAAGGACAAGGCATTTATCCTCGACCTCAGCTGGGTTGCAGAATGTCAGTTACATTCTTGTTTCTTTGGTTGTGTATGTTTGCTTTGCATAGTGGCTCACTCAGTAGAGCATCAGATATGTGACCACTGACCACTAGGTCATGGGTTCGAGTCTCAGTTCGGTACTGCTGCATAGTAACCTCAGGCAAGTTATTTACACAGGTCCATGTGCCTCGGTCACCAAGCAGTGTAATTTGATACTGGCCTAACAGCTGGGAAGTAAACAGCCACAACGTGCGATGCACTAGTCCCATGTCCGTGGTCTTGCACTTGCAGTGTAAGCTTGTGTCTGGCTGAGGGCTACTGAAATGGAGATCACCTCTGCTCAGAGGGCTGCGTGGCTCGGGAAGGACTTTACTTTTGTGTGTGGTTGATCTTTATCTCTTACTGGCTGCAGTGGTAGCATATTTTGAAAAAAGCACATTGTCCACTGGAGGAATGGACTCATGGTTGGTTTCAAGTATTTTGGTCTGCAGTAAAACGAGCATATGATGATGAGCTAGCAGTGCAATAGCCATGGCCATACATGTACTGCTGCCACTGTAACTTGCTGGTTGATGCCATGAGATACATTTAGTCCAATTTGAACAGTTATGATTATGCTTGCTGTAGTGTAGCTTTTTCTTGATGTAAGATACATTGTAGATATCAGACAGAATGACCAAACTGAAACATGCTATGGGATTTCCGCCTTACAGCGATTTGTTTCAATAGTTTTGTATGATGTGGGTTGGACTATTTCACAGTTTTCAATGGCAGCAGATCACTGACATTTGGCTTAGCTAAAATCAAACGAAACAAAATAACTTTTTGGTGATGTCACATCTTGGTGTCGTAAGTCGATCTTTAGCAGCACTTATGTTTTGCAGTTTGTTGTGTATTTTATGGAATTCCATTTCGTTTGCATCTATGTATTATGAGTTTTTGGCATTAATCTGTATTCAAAAATACCAGTGTTGCCATTTGCAGTTGCAGCGCTATGTGTAAACAAAACATCAAGCATGTACAGTCAAACCTCATACCTCTCACTACGCTAAAGCCCAGGATGGATTTCCTGGTATGCATTTTATCTCATTGAGTTGCCACCCTCGCCACAACGTGGACGGATCTTGCCCTGTGTAAACTGACCTCTAGAACTCGCCATATGGCACAGGTCACTGCACTAGTCTTGCCTAGTCACCAACACTGGTGCTGTGAGCCTGTGAACCAAGCTGTAAGACACCAACTGTAGTGATGCTGTTATCTGTCCATCATTCCAGGGCTATATCGACCGCCACCCTGCTGCTGCTGCATCTCAGTACAGCAGCAGCAGGGTGACCAGGCCATACAGCACTGGTTGTCATCTGACAGCACCTCTCCCTCCCCTCCTGTCTCAGTACACATACAGACATTCAGCTGGACTCACCTGTCAGCCCAACAGACTGACATGCATGTCATCAAGCCCCAAGGAGAGGATGCCAGCACTGAGCTGGTGTGTGTCAGCTTGTGTCTCATACAAGCTGTGAACAGCTGAGCTGATGAGCCAATCACAGTGAATGACATGTCACTGAAGCTTCATCTAGGCAAAATGTGCTGCCGTTTCCAAGAAACGGACAGCTATCTCTTTAGGCCTATCTGATTGTGACTTTCCTTCGGCGCTGTTGTGAAGGCCTAAATTACAGTATGTAGCTGGGTTAGTGTTTGGCATTGTTTAATTAAACAGTACATGCTCATGCAACTGGTCATACCATAGGCCTACGTCTAAGTGTGCTCCTACGTTCACCCTACGCCCCCCCCCCATTAACTCGCCTCTCGCCACAGTTTGGCCAGGTACCAATGGTGGCGGGCTAACGAGGTTTGACTGTAGTTCAAACATGGCTGCTGGTCCAATGTGTTGGGTATGTTTGTTCTTGTTCACAGGTACACAAGGGCGACACCGGTTGGTGCCTCGTGATATAAAATCTCAGGCTGAAGAGCAAGCGAAGGTATTAACATATATCGTCATTTCTGTCGACGTCAACTTTTATTTCACAGCGAAAAGACATGGTTATTTACTATATTTACTGCTTTTGCTACCTTAGGCAGTAACACAAACTGCTGCTTCATCAATAGGGTGTTCACCCCGATTCAGTCCAGTTAGGTAGTTAGCTTTGTTGCGACCACTATAAAATTGCTAATGCAAGTAAGTGACATTTGATGTTATTTGCAGGTGACAAAAATTGTTCTGTTTTATTTTTAAAGAGTTTTTAAGGCTGTGATTGAATCTGAATTTAGATGTTGTCAGATTCCATCACTTTTTTCCAAATCCAAAATACGTTGGACTATGTCAGAATTGGATTTAAGTTTTGTTTTGGTCCAGTTTTATACAACCATTTTAGCTGAATAATAAATAATTATTGAGTTTTTTTAGCAAATAATAAAAATGCATTTACGTTCTTTATTGTTATTTTGTATTTTTTAAAACAGTTAAGTGAACTTGCATTAGCTAGTAATTTTGACCATGCATATGTATGGATTTGGCAAATGAAATCTGCATCTGATGGAAGCAGATTTTGGCTGGATCGGTCACATCCCTAGTAAGAAGTCGACTTTTTGTGTAATGCTGTAGGCTTCACTTGCTGCAGCAGATGAATCAGATGAAGAGATGTAGAGCCAGAGGCTGATGTTCCTGTATTGGTCATTTCTGTTTGTTGCACTGTTTGTGTTGTGCCGAGCTGCGAACTGTTGATGTTGGACTGAGCCAGTTCCACCCAGTCTTTTGTCATGTTTGCTTGTTTGTATTTTGTGAAAACAAGCTAATATTAAAACTATCTGAATGTTTTATTCTAATGTTATGATATTACAAAGTGGCCTAAAGGATGATAATTGTAGCACGTCAAACTCCTAAAATTCATCCAGTTTACCTAGATAAGAAGAGCTTCCAGACAGAAGTGCTGCTTATTCTTTTACACCATGCAGTCTGCAGCCTTGTGGGTTAAAGAGTGATCCCATACATTGTATACAAGTTCAGTCTTTTCTGCCACCTATGAGGTCCCAGTTGGATTGAAGCATGATCTTGACGGATTATGTCGGAATTGGAACCAACTGGTTTAATTCAGTGCTTTGACACTGTTGGTTGGGTCACCTGGCATGTAAAACCGTCCCTGAATGACATATGATGTGTCAAGTGCGACATTAAGCCTTTACTCACTCATTCTGCCTTCCGTCAGTGTCAGAACAATATTAAAACAGTCACCGGACTTTTTAACTATCTAAACTACATATAATGTTCTAGCTGTTTAGCACGTGCTGTGAAGATCTGCCCAGCTGGGTACAATACAGTTTCTGTATCAAATGGGTTGCAGTATTTTATGTTCTAATAAAGCGAAAAAGCTAATGAAAAATCTTGATGTTGTTGAAATTTTTATTTAGACAGTGCAGTAACATTAAAAATGCTAACATCACTAAAGTGTCCACTGTAAGCCTTGATGCTATGTGAAGAATGTCGTGCTCTGACACATAGTGAATACATCAACATTGATAGTAAAACAGTCCTACTGCAAAACACTGGTGCTTAATACAGTACTTAGAGCTCATGAAACAGCAGGGAAAGTAAGGAAAAATTAAGTAAAAGTAAGTAAAATTCCCAGTGTAGTAAAATATCAGCCTGGGCAGAGCTTAAATGGAAGTTTTCTTTTTTTGAGAGTGGGGTAACCTTGAAGTCCGAAGAAGGAAGCCCCAAGAAGCTGAATTATATACAGTAGTTAAGACATGGACTTATCCAACGCAGTGTTATTGAAAAGAGATTAAAATTTGACATCCAAAAATCAAAGCATAATATCAGTTGTAAAAGTTGTGGATCTGCCCCGTTTCATCAACTACTTATGACTCAAAACAAGTATCTGTTAATGTAAACATTATACAACTAAACATTATGGGAGAAAAAATTTCTGCACCACTTCTGTCTCCAGGTTAAGTTGTTATTGCTGCATTCGGACATGCTTCAAAATATAGCGGTGACATCTGACAGTCAGTACTGACAGTTATAATTATGCGAAAGGGAATATGCCTATATCACAGTAACAAATTTTAAACAACAATAGTTTATACACGAATGACATGCCAATACTGTCATGTGTGACATGCTGTAAACAAACTAATTCTTATATAATACAAAGCAAGTTATACCGGGTGCAGGCCAAAGGCCTGGCCGGCTGCGGCCATAGTAAGATCGCGCGCGTACTACTTGTATTGTATGTGGTTGCTGACTAGTCTGCAGATTTGACCGTAACGAAAGTACTGAGTGACCCGTAACGAAATATTGTTACGAAAGTACCGAGTGACCCGTTATATCGGACAAGTGTTATAATGGTAAAAAATACTTTATTTGGGTGCCTAAAGATTAGATCTGTGCTCACATTTTAATAAAAATGCTGCAGGTACATAATATCTAATATTCTTAAAGCAGCCAACATAATATTTAAACAAATTTCCCTATCGCCATCTGGCGACTGTTGATAAACGTTTTGTCACATTACAACGCATTCGAATTGTACGAGTCACTTCAACCTTATCGTAGAAAAAAAACAAATCGACATATAGAAGCACAGAGAAACAAGACGCCAAAGTAATTTAGACACAGCTACATCGAATAAGAGCTGCAATGAGGTGCTTCTAATGAGCTTCGCTCTCGGCTGTGCCCGGAGTTTAGGTTTCCTAATTATAATATAATAGTCATTAATATCTGATAAACACTGTTTTTGGCAGATACAGATCTTTTCCAAAAGGTGCAAATTCATTATTGTATTCAGCATATGTATTAGAATGCTTTACAGTAGATAACAGGAGAGATTTGAATGTAAATATACTAACATATGCACTAAAGTAACTTATTCACAAGAAGATATGAAAATCTGAAAACATGCTATCAAAGTCTTTAACGTGAAACATTTGACAAATCTAGCTACATGTTTCTAATGCCAACTAACACAGCTAAACCTTTATCGTCAACAAGCCTTGTGTATAATAATAAGAATGGTTAAATCCGATGACAGTCTAAGTCTCTTAAGATATATAGCTAAGCCTTTACAAGCAAAAGTATGTGGAAACAACTGTAAACAGTGTCAGTCAGCTACATAGTAAGCTAAGCCTTAATACTCAACAAGCCTTAAGTGTAAAACACAAAGAAACTGCTAGAATGTCACTAAACATCTACAAGTACTCACTGTGAAATTCTAACCTAACACTGTTCAATGTGCATTAAGCCTTTATGCTCTAGAAGCCTTATTAAGGATACACAGAAAATAATTCATAAAAATATAACTTTTCGACATATAGATGACAGTAACATAGTCACACAACGGGAACAGACACGTGTCAAATACTGTAGTCTTTTGTTAAGCCTTGAATGTAAACAAATTTAAGTCATAAAAATATACACATTTAGAGATATCAACAGACATGCCACAGTTTTCATTACGGTCCTTCAGCACCACCTCTATCTTAAATGATACTACTGTATGGCAAAAAGCTTCAAAATGTGGGGATGACACTAGACAACAAAATGTTACAACAAACAAACTTTAAAATACTTGTGTCATGGACATTATGTCATCGTTTGCTCATCATATGCTTATGGAAATGGTTGCTTAAGGAAGACTGTATGCTTTAACAATCATAGAGTTCAAATGAAGTCCCGTCTCATTACAGACTGGGGAACAGGTTTTGATAACACAAGTCTATAACATACAACTTATAACTGTAAAGCCACATATAGTAACTACTATAAAAAATTCTGTATGGTGTTGAGGAGTAAGTCACAACACTGTATTGTTTCATATACAATCAGACATCATGGCAATGCTTAGCACTAAAATAGACAGAACAGAGTGCTGCATATTAATATAAGAATGGCTCCTTTCCTAAACGGTGACAGTGTGAGAAGTGGTGATGCATACAGCTGCAAGAAGTAAACATCAACTAAGGGCTGGCATTGATTGCAGGCAGGTGACCGGAGTCATCAACAGAAGCCTGAGTCAGAAAAGCATTATTTGACTCTGCATCCACGTCACCATCAAGCCTACAAGTAACAGTTTTCATGTGGCATCAGTATTAATGGCAATATTAGTACAGTTTATTTTACAAGCTGCAATCTGGCTTGCACCTACTCTAGCCCCTTCCGCATTCCTCGTCCCATTTACCCCATCATTGCGTCCACAGACTACTGGTCAGCTGATGCTATCATGCAACTTGCAGGTACACTGTATCTTGCAATTAGTCAAAACACCCAGTTTTAAAACACAGGATTAAATTACCGTATATACTCAAGTATAAGCCGACAATTTTTGGCAGAATTTGGACGTCAAATCTGCGGGGGTCAGCTTATATGCAGGTCATGCCACACAACCAGAGTCAACATTCAGGATCACTGCTATGTCTCAGTGCTCACTGCATATAGTTCTTAACAAAACAAGTGCCAATGGAAAACACGAGATGAAGTACAACACAGCACTGCATGGTTAGCTGGGTGATAATAATAACTTGCAACCACGACATTCTACCACCTTACCAGTACATCCATAAATTCTTTATGGAATTCTATAGCAAATGATCATGTTGCATTACACAACAAAGCCACTGACATGACTGATCAGTGTAAAGTTACAGTGCTAAACTGCTAACCATGCTTCGTGATCCATAAGACTCGGCTGTGACAGTTCTTCGACAGGTTTGCTTGCCAACTTCTTGCCAGCTGTGGCATCTGGAGCCGAGATCATTCGATTCATTCGCGCAAACAGATAGCGAAGCACTTCCTCCTTCTGCTCCCATGTCAAGTCACCAATGTCAACCTGCTCTGTGTTCAGCCTAGATGTGCACACAGTTTGCTCACATCTTATCTGTAATGTGCAGACTCAGATTATTAAATTCCACGTCATGTCCAAAAATTTATCCTAATATGAAATATTTTTCCCTAAAATGTTTACAACATAATGGCAGAGAAAGCGTTTTTGAAAACAGCAAAGTGCATGTGCAGATGGAAAACATGACGTGAAGTACAACACAACATTGCATGCCTTGATCAGTGTCAAATATCAGGGACGTCGTCTCGGTCTCGAGACGCATCAACGTCTCGTCTTGACAAAAAATGACAATGTCTCGGTCTCATCTCATTCTCGGCTATTTACGTCTCGTGCCCAAGACGTTATTTTTAATCAAATTATGCAAGTCCATTAATAAAATGAGTCAAATCAGTAATAGTAGAAGTAGACTCCATGTTATAGCACCTTGTAAGTTAACATTATGTATTATGATTATTATTATTAATGGACGTGAAAATAAGTTTACGTCTGCAATCATTATAACGTGTAGGCCTATTTTAATGTCTCGGTAACGTCTCGTGACCTATAAATGTCTTGTCTTGGCTGGTGAGGCCAACGTCTCGGTCTAGTCTCGGTCTTGGGCTTTAACGTCTCGATCCCATCCCTGTCAAATATACATATGTGTGCTAATCACTGAATTACCAATTACTCAAAATTCTACTAAAATTATGCCTTTAATTTTCTTAGTGTTCTGAGTTTCAAGCAGTGGTTTCGCCAGTGTATTACTGAAATACATATGTTACAACTGATAATGTCTTAACACCATCATTGATGACGTATGAGTATCGGTAATACAAAACCTAACCAATTATGTAATAACGTTAATCATTGATATTATGTTATTACGTTATTAACTTATCGGTGCAATTACAACAAACAACATGAGGTCATACACTTGCTCTGTTGTGGCAGCATGACTGTCATGTGGAACAGTGCCTGTAGTTGTGTCCATCTTGCCGAATGCTCGGCCCTTAGGAAATTCTGTCTTGCCAGTGCAGGCATCTACCACTTTCTGCTGATATTCCATCTCGGTAACATGCCGATGCTGCTGACTACACAATAATTGCCATTCACCATACAGACAAATGCTCCTTCAAATTTATGTATTTAACTAGCCATTCTGCCCACCCACCCAATCAGGCATTACCTAGGCAGCCCTGTTTCGCTTTTTGCATGCCCAAGGCCCCTACCCATGTGTAGTATGCATGCTGGCCCGCCAGCACCAATGCCTGTTTCCATTGCATTGCACCTGTGTGTGCCTATGGCCTGTCCAGTGCCCATCGCAGTGCCCAATCTGCCTGCCGTTGTGCATAGCCGGTCAGTCCCATGAGAAATGAAATATGCCAATTTTCTGGCCTCTACCTATGACCCCCTCCCCAAATTTTTGTGCATAAAACCATCCCTGGGGCACCCTGAAAATTTGGAGACAATCAAGTTATAATTGAACAAACATACATACATACCTAGGCCCACAGGTACATAAAGGCAGACATGCGATCATGATAGGCAAACTCATTTTAGTGGTGATCATGTTGGGAAAGTATGTCTATGGAAATCCCACACCTGACTCGCTGCCAGCTCAGTCTGAGCCGACCCTGCACATGTGTGCTATAAATAAACACAGGTTATACACGTGTTGCTGCTTAGACTATACGGGCTATGAAACTATTAGTTGTGGCCCCCTACCCAAGACCCTTACCGCTAACTTTTGGCACCACAAACCCGCCATGAGTCGCCTGAAGCTACCTACAAAATTTGGAGACATTCGTTGCAGCCATTCCCGAGCTATGGTCGGACAAACAGACAGACATACACACAAAGGACTTTATATACAGAGATATCAAACTTAAGCATTTGTCATGCAAACCTAGACGAACCAAACAAGTGACTAAAGCTGCAACAAACACATGAGCTGCAGACTATTGTGATCGATGATCTGGACGTCTGTGAGTCTGTCAGTCGGTCTGTCACACTTCCGAGCTGTACAAAAACGGGTGAATGGATCAACATCCTGTTTGATTTGTTTGATCCAAGAAACACTGGGTGACTTTATCTTTCGCTAAACTAAAGTTTCAAATCGTAGCCTAATCTGGACACGAAAATTCGGTTTTAAACCAGTGCTCAGTTGGACTTCGGTTTAAAACTGAGTTTGAAACTGCGTTTTAAACCGAGTTTTGGACCATCTACCGGGTACCATATTTTTAAAAATGTAGCCAATTCACTTCATAGTTGTTTGTAAATAATAGTTTTATACTAGTAAATAATCCAAAAACTAACAGATAAAAGAATGAAATGCGTGCTAGATTAAGTATCCGGTGATCAGCTGGAGTGCCAACCATTATGGCAACACCACCGTAAACAAAAACATTCACCATATTTACGTCATCTGGCTTCAGCAAAAGTTAAAGTGGTTTTGGTTTAAAACTGAAGTTAAAGACTAGAGTTTTAGTGAAGACGCCTATCTAAATGCATTGTGCAAGTTTGGTTTTAAACTGGATTGTTCAGATTAACATCGGTTTCAAACCAAAGTTTGATTTGAAACTGAGTTTTAGCGAAAAACTTTGGTTTTACCGTCAAGCAAAATACTTGAAATGTGCAGAAAACAAAGGTAACTACATGAAAACAGACAAAAATCTCAGCTTAGAGGAACACATTTTAAGTAGCAATATACACTGTCATAATGTTCATTACACAATGAAAGATCGACATATTCCACGAAAAACCTGCATCACTAATCCCCATAAATTAATCCACTTAAACAGGTTAGTGGCAGATCAGCTTGAGGAACTCACCGATAGGCAATGATCTCCTTCTTCACTTGATCTAGAGCATCAAGGAAAAATCGCTCCACTTCAGTCCGCTGGTCCAAAATGTTGCGAGCAAGCTTCTTGACTTTGTTCATCTCCTTCGTCTTGAGTTGGATGATTCTCTGCAACTTGGCTATCTCTGACCTCGACCATTCCATCTCGTCATTAGTCTTAGCAACCATAGCACTTTGTTCCACTTCAAACTCACGGACTGCATGCCCCAGTGACTGCTCCAGTAGTTCAATCTTCTCACGAAGCTGAAACAGTATTTCAGCTTGCTAATGCAATCAAAACAACTCCAAGTTGAGCAGTAACTACTAAGTAGGACAGCTAGCTATGGCTGCTAGAAACAGCTTGATGAATGAAATGTGGGTATATTCACTAGTGTGTACATTTGTCATACTGTTATCTGAACGTTTGAAAGTTATGCAAAATAATTTTATTTTTAAGCTGCATCAAATGCACAAGATGTGGACTATTGTGATCGACGTT
>Ga0126335_1002339_pt1 | contig 11296 bp, 10 predicted proteins | sample OlaspJWI45metaG_FD_108409 | JGI IMG/M metagenome (GOLD analysis project Ga0126335, IMG submission 108409) | Marine gutless worms symbiont microbial communities from Oahu, Hawaii - Olavius sp. 1 OAHU.JWI-45 metaG | ecosystem: Host-associated > Annelida > Digestive system > Unclassified | place... | reverse complement strand
CTTAAGGATCTCTTTGATAACATTCACAATCATGTAATTATTGATTTTATCAAAGAAACTCATTTTTATGCTCTTGTATAATGTTTGTTATCATAGTTTTATACTAGCTTAATAGCCTTGATTACATTCTTCTTCTTATCGTTGTTATATGTATTTCGTTTTTAATCTTAACACCATGGAATGGCACTGAAATGGCCTTCTATGTGTTAAGAAACTACTCACTCACTCATGCCATGTTGCGATTGATTGATGAGGGACCTAACTGTTTCATTTGGCTGACTTGACTGCGCTACTGACACAGACAGTCATAAAGTCATTTGATAACTAGCTGTTAATTCTCAGAACCAGTTCTTCCTTGTTAACCAGATATCCGGTTGCCATTTAACATCCCTACTTCATGCCTTCACTCTGCCTCAAAAAATTACTTTTTTTCACGTATCTTTTTTGCCTTAATCATTTCATGTTTTCTTGCCGACTGATTCACTGACAACAGCAGGATTTGATTATGTGTGGCAGACTAAGCTGGTTTCTGTTCATCTTTTGACTATAAGTTAAACTCTTGTATATCTAATTTTTTCTTTTGTGCAATTTCTGTCACACTGTATTTGTTTAGTAACTTTTTTGCTGTGGCATTGTAGACGAGTGGAGTCTTCAAAGAAAGTTCAACAGTTGCAGTCTAAACAGAAACAGCCAGGTAATACTACACTAGCTGGCCAATCAGCAACAAGCAGCAGAGCCATTGAGAAGAAATCATCAACAGCATTGGTTTCTTCTGCTGGAGAATCAGCTCAGGCGACTGGTAAACCTGGCTCTGTTGGCAACTTCAGTTTAAAGAAATCTTCAGCTGCTGTGCCTAAAGAAAGTGCTATTGTTAACCGATCGAATGCAAGTGCAGTCTCGTCCACAACACAGAACAAACATGTCAAGTCGCAGAGTGATACTGTGGACGACAAGAAATCTTCTGAAACGACTGCCATGTCATCTGCTGCAGCGAATGGATCTGCAGATGGCATGCCTGTAGTCAATGTGGTTGCTAGTTGCAACTCTGCTTCATCAGCTGAGTTGCCAAATGCGAATCGGCGACTGAGTGATGTTAACGAACCAACCAAACAGCCGGTAGCAGCCCGACTTGCTGCCTGGAAAAAGAAAACAACCGCTGTCGAGAATGCATCAACTTTGAGCCAGCATTCTGCATCGAGAGACAAATTGCATACAATCAGTGAAACCACAGGTGTCCACAAGATTGTTCTGAATGAGAAAGACAGAGGTGCAGAACTCAAAACTAAGCCTTCATCAGGTGCAACTAGTTGCAAGGGAAAGCTTGCTGACTCGGTCCGTATTGCAAGCAGTATGCCTGATGATGGTGGTAAAACGTCATTTCCACCTCTGAAAGATGGTGAAGTCCGCCACCGAACGTTGCCAAGCAAGCGGCCTCCAACAAAGCCTGAAACTGCACAAACATCATGGAAGAAGCTTGGTCCAGCCACACTGGAAATTCAGCAGAAACTGACAGCAATGTGTGAAAACTGGAAACAGAATGAGATTGCAGAGAAATCACGGAAAGAGCGTGCCGTAGATATGATGGTACTGGAAAATCGTTGGCAAAATGGAATATTGGCTGAAGATCAGAAAGAAGTGGTTGCTGCTGCAGTTGATGTGCCACCAGCTGAATCTGATATGACTCAGGTATATTAGTTGGTCTTTGGTAATTCTTTGATTTTAGCGATAAATTGACCAATTAGATTATTACTTATCTCAATCCGTGTCATGTGTGTCCTTGAATGAGTAAGTATATAAGTAAGTCAATACATAGTATAAGAGCCATCAGTCACTAGATCCATGTTTTTCAGCTAAGATGAGGTAAGGTGGTAAGTTGGTCCAGTCTGTGCTGAAGGATTGAATACCGAGACTTGTGCAGATTCTAGGAATGTCACATGTAATGACGTCAGATGATTGAAGTCATGGCAACCAGCATTTATAACAAGTTGTCAGTTGCCCTCTAGGTGCTTAACTACCGGTGTTGTGACAGGCCTTTAATTGGCATATGGCGTGGCAGTCAACTTGTCCATGATCAACTCATCCCCAAATCATCTTGTTAGAACTCGTTAGGGTTAATGTTAGAATTAGGGCGTGGGTTAGAGTTACGACTAGGTTTAGGTTAGAGCTGTCAGGTTAGCCTTGGAGATGAGTTGCCTTGTGGGCGAGTTGACTGTAAACTGGCATATGCTGCAAATGTGGGCAGATAGTGTCATACTGTGCATTTTGTAAGCAATAGACATATATGAACTTGTGGGTCGACGACAAAGAGCAGTTTTGGACTGGACCAGACAGGATCTGTCCTAGTTCATTTTTGCATGAACCATTCTTTTTCTACCTATGGTGGCCTTAACCACCTTATGCTTTGTAGGTGGTAACTGGTGTGAATGGACCACCGCCACCTGCTCCCCCTCTGCCTGTGTCCTGGAGGAAACCGAAGTTGCCCGTCTCCCTTCAGCCATCTTCAGTGAAACAACACTCTAGCAACAGTGCTAATGTGATTCCCAGACCAGCAGCAACTTCGACAACTCCGCGGGATTCGACTGTCATTACACAGTTTGCTAGTGGTGTGTGCCAGCAGTGTTTACGTTTATGTTATTTGTGCCATTATTGCTTCCCACATAACAGTATGGTAGTTCTGTTTTTATTGTAGGCTAGTGGACTTTAACATTGTGCTCGCTATTAGGGCTAGTGACTCATTTGAGTATATAGGCGCTATATAAATAAGTCTTCTATCTATCTGTCTATCTAGTCCTGAAACCCTAGATTTGATTGGATGAATTATTAATTAATATGAAAGATGAATTCCTTATGTATTTGATGTTAAATAGCAAGTATCTTTCGATGCTTCTTTTGTTGACATCTTTTGGTACTCATAAAGCTGAAACTGAAGCAGTTGATATCAAATTTGGCATGTTGCATCTTCAAAAATCAAAAGTCATATTGGTAGTTTAGCAAAGATGTGCCTTTTTTACTGCAAAAAACTGATCTGCAGTTATTTATAGTGAATCTTTGTATGCATATTCTGCTGTGGCAGAGATGATTTCATATGATAATTGATAATCATAGTAAGTTGTTTGAGTTTGTGTTTGTTATCTGTGCACAGAGGTGGAGAGCAACCTCTTGGCAATGGGTTTTGAAGTGACATCTGATGGTGCCGTGGCACATCTGCCCGATCAGCCTCCGACAGTTCAACAGTCTAGCAGGAAAGTGCACGCGACACAGAAGACTGGTGAAACGACTACAGTACATCCAGTGTCCAACCAGCCAGAGACTGCTTTTTTTGCAAAGGATAAAGTAAATGGAACATTTGATGCAGATGCAAAGTTATCAGTGTCAGCTGCCGCAGCCAGCGGCTCACAGCAGAGTCTTTACGAGATTATACGACAACGGTCGCAAGTCAAGCCGTCGACACGGAACAAAGAGTCGACGTCGTCATCAGATGCTGATGAAGTTGTTCCGTCTTGGAATTCCAAGGTGAATCAGAATTATGATGTGGACTGTGGTCTGGATCTTCAGCACCAGCCATCTGTCAAGTTCTGCTTGGAAAAGAACGCATTTATATCGGCGAGTAGTGCAGAAGAAAGTCAGTGCAGGTAATGTCAACTCTATGTTGTATTGTTGATTTGAAATTTTTATTGAACTCATATAGCACAGTGTTCGTTATTCATATCAAGGATGGCTGAATGGTCCGGCAGAAATAGCTGTCTACCACTATATCCACATAGAAAACTCTGCACATTAGTTGATTGTAAAATTGAGTTTCTTTATAATTAAATAAAAATTTCAAATCAATGTAAGACATTTTTGCAACCTTCAGAAGAGAAAATAAGTTTTACGCCAATTTGACACAAGTTGTAATATTACACTTCTTGTGTGTAGTACTGATGTGCCATGTGAATTGTAAGAAACTTGTGAATTGTTACTGCAGCGGTGATGAAACTCTGAAGCCGAGAGCAAGCATCGAGGATGGAAGTATTTCATCAGATGAAGAGAATGATGCTTCATTGGATGTCAGCAGTTCGAGTGATGCTGAAGATGGAGCTTTGACAGGCAGTGATGCAGAAGTGCCTTATTCTAGACCAGAAGACGATGCAGCCCAAGTATTTACTTTTTCTTGATAGATTTTGAGTAATTTTAGGACCATTGTGCATTGCGACTATGTGAATAGTTAATGAGTTAATTGAAGCTTGTTTTTGTTTTTAAAGTGCGTTGATTTTGAGAAATATATATGTTGTATTTTGATCAGAGACTTGTTCTTTATTCTTTGTTTTAGTAAGGGTAACAGATTTAGGCATACAAGTGCTTTGCATGTAATTATTGCAACTAAACAAATTTTGTTGTAAGACGAATGATTGCTACGTCATGCAGGAAGAAGAACAGTTATGTGAGTGACAGAAAATACGTATAGGAATTAATCAGATAAAATGAAGTAATATTAATTAAACTTTTGTGTTTGTTTTTTTCTTTGTGAATGAGAACAATGTTAGCAATTACTGTTCTGTTTATATGGTACCGCAGGTACCAACTTAGTTGCAGAACTGGCAGCCACTGGAAAGAGATTCTGTTAACTAGACTTTTCTCTGCCCCACAAATAGCATAAAACACCACAGTACCTAGCAATCACTGAATTAAATAACAGTGACTAGCTGAGCCGAGGGTAGGGAGGGCACCTCCCAACTGTCCCCACCATTGCGCTCCTGCTCTCTGCCACAGCGCTGTCCAGTTTTTGGGGATGGGACATCGCTCCTTCCCATCACTGGGGCTTCCCTGAAAATTGGGTGCAATTCTGATGATGGTTCCCAAAATATGAGTGAACACACGGACAAACTCAGAGACAGACAAGGTAAGATTTTGCAGCACTGCAGGGTTTGATTGTTGTATTTGTAACAGCCGACAGCTGAGCCTACACAAAACACAGTGTTGAGAAGTGGTAGACGTCGTATTGCGCGGACCAACAGAGCACAGGTGTCAGCGGATGTTGATAGCTCGTCTGTCACTGATGATAGTGATGCTGATGTTGTGATGAGAAATAAACGCAACTCACATCACAGCACGACGCGGTGAATACAACTTGACAGTTTGTGTTTGTATCTAGACAGTATTCATAACTATTGTAGCAATTCAATTTTTAGGCATTGAATGCACGAGATGCAGGCTGTTGTTATCGATGTGCGCTGGGTCAGTCCGTCTGTCGCATGGCTTAACTCAGCGTCACTGTGTGGGGGTCGTTTGGTACAGCCTTTGCCAGAATCACTTTGGCTTCTTGTATCAGTTATGAAAGGCTACCGTTAGTGCTTGTATAAGCCTGGTATGTCTCGTTTAGTGTTTCTTTTACTTGTTGTACTGTCTTATTTTTTCCTGGACACATCAATTGATTGATGGAATTTCCTTTCAAAATGAATAAAAACAAGGTATCATCCATGATTGGACAAAACAATAGTTGGTCTGCCATGGGAGTTGCCCAGTGTGGAGCCGTCTCACAGCTTCAGCGACAGCAGTTTCCTAAGTGCTCTGTGGCACTATGTAGCAACATACCTGTGTAGGCATGTACAGTGATCTTTAGGTGAAATCTTCAGATATATTTGCTTTATTTTTGTAGATATGTGTCTTCACATGTGATATGTCTCTGAAACTAAGTGAGATACGAGCTATATTCTACAATGTGGTGTCTCTGGATTTTTCTGTTGTAATAGCTGTCCACTAAGCAGTTTATGTGTGTGAGGAGCAAGTTTGATAGCAGTATGATCTTTGCTATATTGCATTTATTTCACTGTTTTAGCTGTAAGATAGCTGATGTGTTTTTTATAAATGTAGTGAAACGTCGAGGACCAGGCTTGCTGTGAACAGTCAGAATGTCCGAAGTTCCAAGTTGCGATCTCCGAAGGAGCTGAGTCCCGGTATTCCACGACGTCCAACTGCTCCACGGGAGCCCAGTGCAGTTGTGTCAGGAGAGGGAAGTTCCAGGCAGGGTACTTCGAGAAGCACTGTGGTTGAGCATAAGATACCACCACATGATCGTGGGAATACCACTCGGCAAACACCTCCCCAACGTCAACAGCAGCGGAATAACATTCGGCAGCGACAAAATGCCTCTGGTAGATCCATTGCAAATCACCGACATATCACTGCTGTCAACACAGAAAAATTTGCCAGGTCTCAGCTGCAGGTATATTTCATTATCATTAGTTGGATTTACCAAGTAGAGTAGATTTTCAGAGCTGTCTTGAGCTAAAGAATATAAAAAAATAAATCTACAATTCATTCTTTTAATAATGGCTCTTATAGTACTTGTTGGTAACAGCAGGAGAATTTAAATTATCAGCAATGCCCAGTTCTTTGGCAAAAGATTGACAGGTATGTGATATGTAATAGAAAATTAATACTCATATTTCTTTAGAATTTTATATGTTGCAAATGCAACTTTGTACAACACCAGTCTCTTACTTGGCTTCTGTAGCATCTGTCACTTACATCGATCAGCCTTAACTTGATTCTGCAGTACAGCTGATGTGTGGTCTGTGCAGGGTCTGAAGCAGTTGGTTGTGGGCGAGGAACAAGTTTTAATGCAGACGGGCAATGCACTATCACAGTGCATCAAGAGTGTGAGCAAGAGTGGAGCTTCATTCATAGGATCAACGGAGGCTGTCGAGTGTCATCGGCTTCTGCTTGTTGCTAGTATGTCTGCTCAGTCACCGCTCTTTGCTTTATCTCACAAAATGGAGCCCTACGATATTTTGCATAACTTTATCGAAACAGTATGGCTTCTGATGATTTATGCTGGTGACAATCATTATTCAGTTGCTTACTGATCGCTGCTAAAACGTTTACTATGTTTGAGAAGCACCTGTAAGGTTGTAGTAGCAACAGTATTGTGATTGCTAGTAAACAAATACATAACAATTGAAACAATTTGGATCAGCTTTCTCTAGGGCTGATAGCGGCGTGCTAAGAGCAGTGACTGCTTATTGAAGAAACTGGTTTTTTCATCAGGCAAATGTCCTGCAGACCAATAATGTCACACTTCTGGCATTATCATATTTTCTGAGGCATTGCATGGTGGTTGCTGGTGGTATTTTTTGATATCATTCAAATGCAGATTTTTGTTGTTTGTAGCTAAGAAACGAGAGTCCTATTTGATGGAGATGAAGCGACTGCGAGAAGGTAATGGCTGTATGTTGCCATATCCTGGACTACTTGGTAGTCTAGTTGCTGCAGACATGCGACTTCCACTGAAACCTGAATTCATGGCCAAACTGGGCACCACACATGGTCAGTTCTTTTCTACTACTAATAATAATAATAATGGCGAAGAAAGAGAAACTCTTGTTCCAGTGTTTGTCTGTGGCATTGCAACAATTCACTGCAATTCTTCTGCACAACACCTTCATGTCCCAGGACAATTTGGACCAATAGCTTTAGCAGCACTGTTTTTATTGATTTTAACCCTTAGGAACTATATGCCCAAGGGTATAAAAATAATAATACTAATAATAATTGCAGTCAGAACACTGCAAAGGACAAATTGACCATGGTCCTACATCCATCACGCAGGATTGTACATATAACAGAACACAAACATCATATAAACATAACATAACGTATGCAGTTTAGCACGGTAATACAAGCTGCCAGACAGCGTTGCTAGGTTTACTCAGTGCCATAAATTAACAATTGTACAAACCAAAACAACAAACGAATGCATACATAACGTAAGGCACAACTGATAAGAATTTACAAATACATTTTGTAACATACTATTTTCACTGCCTGAGATTTGAACCTGGGTCCTCTTAAACTCAAGTCCATTACTCCTCCTTTCAGCTGTTATATTTATTTAAATTTTGTCACATCTCTAAATGATGAAATAGCTTTTTGTATATGTATGTTCTGATAACTGCTACTGGTAGGTTTTGTAACACTGGGACTCTTATGTTGTGCTTAGAGGTGGTTGCCTTGTATTTATTTACTGTTACATGGTGGAGTGGTTCTGCTGGGATTGAAGTCTGATCATGACCACCAACTGGCTACCATGAATGCTTTAGCACTGTCAGTTGGGTCATCTGACCTGCAAAAACCGTCTCTGAAATGACCTATAATGTGTTGAGTGAGACGTTGAGCCTTTACTCAATGACTCGGTGGAATTCCATACAGTGTTCAGAGTGATAGTTAGTGTGAACGAATGTTGTGTTGCAGATACGTCGGTGCATTACTTTGTGATGCTGCTTCGTTCTGGTGTCAACATCGTCGCATCTCGTTGTGTCTCTACACAAGACTCGATGGTCCTCGGCTGCTTGGAGTTCCCAGGACAGATAGTGATGAACTGTGTCCCTTGTGACTTCACCGCATATCTGGACATCTTTTCCATGGTCTCTGATTGTGCAGCTTGTGCTGTCATTACCTAACTCCAGGTTTAGTGTTAGTAAGGTCCAGACCCAGTTCCGGATTGATTCTGTCTCGGGACATTTTTTCTGGCTGCTGGTCCAAGCGGAGATTTTTGTGATTGTACATGCAGACACGCCTCCAGTGTTGACAAACAACACTCGACAGTTATCTCTATGCCTCTTCATTTGATCATGTGAATACAGTTAGTCAGCGACAGGCATGGCTCCAACAACTGGCGTGGGAAAGACGTGGTCAGCAGAGTGATTCCCCTCCCCTCTGCTGGCAACGTCTTTTGATCACTGCCTCCACGCACCTCTTTACCCTCGTCTCCGTCACTTATATGGACATGTTGCTACTACACACTGTACAAGCCTGCATTCAGCAACTTGTAGGGCTGTTTATGTTAATATAGAATTTTTCCTAAACCAGGATATCAAACTTGGAAATCCGGATATCGATTGTTCACACCTATAATGCATCATTAAGCCTTTACTTACTCATGTTCATTGCTGGCCATGGAGCACGGGAGCAGCGGTAGTGGACAGTACATAGAGTGACCTACAAGTGTCATCAGTGGCGCTCTTTGATGTATGCATCATGTTGGGCGTGTGGGGGAGGGAACAGGACTGTGGCTGGTCCGTGGACTACTGCATGCCAGCAGCGCACACAACTAAAATGTTAAATGACACTACAGCCCACACACATCACTTCTTTTACACGTCCGCCCTATGGATCCCTCCTACACGTCCCACTAAATTAGCGAGTTCCCAGTTCTGTCTTGGTATGCTTTTAAGTGGATCGTTCTAAATATCCAGGTTGTAAGAATGGTTACATACCTGCTACATTTCCTGGCTAACTAAACCACGGTTTTGTGGTTTTACTTTTGGTTTAATTATGGCAACTTTTTTCCTATTTGTTTTTTTGTCATGTGCATGTAATACTTGGTTTGTTTTGGTGTCTGTAACAGTGCAGCTGTTTGCTTGGTAATACTTGGCCGCAAAATGGCGGATGTAGTACTGTACTTAGTTCTTGCTAAGCAAACACATGTCAGTAGTTAACTTTTACATGCATCTTGAAATCTGCAGCATTTTGTTAGCCGGTAAACATTAGTGCATTGTGTGACATATTTTATTTAGTTTTTTGTTTTTTCTTGTTAATCACTGTTAGATGGTACCACGCGATCAGTCGTCTCTCACGCCAAAGAAAACTCCAAAGTTTAGTCGCAAAGCACATGACAGTCACTTGGCATCAGTTCGTCCGACAAGTTTCTTCCAAATTGCAAGCTTGCAGCTCACTCCCGACTCGCTGGGAAAGACACATTTTCCTGTGGATGGGGTCATTATTGCTGAATGTTATATTTGTTTTACGACATAAAGTACAAATATTTGTTATTTTCCAGCAAGAAATATGTTATGTTAGGCCCATGCTGGCTAGGAGCTGAAGAATGGGCCCGCTTTGTTTGCACATTGGGCTCAGCCTTGGAGCCGGCTTCAGCGCTGACTGGCAAGAAGAAACCTAGCTAGTGCTACAGTCACCCACGTAGGAGCAGGCTTGTTCCATTTCCTGGTCGAATGGTGTAAAATGCACACGAAGCAGGCCTCATTTTTAATTGGTTTACTTTGCACACATAAGTTTGTATGTTGTTTGGGTATGTGTATTTGTTGTGTTTCATATTATCGTTTGTTAGTATGACACATCTTAGTGTTTGGTTGGTTGTCTGTTTACGCCGATGCTTGTATCATAAAAAAGCTACTGAAGCTGACATGCAAATTGTTGTATTGCAGTGTACTGATTAGTGGGTGTATCAGTGTATATTCTGGTTTCAGGTGGCGTATGCATGCCCACTGCAAGGCACATTGTTTGCCAGATTGACTCATGTTCCAGAGATGAATATCTTTCACCGTGGTCTGCTGGTAGGCTTCTTTACACTAGTGTATTGTCTTGCCCATTTGTTCATTATTTTTGCATTTATTACCTGTTCTGGTCATCTGACCTTGCAGGCTGTGATATAAGCAACACTTGATTTACAACAAGGGCCAGATTTATGGTAGTTTGTGTTTCTGTGTGTGATGAGTAGTTGACAGTCAGTACTAGTGCAGTTGATTGTTTAAAAAGGCCGTCTTTCGGAGCCATAAAGTTTGATGATTTTGAGGCATGTAGCATCACGGAATGTTAATTTATAAAAACTTGTTTTGAGAAGTTCTTTTGGAACTCCTTTAACTTGTTGGCGTATTGTCCAGTAGACCCTGTAGTCAATCGAGTCGGACGAAACGATCGACTTGGTTGTTTTGTCGATCGGTTCGACTCGGCCGATTTCCGATCGACTTGGTAGACTTGCAGCCATTTTGATCACAACTTTCTGCTCGTGCTTGCTCACTTACAGCTGACGCGAAAAATTCTGTGTCCAAGCACCTGATGCCTTCCCACTCCCAGTTCCAAGTGGAAGGCCTAGCTTTCCTTTTCTCCTTCCACCCCTTAGTATTTTCGTAGTCGGTTCATGTGACCACAAGATGAGGGCGATGCGGCCTGTTGCCAAATTACTTTGGCCTCTTGTTGAACTGTACCAGTGTCACTGTGGACGAGAAGACGAATGTGGCATATAACAGGCCAGACTAATTAAATCAGCTTTCAGCTGCGCTATGCAGTTAAGGTAATTTTTTCAGTCACCGAGTGCTGCAGAATTGGAACCACTTCTCACAAGAAGTCATAGAGGCTGATAGCCTGACACGGTCAACACCTTCAAATCACGACAGGAAAATTCAACAAGATTTGGGACTAAAAAGCTGATGCTTCTCAACCCAACAGCCTCAAGTTCAAGACTGCTACAGGAATGTCCGTCCGTCTTGTCTGTCTATCACACCCGTGAGCTGTGCAT
>Ga0126335_1002338_pt1 | contig 11297 bp, 7 predicted proteins | sample OlaspJWI45metaG_FD_108409 | JGI IMG/M metagenome (GOLD analysis project Ga0126335, IMG submission 108409) | Marine gutless worms symbiont microbial communities from Oahu, Hawaii - Olavius sp. 1 OAHU.JWI-45 metaG | ecosystem: Host-associated > Annelida > Digestive system > Unclassified | place... | reverse complement strand
TCCCTGGGGGACGTAGTACGACCCTGCAGGGGGAGGGGGAGGCATCATTTGTGATGGCAGACCGACATATCGTGCAGCAAGGGATGGTGGACTGGCAGCTGTCTGCTGTGGACCATGGGACGTCGGACGATATGCTTCAGGGGGCAACGCTGCAATCAGACACAACAGACAAACAGGCTTAGAACTAACTAATCCGTCATCATCATCATCATCAAGTGGTTTGATCCTCCCAGAGTGTAGCTGTTGCCAATCCTCTGGTTGACGGTTGATGGGGGCTTGGAGTGCTCGGGTGTGATCATTACTGATCTGTGCATTCTCTTAACACTAAGTGTATTCTCTTAACACTAAGTGTAATGCTTCACATAACAGCGTAATACGCTGCCTGCCATCAATAACTTCCAAAATGAATTACTGGTGCATGATATGTGCGTTATTATTCACTGTCACTGCCCCTAACAGTAAGCAGTACTACAGAAATGTCCAGTGACTGATTGACTGACAGTTGATATACTGTAATAGCTTGATGCTCTTCATGGTATTCAAGCAACAAAGTCGCAGCAAGAAAAATACATACAGAACAGATTTAAACATTAGTTTACATGTTAATCCGAAACATCACAAACAATTTGAAATCTTCAGGAAATCATCAATAATATGTGTCAAATAACGTGCAGGAAGCGTACCTGGCAGTCTATATGGAATGCTACTCATTGGCAACATGTGAGGTGCGGGTGGAGGCGGTGGCATATACTGGAGAGATTCTGATGGCTGGTTATGCTCATCTGACGACACAGCAAAACGCACAGAAGACGAGTTTCAATGTCAACCGCAGAATTATCGAGTAAGTCAGTTCACGGAGATAGTCAATGGCATTGTGCTGTCACAATAATGACAAATTGCTGCACAAATCTGTTACAGTCTGGACTATAATCAATTACATGTAGAGATGGATTTTCTAAACAGTTTCCATTGCTGTATGTGTTCATCTATAAACTTGTCTCAATACATGATGGCTTATCTCAACACCACAAGAAAGTCGCAGTGTTCCTTGGGTCCACGGCATACGCAAATCAAAACAGGACCTCAATCGATGCAGCGGCTTTTGCAGGGTTCAGGCATGATACAGACGCTCAGACAGACTTACAGACAAACGTCCGCGCTACAGGGTCGTTGGTCACAATAGACTGCATCTCATGCTTTGGATACAGCCTAGAAAGGAGAGACATCATGACGCCATGCATGTCTAAAATACAATAAGAAATCTAATATATACAATAACATAATAACTATGTTCGTGTGTACGTTTGTCTTGCTGTTTGTTCACTTATTAACTCGGGAAAGGGCGTGTCTATCGCCTCCAAATTTTCAGGGTAGCTCCAGGGTGCAAGAAAAATTTGGGGGTTGCGGGGCACGAGGCGAGAAACTGTCACTTTTGCATTTTAAGGCCCATATAGGCTAAGCGTGTGCAGCCTAGCTGCTTTGGGCAATGTGGTTATTGCAGCATGACAAAATGTAGGCTGCAGCACAGGCGTGTGGCTTGCAACTAGCCTGCAGGCACTTAACTGACCGGCTGCGGCCTGAGCGGGGTGTGGGGATGGGCAATGGCGGGGGTGAAAACCATCATATATGTGACCTGACGGGTATGCTGCTGGTAAAGATAAAGAAAATCATGAAACAGCAGGCTGTCATCAGAGTGAGGATTAATGAAGACAGCAGGCAGGTAATTCAGCACAGGCATGTGGGTAATTCATCAGACTGAGGATTAGCGAAGACAGCAAGCAGAACTGATGATTAACAAAGACAGCAGGCAGGTAATTCATCAAAGTGATGATTAAGAAGACAGCAATCAGGTATTTCATCAGACTGAGAATTAATGAAAACAGCAGACAGGTAATTCATCAAGTCTTATTACTGACAGCATATATCAAGTTTACTACAAGCTGAGACTGAGCTGAACTCTACCCACCGTAGTAAGCCTGTTCAGCTGCTGCCAGTAACTGTGCGTTAGGCAGCTCAAATGACACATCGCCCGTCGTCTCCTTATCAGCCGGCAGTCTCTGTCTCTGCGTGGAATAACGCTTGGGTTTGCTGATGTGATGCTGCGGAGTATTGGACTGTGTCATTACCACTCGCGGTACAATGGCGCTGTCCTTCGCGTCATGCTCGTGAACTGTAGCTAGTGACGTTGACACGGCCGGTATCGTCCTGGTGTGAGTCTGGGTCAATGGAGGAATAATCTCTGATGGAGCAGAGCCTGCAGACAGAGAATATTTCACAACTATTGCGATGTTACAATCATACACTACAATATGTTGTAGACAGCTAACGTGTTAGATACAGCAGGGGCAGTGTCCTGCTGCTGCATTAGATGCAGCCTAAGAACTGAATACTCAGGCACTGTTAACAGCAACACGTATTTTCTCAGTTCCACACTATTACTTACTCAGCCAACATACCACGTGTGGGTTCCGGGGCTTAGAATATACCCACCCCGTCTCCTGGCTGGATGTCATAAGAGGCGACTAAACCAGGCACCCCTCAACCTCTGTGGCCTCATCTGATTACTGATGATGGACTGGAGTGAAAGTGGGAACATTCGGAAGAGGTTCCCCTTGTGGGAACCCTTCCGTAAGAACTCAGCTCTTTGCAGCTGACAGGCGAACCAGTCATAGTTCAAAGAAAGAAGAAACCCTCGGGTGCCCGATGGAAGCACCAGAGGAAACAAGAAAAAGCGAATGCTGCCCCACAGACCGACGTAGGACCGGGAGCTTGAGGCGCCCACAGTGGCGAATCATGCACTGGGACTGATGTTGATACTGGCGGTAGCAGTTGCACAAAAGGACTGCTGTCACCTGGTGGAACACCAGGATGCCCAGAGCCAGCTGAAGCATACTACATACTAAGCAGAAACAGATAGAAACACCATATAACAGTTAGAGACCTCCTGAGGTTTTTAACATCCTCACGGAGGTTTTCATAGTACCCTGGTAAGAAATACCAGATGCTTTATTGGGGAAGGCCTATGGGCCCATCTGCGGCCTGGTTCTACGAAGGACAACTTCGCCCCCACCGAAACGAAACGGTACTCAGCCAACATTACAATGACTCAATGAAGCTTACCTGAGACAACAAAAGCCTACCTGAGACAGTGATAGCTTACCTGAGATAACAAGAAATACCTGAGATAACGAAAGCCTGCCTGAGACAATGAAAGCCTACCTGAGACAATGATGGCAGACGACTGGAGTGCCAGACCCTGCTGCGAGCCCACATCGCGTCTACTGTCAGTTGCCGTTGTTCTCACTGATATTTTATTCATGGCATCCACTATGCCACCAATCTGGCCGCTGCGATCTCTACTTGGAATGTTCTCAGCAGTAGCTGGCTGGTAGTTTCTGTTAGATATCGTCCTTGTTGGGTGTACATGACGGGCAGGCTGACTTGACACTTGCGTATCTATGCCAGATACTCTATGATCACTGACAGATGCCGGTGGCGGCCCAGATGCTCTGTTGTTGGGCGACTGCCAAGTTCGGTAGCGCTCTCTGTGCTGCTCAGATGCCCTACTGGTATCCACCTCCCCATTCCAATCCTCTTCTGACTTGACATTTCTAGTCATTGGCTGTGTGTTATCATACCTCTGTTGTCTGTCTCCCTTCTGTTTTCCAGGTGCAGGATGTGTTTCCAAATGATACTCCACATCTGAGCGAGGATACTCCACATACTGTCTATCTTCCCTCTGTTTGTCTGGTCTACCATGTGTTTCTGAGTGATATGCAACATACCGTCTGTCACCCACCATTGCTTTACCTTGTCCATGTTGTACTTCCGAGCGATATTCCACGTACTGTCTGTCTCCCTTTGGCGATTCATCAGATCCACGAGTTGTTGCTGAGCGATACTCAAAGTCACGTCTCTCAGGTCTGCTGGAACTGGAGCCCACACGCTGGCTACTGTGACTGTCGCTCGTGAAGCCACGACCACGAACGTTGCTTTCGCGAACACTGATTTCACGGACGTTGCCATAACGCTGTCGCCTGTCACCAATCTCAGTCTTCACTTGCTGCCGTCGTATTTCATCACACTGACCACGCCCAATACCGCGTGTCCTAACCTGACCACGACGCCCACCAGAACCCACTGCTGGCCGACGAGCATCACCTGTATTAATCTCTCTATCGTCAATTACATCAGCTTCGTGGCCGTGCCTGTCAGATGACTGATTATCATCAACCGACTGCTGCTTGGGTTGGTTTGCACGCTCTCCTCCGTCTGGTATGAAATCTTTCAGCTGGCGAGTGCCACGCGAACCTCGACCTCCGCTGACACAACGCAACCAGTGCACGAGTTAATCATACTGCTGTCGGCCGGGGCAAGTGTGGGGCTACAGAAACACTGGCAATACTAGTATGCAAATTTCACACAGCAAATTATCAGATGACACAAACAACCAGTTTAGTTCATGTGAGTCGCAGGTAAAAGTGTGTGATCCCTTCACAATGCGTGCCACACACCAGTGTGCTTCTGTGATGTGGTTGAAGAGGCGATGTATCCAGTGTCCACACCTTTACCTTTTTTACCTCCTTCCACAAAAAGAGTGAGAAAACACTTACCGAGCTTGGCCTCGGCGCCTCACTGCCCCATCTGCATCTGGCCTACTGCTGGCACGTATGTCGTAACCGTAGACTGCAATTAACTCTTGACGTGTCTTTGGCATCTGGGCATGTTCCTCGTATCGGTCATGAAGCCACTTGCGACGGTCAACCCACAACTTCTTTTTTGACTGTCTGCAGCATGCATTGACAGCACACACAAGTAACCAAGCTATGCAGCATAAAACATCGCCACACGGTCTTTTCTCTAAACAAGACAAGAAGGTCAGCTATCGCCGACAAACCGCCCGACTGCTGGCCGACTGCAACTTACTAGCTGGATTTTCAAACTTTTCGTATCGTGTGATTTATTAGCAAGTTTTCCGACTTTTACCTACCACTTTCCCATTTCCTCTCAAGCTATTGGGTTCATATTTGGAACGGGAAAACTAGAATGGCTGCACTCCAATCTGGTGAAGGTCGCATGACCATCATTTGGGCACAATACATCAACGTGACAGACACTGTCGCCATAGCAAATGGTGCTCCATCGCACTGGCGTTGGGTGGCAAAAATCAGGGCCAGCCTACTATGTGCCTACCGTGTATCGTACAGCATCGCACAGACAGACAGATGCACGGATGGTACAGACCGACTGCTATCGACATGTGCAGCTTCTGCCTGTAGGCGTGCAGCAGCATAAAAAGAACAGTTAAAATTCTATGTTCGGAGACACAGAATATTCTGGCATACAAAACTGTAGCACAAATTGCAGACCTGCAAATATTTTCAGAAAAATTGGACTACTAGTTTGGACACATGAATATGCAGATAGTGACGACTGGTCGTGGTCGAGCATACTAGCACCCCAACCTTCACTGATCAATGGACAGCCTACACTGCCTCAATAAAAAGAAGCCATGTTAATTCTGCACCATATCTCGAAAAATCATAAATGAACCAAAACAAAATTTGGCAGGTTTGTAGTTCTTGAATCACTTATTAAAAGCATATGAAAGTTTTTAAAATGAAATGTTAAAAACTAAATTTTACTACATATATTATTAGCAGATGCTAATAACGACTGAAAAATCAAAGTAAATTATACAACAGCACACAGCTACATTCATTGAAATTTTTGTGCGAATTCGTTCATTTTTCTAAGAGATATAAAAGAAAATGTATGCGGATTTTTTTACTGAAATACCCTGATATGTTTCTCACAAATGCTCTAAGCTAAGCAGTCACGGTATTATCCAAGGCCATGAAAATACAGAGGACGGCCACTGCTTGGGCTGGAAAAACATTTCTTAACTGCAGTCAAGACGTAGCACCACTCTGCAACCTGCCATAGAGGTGGCAGGAGCCTGGCTGGCAGGCCACATAAACAAACTGATGATGAGCGGCCAGATGCTGGACAGAGAGACACACAAACTAATACCTCCGATATCAACAACGTTACACTGGGCAGAAATTAACTTAACTGTCAAGCATTCTACCTGCTAACAAACTTGTTCATAGAAATTTAATTTAAATACTAAACCCTATCACTACACTTACTAATTTAACTGCTTACAAATGTAACGCGAGTTAAAATATACACAGAAGAATACTCTGTCTTGTCGGGTGTGGCATCATCGTCTTCAATGCGAAGGTCGTGTTCATAGAAGAGGCCTTTGCGTGGAATGTACGCAGGGTTTTGTTTGTCTTCGTCGATGTCTAAATTCTTCTCCGTCAACTGAGACATCGACAATTGCTCCTACAGCCGTCACAGTTTCATCTAGTCACTGATCTATAGCCACAAAAGTGACCTCAACTAATGCATGTAAGTAGGTGGAATTCTGAAACGCTACATATCGAACAATCACAGAGTGTTGTGCTCTCAGTGCCCGAATAATAATACTGTCTTCAACTGTTGTTTAAACTGTTTGTAACAGGATTCACGTCGCAGAGAAGGTGGCATGTTGGTTGGCAGCGGCAAAAATGTCACCATGGCTGTTTTTATGTGCAATGTTGTAGCGTACATCACAAACGCTTCACAGTCTCAATGTCGGTACCTGACCTCAATCATCACCTCACTGTGTATAATCAGCAAATTATTTCTTAAATGAGTTTGTTTCTAAAAATTTTGATAAAAATGAACATATACAAACTCCTCACTCGTGTAGATGCTGATAAGCAATTACAATTTACATTATAGCAAAGGAGAGAAGACATAGACTTTGTCTATCTACAAAATGTTGGCTCAACATACTAAGTTTTATCTACCAAGTATTATTCAAAGATGCATACTGAACTGAATGATTTTAACCATGTTATTCCCACTGTTACCTGCATCATGTCACAAATATAATAACAGTCATTACCTCTCCATCTCCACTGTGTCTCTTCTCACTCATCCAGACTTCATCCTCGCCTCTCTCATCCTCCACATCCTGACTCCCAGCCTCATCATCTTCACTCCCATCCTCTGCATCATCCTGCATCTCATCTTCCTCATCTCTCTCATTATCTTCCTCCGAGGTAGCTACGTCGCTGTCGCTGGCATCACCACGCTGCTGCAGCACCTGACTCTCCACAGACTCATCATCTCCCCCATCCTCCCTACCATCCTCCCTATCATCTTCCAAATTCTCTCTGCCACCATCTTCTTCGTGTACTCCTTCCACTTCACTGGCTCTGTCGTTGTCGATGCCCTCAGAGCTGTGGCAAGACCTCCTCAGCTCCTCCTACAAACAACAGACATGTACATTGTGTCGTCTATACTATGGCAAGTATTCTCCGAGTTGTATAGAATTTATTCGCTATTAGTGATATGAAGCAACAATATGCAACAATGTTATAATATTCTCTTGGTTACTTATAAAATGTTACATGACCACAATGAACTGCGTGCCTCCATTCTCTGACATTCATGAAGTTAGTCCAGCCATTTGGGCCAATATGTAGACAAGAAGCGAAAGTGATATGACAAAGGAAACATTAAACCCCGTAGATGAAGGGGGATCAGGACACCCATCTAACACAATTCAGCTTGGGCTGCCATGAGCCTCCACCCTTACAGGACCTTGATCCGTTCAGCCGTTTCTGCACAGCACAATGGCGTGACAGACAGACACACCTCACACTTAAGCAGCATGACCTCAGCACGGCCGCTTTAACAACAAGTTCACTGTGTCACAGTAGGCCACTATGGGGATCGCTTTAGCCATATTAATACAAGCTGAAGGCTCTGTTCAAAGCCCAACTGACGGGTCAGAGTACTGAAGGCAATAATAATTCCAAAAAGACAGCAGACACACCTCGGTAGTGTCATACAGATGAGGCTCATCCTCAGTGGCATACTCTGCAGCTGCGTCTTCGTCATTGTCCTGATCCTGTGACTCAGATATGTCTGTATAGCATAATTCAGTCAAATCTGACGACTGGCAAGACTATCTGGGTACAAACTATCGAGGCAAAAGTTACAACACTACGGCTGGATGAATATGCATGTTCGCAACAGTCAACTTATTCAACAACATATGTATCATGATGCCACAACTAAACAATATTACTATATGCTATCAACGTTATTCATCATCATTAAAACTCTTCTCCAATCATCTATGAAAATTCACCAAGAATGCTAAACAACAATGAATATTTGTCAAAAAAAGACAGTAGTCTATTACACATCGAGTAATTAGCTGTAACTTACCGATAAAATTCTGGCTTAACATCCCACCTTCACTTTCCTAACCACAGAATTAACACAGTGCATATAAGAAAGATTAATACCAATTTTTTTACAAATGCTATAATGAGTAAGATATTCAGTAAGTAGTTCTGAGGCACACTTTAATATAAGCAAAGTATTCCAGAACAGAAAAGTTAATTAGGCACATGAGATCTGGCATGGTCCAATGTAGACAGATATGGTAATTAGTCAAACCCCAACAGCACAATGACAAACAACGGAACAGTTAACAATCCACAGAGATATGATAGCATTTCAAAAATGCCCAAACCCTATCACTAACCCTAACCCTAGGCTTGAACATCTGCACATCCATGTACCCGCAGCCCGCACATCTACATTTTACGCACGGTGCACTTGCATGATTTCCGCTAACCACCATTTGCAGAAACTGAGCTGTTATCAGCTGTTGCAGTAGCCTCGTTCTCAATGTTATAACCTATAATGACATTTTCTGTGTATGCATTTATCGATCTCAAAGTGTATGCATAATCAGCACTTAATTCAAAACATTGAAGATGAAGTAGTAAGTTATATGTTATGTTGTAACTTGGCCTAGTTTGCACTAGCTGTTTCAGAGCCTCAAATTGAAACAAAAAATAATTAATGACAGATAGAGGAATGTGTATAAATATATTAAGACTACTTTGTGAGCAGTGTTGGTGATTGGTGTGTGGCTACTGGCATGCCTATAATGCACCCATGTTGTACATGTTTTTCACACACTTCGGATTACATACCCATTTATCATCCTCCCTCGTCTACCTTCCCGTTGTCAATCATCTGTCTCCCGTCTTCTTCACTTTCCCCTTTACTCCTTACCCTCCCCTTTGTCTGCTCTTTTTACTGTAGGCCTAACTGTCACTCACAACTCATGAGGATTTAGGGCTTTCGCGTGTGGGCATTTGGCAAGCGCATTGTCTAGACCTGTATGCATCGCACGTGCTACCGGCAAGTGCTTGCATTTTCTTTGTAGTGTTTTAATGCAAATTTTATGTTATTTCATGACCTATAAACGATAGTAAACGATGTTAGAAAGACAGAAAAGGCTTAATTTTCTACTCAAAATGCAGTCTGTTACTGTTAATTACTGTACTCTACTTAGTGCGACAACTTATTCTCTATAGCCATTCTGTATGGGTCACTAACACTGTATGCAGCTTAATCAGATATTTTCCATAATTCTATTTGCTGCTTATACAGTTAATAGACGAATTTTGGTGCGTTTTTCCTGAAATTTTTCAAAACTTTATTTCAAAACTGCATTTCAATAAAAAAAATAGTTCAGATAAATTTGTTAGGTGGCACCATCATTCTGTTTGCTGCTTATTCAGCTTACATGTACTCTCATCTGTCTTCCCAACAAAAACTGTCCAATCCACTGTGTCAGTATAACTCCCTTGAACCCCTTCAGTTTCTGCAACAATTTCTGGTGAGGCTGCACCATGTCAAATGCTTTCTTATGATCCAGGTATGAATTTTTGTGGGTTTTCCCACTGAGTTTTTAGTCGTTCTTCAACATCCTCTCCATCAAATTGTTTTTGCTATAAATAGTTCAGATAAATTCGCCAGGTGGCACCATCATTCTGTTTGCTGCTTATTCAGCTTATAGATGCATTTATGTGCGTTTTTTTCTTTGAAATTTTCATCATTCTTCAACATTGCCTGATTGAAAAATTTTCACTAAAATAGTGCTCACCAATTCGCTAGGTGGCGCGACCGTTACATATGCTGGTTATATTTTTTGGACAAATTTCTGTGCGTTTCGTTGCTTTTTAAGAATGTACCCACCCAAAACCAGATGTTTTATACTCGGTCCCGCTAGATTTGTCGCAGTTAGTAGTTATCTGGGATTGCATTTTCGGTAGAAAATTGGGCCTTTTCTGCCTTTCTAACATTGTTTGCTATCGCTTGTAAGTCGCGAAAATGGTAGTTTCCAGCACCAGACCTATTGCAAACTATTACCGTTACTTGGAATCGATTATTGGCGTTTTCGTGATTTGATTAGTGCAAACAGTGCGTTTCAATCATGTTTTTGTTTCCAGCAAATGTAAGCACAGTCCAAGGTATAATTTCATAATTTAGTCACTGTACGAGCGATTTATTTGCGCTTTTTATTCGATGCAACATGAATATATAGTCGAGATAGTGGTGTGTGGTAAGTTTGGAGTGGTTCGGTATAGGATTTCCAGGTGAGGTAGTGAAAATGCAATTACGGGTAAACTTTGGAATGCAGAATATTGCTGTGGAATGTAACCCTAGCAGTAACCCAACTACTAACCCCCTCCATTACCCCAACCCTAACTTTATACCTAACCCTAACCCGCACAGTTGCATTCCGCATTCTACAGTTTACCACTGCCCACCTGCAGCATGCCTTTCGCCAAACGCTCAAATGCAACATCATATGCCGTATATTTGTGCACGTATACACATAAAATTGCGTGTTGCTACTCACACATTCTGTAACGTTGAAGCTGTCTTCAGTCTTCTCTTCACATTCGCTACTTTCTGAAACTTCTCGATCTCTACGATTCACTGCCGCCATTTTAGCCTAGCGGACCACAAGATGACCACGCAAATATAAAAACTAGCAAGCCTCAAGCTGGAACATAAACATAAAAAATAAACAATCAAAAGATTATTCTCGATTCAAGACTAATAGGAATAGGCGTAGCTTGATTGAATGATTAAACTGGTGTTCGTCCAGTCGACGTCAACATCAGATCCCGACCAGACCCGTTCGAGTTGGCGTCACTTTTGTGCAGCCAGTTGCTGTCGTTCGAAATATCGGGGTCTTCGTCGACGCTGATAATAATAATAATAATAATATTCGTTTATTAAGACATCTGGCACACCGCAAATGAAATACAACGGCAACCACAGGTATTAGCGATGCTGGAGCGGCGCCAGTTGGCACCAACTACAACGTCTGCCGATAGGCTGCCAGCCTACCAGCACCGCTC